>Ga0164320_10000892_pt1 | contig 10411 bp, 8 predicted proteins | sample GuaBasSediGuay11_FD_113736 | JGI IMG/M metagenome (GOLD analysis project Ga0164320, IMG submission 113736) | Subseafloor sediment microbial communities from Guaymas Basin, Gulf of California, Mexico - Guay11, Core 4567-28, 0-3 cm | ecosystem: Environmental > Aquatic > Marine > Hydrothermal vents...
AAATTGGGGTCGGCGTCCCTACGGCTGCTGTCGTCGTTGGTCCTTCGGTCGGGGCGGGGGGGGCGATCAGTTCGCTTTGTTTTTCCTTCGGGGGGGAACCCTGCCCGCCCCCGCATTGGGTCGCTCCGGTTTCCGTGGGGACGGTTCTGGTGGCGGGCGGCCTCGTCCTAATGATTGTGTCCAGCGTTGCGCTGCACAGGCGCAAGAGTCAGCGGGACAGATTGAGGGAAGCGAATCATGGGAGAACAGGCCGGGTTCGGTGGGACTTCGCAAAATCGCGACTCGTATTCTGAGCGCGGTGACGTCAGGCGCCGCGTCGCGTAGCCGCCGCAAGCTTGCCGACGCCCTTCGCCAGCCGGCTCGGCAGCCACGGGCCCTCATAGATGAACGCCGTGTAGATCTGCACCAACGTCGCGCCCGCTTGAATCCGCTCCCACGCCTGCTCCGCGGTTTCTATTCCGCCCACCGAAATCAGCACCAGCTCGTCGCCGACCTTCTCTCGCAAACGCATCAGCACCTCCAGCGAGCGCTCGCGCACCGGAGGGCCGCTCAGGCCGCCGGCCCCGCAGCGCTCCACTTCATCGGCGTTGCTCGCGAGGCCGTCTCGTCCAATCGTGGTGTTCGTCGCTATGATTCCGTCGAGGCCGAGTCCGAGTGAGAGGTCCGCAACGGCATCGATGTCTTCGTCAGCCAAATCAGGCGCTATCTTCACCAGCAACGGCACACGGCGGGCGGGAGATACTTCATTAAGTGCTTCGCGAACTGCGCTGAGCAGCGGGCGCAGCTTTTCGGTCGCCTGAAGGTCTCGTAGGCCGAGAGTGTTGGGCGAGCTCACGTTGACGACGACGTAGTCCGCGAGTGGAGCCACCCGCTTGGCGCTGGCCACGTAATCGCCAATCGCATCGTCTTCGGGAACAACCTTGGTCTTGCCGATGTTGACCCCGACGATCGTCTGATGTGGACGCTGCAGTCGCGCCACAGCATCCGCCGACCCGTGGTTGTTGAAGCCCATGCGGTTGACCAACGCGCGGTCCTTGGGAAGCCGAAATAACCGCGGCCGCGGACTACCCGGCTGCGGCTGTCCGGTCAGGGTCCCCACCTCGATGAAACCGAAACCCATCGCCCCCAACGCTTCGTACCCGATGGCATCCTTGTCGAACCCCGCCGCCAAGCCAATTGGGTTCGGGAAATCGATGCCGAGGGCTCGAACACGAAGCGCTTCATCACCGCCGTGAAACGCGCGCCGCAGGAGCGACAGCACGCCTGGAATCGCCGCTAGCAATCGCAGGCAAGCAAACGCGAAATGATGCGCCGTCTCCGCGGGGAGCAGGTACAGCAGCGGGCGAATCAGCGCGCGGTACACGGTCCCCTCAACGGGCGAGCGCTGACCATCTCGCATCATCCCCAAGGCGCTGGTCGATGCGGACGTCGAACGCCTCCTCGATCGGGCCGAGGATGCCTGGGTCGGCAGTGTGCACTTCGCGCAGCGCGTCACGGCACTGCGCCACTGCGGCCGGGCTCATGCGCCCAAGCGGCGGGCGCCTTGTGGAGGAGAGCATCCCGAGCCCGGCCATCATGGTCTTCACAGGCACGGGGTTTCTAAATTTGTCGGTGACCTCGGCGCTCTGTCCGTTGGGCAGAGTCCGCACGGCTGTCACGGAGCAGGTCACCATCCTGAGTAAGGGAGCCAGCGCGCCGGTGAGCCGCTCGGTCTCCTCTGTGTCGCCCGCCACCTGCGCACGCACCATCGAACCAATGGCACCTGGCACAATGTTCGAGACCACGCTGACCACACCGCTAGAGCGGATTTCATCGTCACGCATCATCGCGAGCGTCAGGTCGTCGTCACCCGACAGAATGGCCAACGCGGGCCCCGCGAGCTGACGGTCCAGACGCATGCGCTCGAGATCACCGGTCGCTTGCTTCACCGCAGGCACCCGCTTGGAGTCGTTGAGGTGCAAAATGGCGAGGTCCGCTGCCGAAAGCGCGCACCCGCTTCGCCCCGGAATCACGTAGGGCACGAGCGGAATGTCGGGCACATTCTCGAGGATTCGCTCGTAATATTCGGTGCGCAGCTCCAGGCTCGACGGGCCGTTGTAATAGCAGTCCACCAACAACACCGCGGTAGCGCCGGCTTCCTTGGCCTGGGTGGTCGCGCGAATCGCCTCTTCGGTGTTGTTGCTGCCGGCCCCGGCCAGGACACCGGCTCGACCCTCCACGGCGCGCACCGACGCATCGATGACCGCGTCGTGCTCTTGCCATGAAAGGGTGGGCGACTCGCCGGTCGTGCCGCACGGAAGCACCCCGTCGACGCCTTCTTGCACCTGAAACTCGATGAGCCGACGCAGCGACTCGTAGTCGACCTGACGATCCGTCGAGAACGGCGTCGTCAGGGCGGTCCACACGCCGTGAGGTCGAAAGGTCCCACTCATGCCGGGACCTTAGCGTTTTTCGTCGCAAAGGAAAGCGGGATTGTGCTTGACCAAAATCCAAAAAAAGCCCACCAACGCGACGAATGGCAGCGTTGGCAGCAGCTCTGGTCCTCGGCTCGTTTCTCATCGCGTATCGATTCTACGCGCGATTTCTCGGCGAGCGGATCTACCAAGACCAAGAGGACATCGTCACCCCAGCGCACGAGCTCGAAGACGGCGTCGATTTCGTCCCCACGCAGCGTGCCGTACTGTTCGGACACCACTTCACGTCGATCGCAGGAGCCGCGCCGATCATCGGGCCGTGCGTCGCCGCGTACTGGGGCTGGGGCCCCGCGCTCGCTTGGGTCGTGCTTGGAACGATCTTCATGGGCGCCGCACACGACTTCGGCGCACTGGTCGCGAGCGTGCGCGAGAAGGGCCGCTCGATCGCCGACATCACGGCCCAGACGATCAGCGGGCGGGCACGCATCTTGTTCATGTGCTTCGTGCTCGTCCTGATCTGGCTCGTTCTCGCCGTCTTCGCGATGGCGATCGCCGGACTGTTCGTCAGCCAACCGACTAGCGTCATCCCCATCAACATTCAGATCATCGTCGCTGTCGTGATCGGGTGGCTCGTCTACAAACGTCGCGTGAAGATCCTCTGGCCATCGTTGATCGCGCTCGCTGTGCTCTACCTCTTCGTTTGGGTGGGCACGAAGGTTCCGGTCGACTTCGTGGCAATGGGAGTCGATCAACATACAGCGACGACCGGCTGGATCATCTTTCTGCTGATTTACTCGGCGATAGCCAGTCTCTTGCCGGTCTGGCTCCTGCTCCAACCGCGCGACTACATCAACAGCCACCAGCTCTTCGTCGGGCTGGGGCTCTTGTTCCTCGGTGTCCTGATCGCGCACCCTAATTTCGACGCCCCGGTCTACCGCACCGCCGAAGCCGGAGCCCCCTCGATCTTCCCGATCTTGTTCGTCACGATAGCGTGCGGGGCGATCAGCGGATTCCACGGCCTCGTGTCTTCAGGTACGACGTCGAAGCAGATCTCGCGGCTGTCCGACTCTCGCCTGATTGGGTACGGCGGGATGCTCGGAGAAGGTTCACTTGCGCTCGCATCGACGCTTGCCGCAGTCGCAGGCATAGGCTTGGTCGGCGCGTGCGCCCTCCCCGGCCAAGGCGTCGTCGATGATCTGAGCTGGGCGGTCTACTACGACAGCTGGGCGCACGCCGGCGGCAACAAAGCAGCCGCGTTCGTGCTCGGGGGCGGTGCTTTTCTCGAAGCGGTGGGTTTGTCGTCAGAGCTCGCCCGGACCTTGATGGCTGTTCTGGTCATCGCCTTTGCCGCAACTTCGCTCGACACCGCCACGCGCATCCAACGGTTCATTCTCAGCGAGCTTGGCACCGTGCTCCGCATCAAGCCTCTCACGAACCCTTACATCGCGACGATCATCGCGGTCGTCCCGGCGATGTACCTTGCGCTCGCCGAAACCCCGGATCCCGCCACCGGCCAACCGAGAGCCGTAGGCTGGGTGCTGTGGCCGATCTTCGGCGCAAGCAATCAACTGCTTGCCGCACTCACACTCATGACCCTGGCACTCTACTTCTTCGCGCGAAAGCGACCGGTGTGGCCGCTGGTGATCCCGATGCTGCTGGTCACGCCCGTCGCGGGCTTGGCCCTCTTCACCAACCTCCAGGGCTTCCTCGCCGAGGGCAACGCCCCCCTCGCCGCCTTGGCCTCGCTACTACTAGTCCTGCTGCTGTGGATGATCGTCGAAGGCGTCATCGCCGCGCAACGTCTAAGGCGCGCTACGGGCGCAGCATGAAATAGATCACGACGCCGGTGACGGAGACGTACAGCCAGATCGGCAAGGTCCGCCTGGCAAGGCGCTTGTGCGACGAGAAGCGCTGGCGACTCGCGAAGTAGAACGTCGTCAGGATCATCGGAAGCATTGCGATCGACAGGACGACGTGGGTGATCAGGATCGTGAAGTACACGGTACGGATCGCCCCGACTCCCTGATACTGAGTATCACCGTGCGCGTAGTGGTAAAGAACGTAGCCAACGAGAAAAACCGTGGAGGCTGCGAATGCCGAGACCATCAGTCGCTGGTGAACCTCCCGGCGGCCGCTTCGAATCGCGACCAAGCCGAGCAGAAGGAGCGTAGCCGACGTAGCGTTGAGCGCTGCGTTGACGCCCGGCATGAAGCTCAGGTCGGCCTGCACGCCGCCCCCTTCGCGAATGAGGAGGAGCCAGCCGAGAAAACCGACGGCCGCGGTCGACACCACCGCGTTGAAGACCCAGAAGCTCTGGTCGCGTTGGCCAGGCATCGTGTGTGCCTAGGCTCCACCTCGGAGGTCGGCCAGCACCTCGTCGAAGACGGCCAAGACCTCGGGGACTTCGGAGAGCGCGTTCGGCCAGTGAGGCGCGAACCGCATCAAACCATCCGGCGTGTTGCACACGACCCCGCGGCCACGAAGCGCCGCACCGAGCTTGGACAACCGAACGTCGTTGGGCACGGTGACGCTGAGCAACGTAGAACGAAGCGCCGGCGCCTTGGCGCGATGGCTTCGGAACCCTCGGTCGATGAGGCCCTCTTCGAGGTGGTCCAGATACGCATCGACGTGAGCGTGAATGGCCGGCACCCCAAGCTCGGCCAGGAGCTCGATCGATGCGCCCAACGCAGCCAGGCCGATCACGTTGCTCGTCCCGGTCTCCAATGCGGGCGCGCCGAGTTGGAGAGGGTTGTCGTAGCTCAACAGGGGTTCATCCCCCATCAAGAACGCCGCGGCTTCCTTGTGTCCGAGCCAGCCTGCGAGCCGCGGCTTCAAGATCGCAGCGCAGCGTTCGGCGACGTAGAGAAAGCCGGCCCCTTCGGCGCCCATGAGATGCTTGTGGCTGCCCGAGCTGAGGTAGTCGATCCCCCATGACACATCGACCGGTGTTGCGCCGAGCGCCTGAATCGCATCGACGAAAATCTCCGCGCCGTACTTGTGGCAGAGCGCTGCCATGTCCGCGAGCGGCATTTGAAGCCCCGTCTTGTACTGCACCGCGCTGACAGCAACGATCCGAACCCCTCGATCGAGCACGCGCTCGAGCTCGGTCAGCCCCTCATCCACGGAGCGCTGAAACGGATCGAGCGACAACCAACAGAGATCGAGACCGAACTCCTCGGCCGCCTGTTGCCAGGGCGTCACATTCGCTGGGAACTCACCGTCGAACAACACCACCCGATCGCCCTTTCGCCATGGCAGCCCGAACGCGATGTCGATGACCCCCTGTGTCGTGTTGGCTACGAACGCGACCTCGCCCGGATCGGCGGAGATGATGGCCGCCAGATCCTGACGGACCTGGCTCAGCCGTGGCGCCCAGCGCGCGAAACCCACCATGCCGCCGCGCCCGTAGTCTGCCGCTACCTCGGCAATTCGTTCTCGCACCGGAGTAGACAGCGGAGAGATCGCCGCGTGGGCAAGGTACGCGGTCCCTTCTAGATCCGGAAACAGCGCGCGGCTACCAAGCTGGGGACACTCTCTACCCATGCAACACCTCGAAAAATTTCATTTCTCAGGCAAGACTCGCAACGCTAGGATCACGTCCCCCCGAACGACATCGTCGCCGTCCTTCGGCAACACTTCGTGCACGGCGGCTTGGTCGGGCAACGCATCGCCCTCGTAGACCAAGCGGTTGAAGGTTTTCATCACCTCGAGCAGGCCGACCGTCTGGCCGCGTCGTACGGTGTCCCCCGCGGCAACGAAGGGAGGCTCGGCCGGAGACGGACGGACGTAGAAGCGGCCGCTCATCGGCGCCACGAACGAGAGCGCACCCTGCGCGTCATCGCGGACCGGCGACGTTTGTTCCATGATGCTTTCCGTCGAAGCGGTCGAGATTACGAACAACGCATCCCCATACTGCACGGGCACCCGTGACCGCTCACCGCCGAGGCGCTCCGTGACGCGGCCAGCGACGCCTGGGGGAACGATGAGCTCGTGCAGCACGCCGAGCACGTCGATCGTGCCGACCACCTGGCCCGCGGACATGAGCTCGCCCTCTCTCACCGTAGCGGCGAACACGCCCACGGTGGTCGCCAGTAGGGCACGGCTCTCTCCATCACCCGGGCGCGCGCCCAGGACGACACGGCGTCGACTCATGCGCGTCCGCCGTTCACCAGCACGTCGAGGTCGTGCATGCTCCAGATGCGCGGATTTTTCACCCGGCGATAGCCAACGCCTTGGTAACTCATCTCGACCAATACCTTGAGCCAATCGCGCAACTCATCGAGGCGCACGATCTCGTCGGTGTCCAACTGCCGAGCCGCCACATAGGGATCCATGTCCGCCTCGATACGAGCCTCGACCTCCTGCATACGTTTCTCGATTTGGGCGCGTTCCTTCGGGTCGGTGGTCACGATCTCGAAGTTGTCGTCGAGCTTGCTGTTGTAGGACGCGATCGCCAACGTGCGCCCTTCCATGACGCTGAGGCGGGAGATGGGTGTCGAGAGCTGCACCACCGGGTCATACGGAAGCCCGGCCATCGCGTAGTAGCCCGCGCCGGACGCCTTGCGCAGGAGCACGGTGAACATCGGCGTCTCGTTGGTGCTGTTCGTGTAGATCAGGTTGGAGCCGTACGCGAGAAGTCCGTGCCGTTCCGCCTCTGCGCCGATGTCGAACCCACTGATGTCTTGCAACCAGATGAGCGGGATACCGTCGCTGTTGCAGGCACGGCTGAACGCGCTGATCTTCGCGATGCCCTGTCGATAGAGAATTCCGGCCGGCCGTTGCTCGTCGCCCGTTTCGGGATCGTCGATCAATCCCTGCCGGTTCATCACGAACCCGGCGTACAGGCCCCCGACGCGGGCAACCCCGCAGATCATTTCTCGGCCGACCGAGGGCAAGACCTCCCAAAAAAGACTTTGGTCGCAAAGTCGCGCCAGAATCTCGGTCGCGTCGTACGCTTGCCGGTGATCGACCGGAACCAAGCCCGGAAGCTCCCCGGGCGAGTGCGCCGGCTCCATCGACTCGACGCCACCTCGGTAAAACGATGCGCCGGAGCTCGGAAGCCGCGACACCTCGCGTCGTAGGCAGTCGATGAGGGTCTTGTCGTCGGGGACGCGCTCGTCGGCGCACCCGGACTGATGCACGTGTACCTCGGGACCGCCGATGTCGAGCGATGTGATGTGCTGGCTCTTGGCGCCCTTGATCAACGCAGCACCGGCGATGACCATGTACGCCTGCTCCGTCATGTACACTCGGTCGCTGATGATGGGCATGTACCCGCCGCCAGCGATGCAGTCGCCAAACACACCCGCGATCTGCGGGACACCCTCGGCTGACAGCAGGCTGTTCATCTTGAAAATGTGCCCTGCGCCCGTGGCGCCCGCGAAGCTCTGCCGTTGCTCCGGCAGATAAAGCCCACTGCAATCGACTAGGTAGAGCGCCGGCAACCGCAATCGGCGAGCGATCTCTTGGGCGCGTTCGATCTTCTCGGGCGTTTGGGGCCACCACGCACCTGACGCCACGGTGTTGTCATTCGCAATGACGACACACCACCGTCCCTCAATCATCACAAACGCTGTGATGACGCCAGCGGCCGGAGAGCGGAGCCCGTCGAAATCGACACCGTAGTTGACGAAGGTGCCGACCTCGAAGATGTCCGAGCCGTCGTCCTTCAGGCGCTCGAGCCGCTCGCGCGTGGTGAGCTTGTCTTTCGCGTGCACCCGGTCGACGTATTTGTCGCCCCAGCCCGCCTGAACGTCGGCGCGCCGCTCCTCGAGCCGCGACACCACTGGCTCGTGGCGAGCCACCTCGCGCCCGTACGTGGCCTGATCGACGACCACCTCACGCGCCTTGCCAATCGGTACTACCGGAACGTGTGCCATTAGCTCTCCCACCCTGGCACGGCGCGCGTGTCGTACCGGTTCTCCCGGAACTCTTTGGAGCTCAGGACCGCCAGATGCATTGGAATGGTCGTGGAAATGCCATCGCAGCGAATCTTCTGCAACGCTTCAGTTAGGCGTTCGCAGGCGGTCTCGCGGTCCTTGCCCCAGGCGATCACCTTACAGATCAGGCTGTCATAATGGGGCGAAACCTCGTAGCCAGATTCGACATGGGTGTCGACGCGAACGTGGTCGTCCCGCGAGGTGGCTTCCCATTGGGTGATCACACCAGGGCTCGGTGCGAACCCGTTGGACGGATCCTCCGCGTTGATGCGGCACTCGATCGCGTGACCACGAAGGTCGACGTCACCCTGAGAAAACCACAGCGGCTCGCCGGCGGCGATGCGAATCTGTGCCTCCACCAGATCGATGCCCGTTCGCATCTCCGAGACGGGATGTTCGACTTGCAGGCGCGCGTTCATCTCCATGAAGCGGAGATCACCATGCTCGTCGAGCAAGAACTCCATGGTGCCCGCACCCACATACCCTATGGCACGTGTGGCGCGAACAGCCGCCTCGAGCGTTTGCTCCCGCTCGTCATCGCTCAGCACGAGGGCCGGGGACTCCTCGATCAGCTTCTGGTGCTGGCGTTGAACCGAGCAGTCGCGCTCTCCGAGGTGCACGACGTGACCGTACTTGTCCGCAAGGAGTTGGATTTCGATGTGGCGCCCACCTTCGATCAGCTTCTCGAGGTAGAGGCGACCGTCCGCAAAGCACGCAAGCGACTCGGACTGCGCCGAATCATAGGCGTCTTTCAGCTCGGCAGCGCTTCGAACGACGCGCATCCCTCGGCCACCTCCACCGCTTTCCGCCTTCAACAGGATCGGAAACCCAATCGAGTCCGCAACCTCTCGCGCTTGATCGACATCCCGAAGCACTCCGTCGCTTCCGGGGATCACTTTCAACCCCGCCCCAGCCATCGCAGCCTTGGCCGGAGTCTTGCGCCCGAGCTTCTGCATCACCGCAGCCGGAGGACCGACGAACGTCACCCCGTGCGCGTCACACAGCGACGCGAAGACGGGGTCCTCGGCAACAAACCCCCACCCCGGGTGAAGCGCGCTGCAGCGGGTCTGCACCGCGGCCTGCACGATGCGCTCTTTCGCCAGATAGCTCTCGCTGGACCTCGACGGGCCGAGAACTACGGACTCCCTGCCTCGGAGATACGGCGCCTGGCGGTCAGCTTCCGAGACCCCAAAGACCGGCACGATGCCGAGCTTGTCGCAGGTCCTCGCGATGCGGGCTGCAACCTCGCCGCGGTTCGCGATGAAAAGACGGCGAAATTGGTTCACGGGCGCGCACCTTAACACCGCCCCCGCCCCGTGAACAGCAGAGGGAGCATTGCGCCGCCGTTCGTGTCAAAATGGTCAGGTTATGTGCCGCTTATTTGGGTTTCGCAGCGTGATTCAGAGCCAGGTCCACCGGTCCTTGATGGACGCCGACAATGCGCTCGGCACCCAGAGCAACGACCACCGCGATGGCTGGGGCGTGGCCTTCTACGTCGATGGCACCCCCCACATCACGCGCAGCCCGACGACGGCTATCGATTGCGCCCTCTTTCGCCGGGTGAGTGGCATCGTGGCATCCGAGACGGTCCTCGCGCATGTCCGGCGCGCCACCAACGGCGAGCTCTCGGTGCTCAACTGCCATCCGTTCCAGTACGGCAAGTGGGTGATGGCTCACAACGGCGACATTCAAGACTTCACCAAGCACCGGCCGGAGCTCGCAGAACGGATTGCACCGATGCTCCGACGCTACATCCTCGGCGACACAGACAGCGAGGTGTTGTTCTTCCTGTTCCTCACGCACTTGTCGCAGTACGGCCCGCTGTCGGGGCGCATCGGCGTCGAAGAGACTTCGATGGCGCTCAAGTCGACGCTGGAGCAAGTGCGGGCGATCTGCGACGTCGATTCCGCAAAGGAAGCCTCGCTGCTCACCATGATCGTCACCGAGGGGACGACGATGGTAGCGGCGGAGGGCGGCACAGAGCTGTTCTGGTCCACCTCCAAGACCCGATGCGCAGACCGCGACACATGCCCCAGCCTGTCGCCCGAGTGCGAAGCC
>Ga0164320_10000893_pt1 | contig 10409 bp, 11 predicted proteins | sample GuaBasSediGuay11_FD_113736 | JGI IMG/M metagenome (GOLD analysis project Ga0164320, IMG submission 113736) | Subseafloor sediment microbial communities from Guaymas Basin, Gulf of California, Mexico - Guay11, Core 4567-28, 0-3 cm | ecosystem: Environmental > Aquatic > Marine > Hydrothermal...
GGTTCGGAGCCATCTTTGTACTCGGCGTTACGATTGGCATAGTTCACGCCGATGCAGATGATCTTTTCGGGGTTCGGAATCGTCGGCAGGAGTTCAACGTCCGCGAGGCCATAGTTCTCGTCCGCATCATTGGTCTCGGCGATCAGCTCACCTAACTTGTCCGCGCGAATCGCATCTCTTAGGTCACGCAGACCGCCATGTTTCGCCCCGAGATCGACTATGCCGCCATTTTTAATCGCGCCAAAGGACACATAGCCGTCTTTCTCAAAACTAACAAACTTCATCGATTCGTCCTTATTTGGAAATTGGGTAACTAATATCCTGCCGGTGACGACGCGCCGTCATCATCGGAATCGTACAGCGCAGCCAGCGCGCGAGCGGAGTTGCCGAGCAGGAGTGTATCCACGCCGACACCGACAAAATTCGCGCCGCAGTCAACGTAATGTGGAACCTGCGATTCGTCCAGGCATAACAGACCCGCATGTTTTCCGGCGGCCCGGACTGTACGCAGGCCGGCGCTGATTGCCTCCACTACCTCGGGATGGGACACATCGCCGGCATGCCCCATAGACGCGGACAGATCCGACGGGCCGAAAAACACACCATCAACTCCGGGCGTATTCGCAATTGCTTCAAGATTATCGATTGCGGTTAGGGTTTCGGCCTGGACGATGACGCAGATCCCATCGTTCGCGTGTTGCGAGTAACCTGGCACCGTATTCCATCGGGCAGCCCTGGCCATTGACGTTCCCATGCCGCGGCGTCCGTCGGGCGGGTACTTGACGGCACTAACGACAGTAGCAGCCTGTTCCGCCGTGTCGATCATCGGCACGACGAAGCTTTGCGCTCCGATGTCGCACAGTTTTTTGAGCAGCGCCGGATTGTCATCGACTGGCCTGACAATAGGCGCGACGTCGTACGGGGCCATCGCCTGCAGGTGTGACATGACGTCACGAAGTTCAAATGGGCCATGTTCATGATCGACAAGCAGCCAGTCGAAGCCGGCGCCTGCCATGATCTCTGCGATTGTCTGGTCGGGAATACTCAGCCAGACACCGAACTGCGTATTGCCGGTCTCAAGCCCGGCTTTGAACCGGTTGCGCAGAAAATCGTTCATTCGAAGTCCACCTCAATAGTGCCCAGCGGTCCGTAGTCGGCGAGAATCCTGTCGCCCGGTTTTACCGCAACGGGTCTTGTGAATGATCCGGCAAGTATGAAATGTCCGGGTTCCAGGCCAACGCCATGCGGTGCGAATCGCTTGCAGACCCAGCGTATGCCATGACCTGGGTGACCCATTACGCCACCCGCAAGGCCGGTTTCCTCGACTTCACCGTTGAGGAAAAGCATCGCCCCGGCCCAGGGAAGATCAATCTCAGTGGGATCAATCTTGTTATTGCCAACTATGTACCCAGCGTTTGCTGCGTTGTCGGCAATCGTATCGAATACGTTTCGCGTGTACCCGGTCTCGGGGTCGACGCGGTAGCTGCGTGCTGCGATCAGTTCGAGTGCCGGCACTACGTAATCTGTTGCGGCGATAACCTGTTCAAGTGAAACATCCTCGCCAAAGAGCGGATCTTTGAGCACAAATGCAAACTCGGCCTCAATTCGCGGGTCAGTGAAATCGGCTGCACGGATCGTAGCGCCGTCCGCGAATGCCATGTCATCCAGCAATACGCCGAAATCGGGCGTATCTATCTTCATTGCCATCTGCATGGCGCGTGACGTCAGGCCGATCTTGTAGCCGGTTACCTTGTGGCCATCAGCAATCTTGCGATCGACCCAGGCCTTTTGTACGGCGTACGCGTCGTCCATATCCATGTCCGGATGTGAGAGCGTCAACGGCGCGATTTGCGCGTGGTTTTTCTCGGCTTCATACAGTTGATTGGCCGCGGCGGCAATGATTTCGGTCGATAGCATCAAGAGTGATCGCGAGTTGCAGCTACTAAGAAAGCACAGTATACTTAACATGTTAAATGAATTCAATCTCTGTCTGGGCAGGACGTGATGCCACACCAAATTATTGAATATTCAGCGAATCTGGAAGTTGACCTCAATATCGACGGGCTCGTGCAAACGATGCATGAGACGGCTGTCGGCATCGACGCACTGCCCATTGGTGGTATTCGCACACGCGCGGCACGGCGCGACGTTTACCGGGTTTCGGACAGCCATCCGGACAACACCTTCATCAACGTAACGTTACGGATCGCGCCGCGGCCGGCCGAAATAAAGAAAGAGGTCGGCGAGCGACTGTTCGACGCACTAAGACGATTCGTGCAGCCCGCATTCGACAAACGGCCGATGGCCTTGTCGCTCGAAATTCAGGAGATCGACGCGGAATTCCGCTGGAAACACAGCAACATCCGTGACTACCTCGCACAAAGGAAAGAATAAATGTCAGACCTTGACAATAACCTGCAGAAAATCGAGAAGCTGCTCACACCCCACAAGGCTGAAACGCTGCCACATTTCATTAACGGCAAGCGCGACCCGGGCCGCTCGGGCGAGACTTTCGAGGGTTACACGCCTGTCGACAACAGCGTGATCGGCAACGTTGCGTCCGGCAATGCGGAGGATATCGATGCTGCCTGCAAGGCTGCCGACGCAGCATTCGAAGAATGGCGGGAAATGCCGGGTGCAGAACGCAAGAAGCTTATGAACAAGGTTGCCGACGCAATTGTCGACAATGCTGAAAGTATTGCGTTGGTCGAGAGTTACGATTCAGGCCAACCTCTCAAGTTCATGAGTAAGGCGGCGATTCGCGGTGCAGCAAATTTTCGCTTCTTCGGTGACATGGCGCCCAATGCACGTGACGGCCAGTCTTTGCCTGCCGATGAGCACATCAACTACTCAATTCGCCAGCCGATCGGACCCGTAGGTGTCATCACGCCGTGGAATACGCCGTTCATGTTGTCGACCTGGAAGATTGCTCCGGCACTGGCCGCAGGTTGCACGGTTGTGCACAAGCCTGCCGAGTGGTCGCCGTACACGGCAATGATGCTCGCAGAAATCGCGCATGATGCCGGCCTGCCGGACGGCGTGCTCAACTGCGTGCAAGGATTGGGCGAGACGGCTGGCAAAACGTTGACCGAACACCCTTTGATCAAGGCCGTTGCTTTCGTTGGTGAGTCGACCACAGGAAGCCACATCATGCGCCAGGGCGCCGACACGCTGAAGCGTGTGCACTTCGAACTCGGTGGTAAGAACCCGGTCATCGTGTTCGATGATGCAGATCTCGATCGTGCGCTCGATGCCGTCGTGTTCATGATTTACAGCCTCAATGGTGAGCGTTGCACGTCGTCAAGCCGATTACTTGTGCAGGAGTCGATCCAGGATGAGTTCAATGCGAAGCTTGTAGAGCGCATAGAAATGCTCAATGTAGGGCATCCGCTGGATCCGAACACTGAGATCGGCCCTTTGATCCACCGGCGTCATTTCGAAAAGGTATGCGGTTACTTTGAAGCCGCGGTCGAGGACGGTGCAAAAATCGCCGCGGGTGGCAGTGCCGTGGAAGGCAACGGCAATTTTGTGAACCCGACTTTGTTTACGGGTGCGAGCAACGACATGCGTATCGCACAGCAAGAGATTTTCGGTCCCGTACTTACAGCGATTCCATTCAAGGATGAAGATGACGCCTTGCGAATGGCAAACGATTCGGAGTACGGACTGGCCGGCTATGTGTGGACCAACGACATAGGACGTGGACATCGCCTGGCAAAGAACCTGGATGCCGGCATGATCTGGGTCAACTCCGAAAATAATCGTCATCTGCCGTCGCCGTTCGGCGGCATGAAGGCAAGTGGAATTGGCCGGGATGGTGGCGACTACAGTTTCGAGTTCTATATGGAAACCAAGAATGTCTGTGTAGCGCTGGGATCACACCGCGTACCGAAGTTGGGCAAGATATGAGCCTCTATTATCTGCAGAAATTTCTCTACGAACTCAATCGGGATGAGGACATTCAGCAGCAGTGCAGAGACGACATCAACGCTCTGCTCAATAGCTGTGAACTCGATGACGAAGAAAAAACGGCGTTGAAGGACGGTGACATCGGCCTCTTATATGTGCTCGGCGTGAACGGACAGATTCTGATGCACTACGCCGCGTTTCAGGGTATCGAATGGTTCGACTACCTGGAGCTCATGCGGCAGGGCATTGCCAAACATGGCCCGGTCCGCGCCGGCGTTTACGCGATGACCGGAGGTGGGGACGCTTTCACCGAGGAGGATACCCACCAATGAGTCTCGTCTACGCAGGAGTGCTCAGCCATGCGCCCGGCATCACGGGGCGTGCGCATCTCGTGAAAAACATTGAGGAGCGCGAGAAGTTCTACGCGAAACTCGATCAGCAACGGCAGGAAATAGAAGCCAGTGGTGCCGAAGCACTTGTCGTCATGGCGGCTGAGCATTTCGGCAACTTCTTCATGAACAACATGCCGGCTTTTTGTGTGGGCATTGGCGAAAAGTATTCCGGCCCAATAGAAGATCCGGAATGGCTGAAGATTGCAAAGACCGAAATCACGGGCGCGCCGGGCCTCGGTCGCCGGCTGGTCGTTGAGGTCATGCAGAGCGTCGACACGGCGTATGCGGAAGAGTGGAAGTTTGATCACGGCATCATGGTGCCGCTGCATTTCCTGACCCCGAATTATGATTTGCCGATAGTCCCCGTCAACATCAACTGTCAGGGACCACCGCTGACGCCGCTGCACCGGGCCTGGGCATTTGGCGAAGCTATTCGTCGTGCTTGCGACTCCGTTCCCGAAAAGATCGCAGTTGTTGGTACGGGAGGTATTTCGCACTGGCCGGCAACGCCGGACTCCGGAAAGATCAACGAGGAGTGGGATCGCGAGTTTCTCGACCGGCTGATGCGGCAGGACAAAGAGGCGCTGCTCTCGTACACGAATGAAGAAACTTACCGTGACGGCGGGCAGGGCGGCTTTGAGATTCGAACCTACATCGCGGCGGCTGCAGCCGCCGGCGGCAAGGGCGATCTGCAGTACTACACGGCCGAGCTGCCAATTTTTGCCGTCGGTTGCACGGTCGCGCGTTTCGAGATCGCCTGATGCCTGTCGTCGAGCCACTCGAAGAGGAGCAGATCGAAGACGAGCTGCGGGAGTATGTGCAGTTCTTCAAGGGGCCACTCGGTGTCGTTCCGAACAGCGTGCGGACCATGTCACGTCGTCCCCGTATCGCGCGTGCGTTCACCGACCTGAATATTGCGGTAATGCGGTGTGACGGTGCGGTGACACCCGAGTTCAAACGACTGATAGGCTATGTCACAAGCATGGTGTCAGGTTGTCGCTACTGCCAGGCGCACACCATACTCGGTTCCGAGCGCTTCGGCGCCTCAGAGGAGCGCCTCAATGACGTATTCAATTATGAAGCAAGTACGTACTTCAGTGATGCGGAAAAAGCCGCTCTCTCATTCGCTTTCGCGGCGGCTGAGGTGCCGAACGGGGTCACCGAGGAGCATGCGACGAAGCTGCGTGAATACTGGTCCGATGATGACATCGTCGAAATCATGGCTGTGGTCGCGTTGTTCGGCTATCTGAATCGCTGGAATGACTCGATGGGATCGGCGCTGGAAGACCTGCCGATCGAGGCGGGAGAGAAGTACCTCAAACAATATGGTTGGGAAGTCGGTAAACATAAGTAGAATCCCTTTTCCATGACTCGTTTACTCGCAAGCAGTTTTGCCGTGCTCCTGTTACTGGCGACGCAAGCGCCACAATACGCGCAGGCGCACGGCGGGGTGGTCGAAGAGGAAGACCTTTGCGTCATAAAGGTCAACTACCTGCGTGGTCACTTCAAGATCTATCAACCATTGATCGATGGCCACAACGAATACTGCGAAGACCTGCCGAATGCGACAGAGACCGTATTCGTCATGGAATACTTGCATGACAGCCTCGGTGAAGCAGCTGTCGATTTTCGAATTATTCGCGATGTCACGGGCAAGGGGCGCTTCGCGCGTTGGGAAGATGTGGCAGAGATCGACGATCTTGAAGCTGTGACGATCCTGTACCGCGAACCGACAGTGGACCCCGATGTGCTCACCGTCATTCACGACTTCAAGGAAGAAGGCGATTTCATCGGCATCGTTACGGCCAATGTCGACGGTGACCAAAAAATCTATCGGGCCGTGTTTCCGTTCGAGGTCGGCTATACGGGGCTCGGCTACTGGCCGTTTTTTATCCTTCTGCTGCTTGCGATTCAACTCCAGTATTTCTTTATGAGCGGGCGATTCAAACGATGGCGCGAAAATCGGGCGGCGGCAGCAGTCGTTGCCTTGTTGCTCCTGTGCGCGCCGATATCCGGTGCTTTGGCCGACGAGTGGGTCTCGTCACGTGGTGTCTACACCGTGAGTTTCGAGAGTTCGCTCGAGCCGATCGAGATCAACCAGATTCACGCCTGGATTCTGCACATTACAAGCGACGGTGAACCGGTGACCGGCGCGTCACTGGCCGGCTCGGGCGGAATGCCTGCTCACGATCACGGCATGCCGACCCGCCCGCGCGTTACCGCAGAACTTGGTAATGGCCATTACCGGCTCGAGGGCATGCGGTTTCATATGGGCGGCGACTGGGAAGTGTCCATAGAGATAAAAGCTAACGGCAGGACCGACACCGTCGTAATGACTTTGGCGCTGTGAATAGATCAACGGGCACCTACTGGCTGGTTGTCGTCATAACCGTTGCGGCGCTTGTGGCGGTGTCCGAGAACTGGCCACCGGATACGGACAAGTGGAGCGATGCAGACGTTGCGGTGCTGCGTACCTTGTGGATTGGCAGTCTGGGGGTCTTGCCGCCCGATCCGACAAACGCGGTTGCGAATGATCCGCGCGCGTCCGAATTAGGTCACGCACTTTTCTTTGACACACGATTAAGCCCGAGCGGGACGATCGCGTGCGCGACCTGTCACCGACCCGAACTCAGGTTCACCGACGGGATGCAGAAAGGGCGTGGTGTTGGCCAGTCCAAGCGCAATACACCAAGCATTGTCGGCGTGGCCTACAGTCCATGGCAGTACTGGGACGGCAGGCGCGACAGCCAGTGGGCGCAAGCCTTGTCCCCCATCGAAGACGCAGCGGAGCATGGCGGAAACCGGGAACATGCTGTCAGTGCGGTCACGGCGAACGACGAGTTTCGCCAGCAGTACGAGGCGATTTTTGGGTTGTTGCCAGAGCCAGGCGACGCCCGTGGAACAGACACGGCCTTCGCCAACATCGGGAAGGCGATTGCCGCCTATGAACGACTGATCATGCCCGGCCCGTCGCGATTCGATCACTACGTGGAAGCGGTTCTGTCTGGCGTCGAAGAACAAACTCTGTATTCAGCCGACGAAATCGCAGGTCTTCGCCTGTACATCGGCAAGGCGGCTTGCACGCAATGCCACAACGGCCCGCTGTTGACGAATTACGAGTTTCACAATACGGGCGTATTGTCTTTTCCGGGTGAGGTACCTGATAAAGGTCGCGCCGCAGGTGTGCGCCAGGTTCTGGCCGACCCGTTCAACTGTCGCGGTGAGTTCAGCGATGCGGCCGACCGTTCCTGCGCAGAGCTTGAGTTTGCACGCAGCGGCTACGAAGTGCTCGGCGCGTTCCGCACACCGTCGCTTAGAAACCTGGAAGACACAGAGCCCTACATGCACAAGGGCCAGATGTTCACGCTCGCCGAGGTCCTGGCGCACTACAATGAGGCGCCGCTATCGATGATCGGTCACAACGAGGCCAAGCCACTGGGGCTCAATGCTGTGGAACTCATGCAGCTCGAGGCATTTCTCGAGACACTGGCCGCGCCTCTGGCAACCGATGAGAAGTGGCTGCGCCCTCCCGGCGAGTGACACAAGTGCCTTGTAACATCGAGGTGCATTGCCGGGTCATCTGTAGTTGACGCAATCGTTTTCGAGGAGCTGGATATGCGCAAGGCAGGTCTGTTGGTTTGGCTAATAGTCATGAGCGGCGCAGCGCTCGCTCACCATTCTGTACTCAACTATGACGGTAAGACCGAGATCAAGATCTCGGGTGTGGTGACGGCGGCGCGCTTCGGCTTTCCTCACAGCGTGTACAAAATTGACGTCACTAATGAAGACGGCACGGTCGAGGCATGGGTCCTGTCCACCGAGGATCCGCGCGATGCGAAACGCCTCGGGTTTGCCGAGGAAATCCGGGCACTGAAGCCGGGTGACCCGATCACCGTCGTTGGCTGGCCCGATCGCTTCAAAAAGCGCGAAATCCGAGGTCACCAGCTGCACTATCCGGACGGTCGCGTGGTCATGATGCGACGCGGCAACTACATCTGGCCCAAGGATATTCTGCGGCTCGACCGTTTCGTCATGAAGCCGGAGACCATAGAGGGGCAGGTGAGCGACATCGACGCGTCATTGTCCGATATCGAGCAGGTGGTCCTCTGGATCGAAGAGGGCGACCACATTGCGAGAGTGGCCTACGAGGTCATCCAGGACCGACCGCGGCTGATTGGTGTGGTCAATGAGTCTGACGTTGACTTCGCAGGCGTTACCGAACTGCTGAAGTGCCATACTCAGCGCGGTAATTTCATCATGACTGTTTCGCCGGACCAGCTAGGCGCGGAGCAAAAAGCCACCTTCGACGACGGGGCGAACTACATCTCGGAGTACAACCGCGTGCTGTCGCGCTGGTGGGAACAGGAGCGCTCAAGCTGCGATTAAGGTACGGCCGAGCTTGTTGCTGAGAAACGTGGTGAACTCGGGCAGTGTGTCGCGATCGATGACGTTCATCGCGGGCAAATTGGTCAGTTGCCTGACCAGGTTAACCGCCGCCGACGTATTCGCTGCTGGGCCAGTTACGAGGTCCGGCGTGACGTTGAACGCCTTCTGGACCCCAACCACCGCAAAAGGATCAGATGCAGCCAGGATGATGCAGACAATATTGTCGCCGAGCTCCTGCATAGCGGCTGCGACGTTGTACGGCTCGAGTGGCGATGCGCCGGTTTCAGCAACAACGTAATCCGGCTGTAGCGTATCGATATGACTCAACAACGGTCGTATCGCCACACGGAATTCTTGCTCGGATACTACCGTCGACGGTAGTCCGACATCCACGAAATCGAACACATGCGCTGCCCCGGCGCGCTTGAAGCTCGCAATGTCGCGGTAGCGTCCCGCGCCTGTCAATTTGGCGCCGACAACGTCGAAGCCGGCCGAAGAAAGAACCTCGCAGAGGCGTCGCCCTGTAATCGTCTTTCCGGCCATCATCGATGTGCCGATGACCAGAATAGTCGGTATCGCGAAACAGCCTTTGTCAGCTCGTATCGCGAACTGCCTCATGGTGATTTTGCGGTTGTCCCTGACGATGTGGCCGCGATAATGGAGCGATAGCGGTCTGGGTAGCAGGACGGAATAGGACGTGAAAGCGCCAAGCAATCCGGCACTCGTCAGGGCATGCATTTTGCCTTGTCTTACATCGAGATAACTGCCAACGCCTTCGAGCGTCGCTTCTCGATGGCCAAGCGCGCCAATAACCTGGTCGCCTGGTTGCACTGGCAACATTTCACCGGTGCACGATTCGATCGCGTAAAGCTCAGTGCGCGTTCCTGTAACCTCGGTTCTGACGTAGTCACCCGATTCCCACAACGACTTCTCAAGCAGGCGAACGTCGTAGGGATTCCTGTCGAAGTCCGCAATTCGTGCGATTGAAGCGATAAACAGCTGAGTCATCCCGCTTCCTTGAGAGCGGCCACTTCGGTGGGTGGTGACAGCAGCATCATGGTCAGAAGGGCAGCACGTTCCAGCGTCTTGTCGATATAGAGAAATTCGTGCTTTGCATGGGCGCCATGACCGACCGGGCCGAGGCCGTCCAGTGTTGCCGTGTACTGACTTGTCGTATTGCCGTCTGATCCGCCGCCAACCTTCGCGCGACTGAGTTCGAAGCCGAGCTGTTTGCTAATGGCCAGCACCTGGTCCCATAACGCCTCGTTCCGTGGTGTTGACTCCATTGAGGGTCGGCCTATGGCCCCTTCGATCCGTAATCGAACGCCGGGTATCTCGGGCTTGATGGCGTGAATCAGTTTCTCGATTCGATCTCCGTCAGCGATGGTCGGTACGCGAACATCGACGACCGCGGTGCTGTGTGGAGCGATGACGTTTGGCTGTATACCGCCGTCGACCGTGCCGACATTGATCGTGATGCCCTTGTCGACATCGTTCATTGCGAACAGCTTCTGTATGACGTGGGACAGCTCAAGTATTGCGCTGGCGCCCGTCTCTGGGTCCAGTCCGGCATGTGCCGCCTTGCCATGGACGGTAAACGTGAAGCGACCGATACCTTTGCGCTCGGTCTTGAGGCTGCCTTCGTCGCCGAGCGCAGGTTCGAGTACGAGGGCACGATTGGCCAGGCGCGCCAATCGTCGTATGTAGCGCGTGGACGTGCGA
>Ga0164320_10000895_pt1 | contig 10406 bp, 9 predicted proteins | sample GuaBasSediGuay11_FD_113736 | JGI IMG/M metagenome (GOLD analysis project Ga0164320, IMG submission 113736) | Subseafloor sediment microbial communities from Guaymas Basin, Gulf of California, Mexico - Guay11, Core 4567-28, 0-3 cm | ecosystem: Environmental > Aquatic > Marine > Hydrothermal vents...
CGGCGCCACTTCCAATCTCGACGTCCAGCAGGCAATGACCAACCTCGCTTCGACCCAGGCAACAGTTCCCGCGTTGACCAGTTCACTCTACCAGGCGATGAATGGCCTCGGTATTCTGCTGGGCCAGCCCCCGGGTGAACTGGTGTTGCACAGCGCCGACTCCCACGGGATCCCGATTGCGCCCGCGCTTATTGCCGCCGGTATACCGACCGACCTGTTGCGCCGGCGCCCGGACGTTCGACGGGCCGAGTTCCAGGCGGCCAACCAGAGCGCCCTGGTGGGCGTCGCCGAGGGCGATCTCTACCCGAGATTTTCGCTGTTTGGCTCGATCGGGGTGCAGACCAGCGACACCGGTAGCAGCGATGCCGGCGACCTCTTCAGTTCGGACAGCCTGGTCTATTCCGCGGGCCCGACCTTCAGCTGGGACATCTTCAACTACGGGCGAATTCGCAACAATGTACGCGTGCAGGATGCCCGTTACCAGCAGGCGCTGGTGAACTACCAGGACACCGTGTTGCGCGCTTACCAGGAGAGCGAAGACGCCATGATCGGCTTTGTCCAGGCCAAGCTGGAAGCAGGCTTTCGCGAACAAAGCACAAAAGCGGCGATGCGCTCCACCGAACTGGCCAACATTCAATACCGTGAAGGCGCCTCCGATTTTCAGCGCGTGATCGATACGGAAAGGTCACTGGTGGCGCAACAGGAGCAATGGACCAGGGCACGCGGCAGCATTGCGCTGAACCTGATCGCATTGTACAAGGCGCTCGGCGGCGGCTGGAGCTTGCAAGAGGGGGATCCAGAGACACAGGACTACATATCGGAAGAAACCAGGGAAGAAATGACGCAGCGCACTAACTGGGGTGAAATACTGGAGCCCCCGAGCGAAGGCGCGCAACCATAAACACGAGGCAACAAATGATACCCCGCTTATCTGAATACCCCGGTTTTCGTCTGGCCGGCCTGGTGCTAACCGCCGCCATGCTGATGGCCTGCGGCGATGAGCCAGTGCCCGAAGCAAAAGAGGTCGTGCGGCCGGTAAAACTGATGACTATCAACCAGGGTGGCGATGCCACCACGCTCGAATATCCCGGCAAGGTCACGGCCACGCAATCGGTAGAGCTGGGATTTGAGGTCGCCGGCAAGATCGTCGAACTGCCGATTTCCGACGGCCAGGCGGTCAACAAGGGCACCCTGCTCGGTAAACTCGACGATGCCGACTTCATCGCCGCGCGCGATGCTGCCGAAGCCAATCGTAAGGCAGCCGAGTCCGCTTACGAACGCGCCAGGCGTATTTTCGACCAGGGCGCCGGTTCACAGGCGGAAGTGGATAGTACCCTGCGCGATATCGATGTCGCCAAACAGCAACTGATCAAGGCCCAGAAGGCGCTTGACGACAGCACCCTGAAGGCGCCCTTCAGCGGCCAGGTATCGCGCAAGATCGCCGATAACTTTCAGAACGTGCAGGCCAAGCAAGCCATCGTCTTGCTGGAGGATATCTCCAGCCTCGAACTCGACGTCAACGTTCCCGAGCAGGATTTCTCGCGCATGAAACCGGGCCTGACCCTGGAACAACGAAACAAGCGCGTCAGGCCCGAAATCCAGCTCAGCACGATATCCGGTCGCAGTTTTCCGGCGCGCCTGATCTCCTTCGAAACCACGGCCGACCCGGTGACGCGCACCTACCTCGCGACCTTCGCCTTCGACAACCCTGACGACGTCAACGTGTTACCGGGTATGACCGCGAAGGTGATTCTGCACCTGCAGGCGGAGAAGTCCAGTGAATCCGGCAACGCTGGGCTGTCGATACCCGCCGCCGCGGTCGTCACCGATATCGATGGTAGCGCCTACGTGTGGCGCTACGATGCAGGCGGGACACAGGTCAACAAGGCGGTGGTGACGATCGGCGACATGAGCGGCTCCAGCATCCGTGTAATGAGCGGGTTGCAAGGCGGTGACCGCATTGCCGTGGCCGGCGCGGCGCACCTGCGCGAAGGAATGAAAGTCCGGCCGCTCGGCGAGTAGCAGACTGGCATACTGAATAAGGACCGCTTGTGAATATTGCACAGTTTTTTATCGAGCAACGCGTTACCACGCTAGTACTGACGATGGTCATGATCGGCGTCGGTATGATGTCTTACCAGGGGCTTAGCCGGCTCGAGGATCCCGAATTTACCATTAAGGACGCGTTGGTGGTCACGTCTTACCCCGGCGCTTCGGCGGCGGAAGTCGAAGAGGAAATCTCCGATCCGCTCGAGATCGCGGTGCAGAAAATGGGACAGATCAAGCGCGTCGTCTCGCGCTCCGCTCGCGGCCTGTCGACACTGACCGTCACCATCAAGGACAAGTACGACAAAAACCGTCTGCCGCAGGTCTGGGATGAATTGCGCCGCAAGATAGGCGACGCCCAGGGAGACTTGCCGCCAGGCGCAGGGGTACCACTGGTAATCGACGACTACGGCGACGTCTATGGTATTTTCATCGCGGTCTACGGCGAGGGTTACAGCTATGCCGAGCTGAAGGATGTCGTCGACATGCTGCGGCGCGAACTGCTGCTGGTGGAGGACGTCGGCAAGATCGATACCTTCGGCGAACGCGTGGAGGCGGTTTACGTCGAACTGAAACGCGATCAGATGTCGCAGCTGGGCATTTCCGAAGCCGTCATCATCAACGAGTTACAGGAAAAGAATGCGGTCGCCGACGCGGGGCACGTTAAGGTTGGCCCCGAGTTCATCACCATTACCCCGACCGGCGGCATTACCGCCGTCGAGCAGTTCGAGTCCATCTTGATTTCCGGCGGCAGCGACAGGCAGATTTACCTGCGTGACGTGGCCAATGTGCGACGCGGTTACGTCGAGCCGCAAGGCAACCTGATTCGTTACGATGGCAATGTCGCCATCGGACTCGGCATTTCGACCGTCTCCGGCGGCAACGTGGTGAAAATGGGTGAGGCCCTCGAAAAACGCGTCGACGAGTTGAGAGAACGGATACCGGTGGGCATCGAAGCGGGAAAGGTCTCGGTTCAATCCGACGCGGTATCGGTCGCGATCAACGGTTTCATCGTCAGCCTGCTGGAAGCCGTGGCGATTGTCATCGTCGTGCTGTTGTTTTTCATGGGTATACGCAGCGGCATTCTCATCGGTTTCGTGCTGCTGCTGACGATTGCCGGCACCTTTATTTTCATGTCGCCGATGCAGGTCGCGCTGGAGCGCATTTCCCTGGGCGCATTGATAATCGCGCTGGGCATGCTGGTAGACAATGCCATCGTCGTCGTCGACGGCGTACTGGTGCGCCTGCAAAAGGGCCAGGAAGCCAGGCAGGCGGCCATCGACGTGGTCAAGCAAACCGCGCTGCCGCTGCTGGGGGCTACCGTCATCGCGATTCTCGCGTTTGCGGCGATCGGCACCTCGGACGACAACACCGGCGAATTCTGCCGCTCGTTGTTCCAGGTCGTTTTGATATCCTTGCTGCTGAGCTGGGTCACCGCCGTATCGATAACACCCTTGTTGTGCGTCATGTTCCTGAAGACACCGGCCGCGGGCGCCGTGCAGGAAGATCCTTACGGCAGCCGCTTGTACCGGCTTTACAAGGACATGCTACTCGTTGCAATTCGTCGCAAGGTGATCGCTATCGGGCTGGTAGTCGCCGTGTTCGCCAGTTCACTGTGGGGCTTCGGCTTCGTGCAGCAAAGCTTCTTCCCGCCGTCGACGCGACCGCAGTTCATGGTTGACCTGTGGTTGCCGCAGGGCACTCATATCGACCAAACCACGGCAACGGTCAGCTCGATCGAAGATCACATCAAGCAACTGGACGGGGTCACCCACGTCACCTCGCTGGTCGGCCAGGGCGGCATGCGTTTCCTGTTGACCTACACGCCCGAGAAATCCAACAGCGCCTACGCGCAACTGCTGGTCGACGTGGAAAGCCCCGAGTTTCTCGACGTCCTGCTTCCCGAGGTCGAAAACCATCTCACCGACAATTACCCCGATTTACTCGGTTACGCCTCGCGCTTCCAACTCGGGCCGGGTAGCACCGGCAAGATCCAGGCGCGCTTCAGCGGGCCGGACCGTAATGTACTGCGACAACTGGCGGAACAGACCCAGGCGATTTATCGCGCCGACTACGATTCCAAGGCGATCCGCACCGACTGGCGCCAACGAGTCAAGCTGGTGCAACCGACGCTCGCGGAAGAGCAGGCCAACCTGAACGGCATTACGCGTACCGACGTCGCCAATACCATCCTGCAGGCCTTCCAGGGCGCCACGGTCGGCGTCTACCGCGAAGGCGATTTACTGTTGCCGATTATCATGCGCGCCGAGCCACAGTACCGATCCGACATTTCCAGCATACAGAACCTGCAAATCTGGAGCCCGGCCGCGGGCGCGATGATACCGCTGCGCCAGGTCGTATCCGGATTCGAATCGACTTTCGAAGATGAAATAATCCAGCGTCGCAATCGCAAGCCCACAATGACTGTTTACGCGGATCCAAACACCGGACTGGCCAGCAACCTGTTTGCTCGCGTTCGTGACAAGGTCGAGGCCCTTGAAATGCCTCCGGGCTATGAACTGGAATGGGGCGGTGAATACGAAGACTCGGGCAACGCCCAGGCGGGCCTGGTGGCCAGCCTGCCGATGTTCATACTGGCCATGATCCTGATCACCGTCGTATTGTTCAACTCGCTCAAGCAACCGCTCATCATCTGGTTGACAGTGCCGCTGTCACTCATCGGTGTGACCCTGGGGTTGTTGTCCACCGGTCAGCCCTTCGGCTTCATGGCCCTGCTCGGTTTGCTCAGCCTCATCGGTATGTTGATCAAGAACGCGATCGTGCTGATCGACGAGATCAACCTGCAATGGGGCGAAGGCCAGCAACTGCTGGATGCGATTCTCGACTCCGGGGCGAGCCGCTTGCGCCCGGTGTTGATGGCGGCTTCGACGACCGCGCTGGGATTGATCCCGCTGCTGTTCGACGCCTTTTTCGTGTCCATGGCGGTCACCATTATCTTCGGGCTCGGGTTCGCCACGCTGCTGACCATGGTGGTGGTGCCGGTGCTCTACTCGACCTTCTACACAGAGGCGCCCGCTGTGGTCGAAAACCAGGGTTAAGCGCGGCTCGCGGCGCGGACGATCACGCCACTATTGCGAGCCACAACGGATGCTCCCCGTACTTCCTCGATCGCCGAGCCGGCATTTACCGGGGTATAGACGTCACTAAAGGACCTTGTTGCCGCATCGATGGCCAATGCCACGATAATGCCGGTAAAGGTAACGCCGATCAGTGCGATCAATACTGACAGCATCCTGGATACGGGTTTGAGCGGGCGTATATCGCCGTAACCTACCGTGGTGGCAGTGATGAATGCCCAGTAAATGGAATCGAAACGGCTCCAGGATTCGAGCAAGCCAACGCTAACGCCGAGCACGCTAATGAGCAGCGCTATGGTGGCCAGCAATGGCCACGCCATCGCCAGGTGACTGAAAAAATGCTGAAAATAACTAAAGGTGAATTCCATCAACGACCACTCGGGACTGGCTGGATGACACTATTCTTACTCGAAATCAGTTTCCTGCTGAACATCTGACTAGCCCTCATATCTCACCAATTTCTGCAGCAAGTGAAAACTCCGCATTAACCGATCCAGTCGATCGCCTCGTCGAAGTCGTCGTAGTCAAACTGCCTGACTTCGGCGTCGACGAAATGGTTCACCAGCGCCGGAAACACCTGCGCCAGCCTTGCATCCGTCACCAGCGCGACCTTGTTGATCGCGTGATGATGATTGCGCACAAAGCGGAAATGTTCGATGACATCGCCGATGCCTTCCCAACCCGGAAACGACCTGGTTCTAATGATCAATCCGTCCACCCTGCCCCCGCTTTCGATTATCGGATCGACCTGCCTGGCGATGGCCTCAAAATCCTCGCTGGTGAGGGGTCCCTGTGGTTCGATTAAACAGTAGTTCGGGTGTGGTGTAATCTTGATCATCGCTGCTCGTTACCTTGTTTTCTCGTTTCAAACCGGGAATTTCATGGCTAACTACCCCGTGAATTTAGCGACAAGATTATGACAATATCGGCCTTCGATCAACCAACCTGACCCGAAGAAGCGGCCCGTGGGCGTCCGGCAATCGCGAAATTATCGCTTGGCCACGCAATTCCTGTACAGGTCTGTCTGCTGCTGATTCACCAGGGCTTCGTCGCCCTTGGCAAACAACATCAGGCCCGCGGCGTCGCCATACTTTTCACCGGAGGCGCTGACCTGGCGCTGCAGACGGTAGACGCTGTGAGTTTGATGATCCCTGAACATGCCTTCGGAGTCGGTGAGCCTCACCCTCTGATCATCCTGGATATACTCGTGGTAAATGACGGAGAAAGTATTGCCGCCCGCGCAGGCGTATTCGACCGTCTTTGACGCTGGCCTTGCAGCGGTGGAAGCCTTCGCCGCTTCATCGAGGCAGCGTGGTTTCTGGTACTCGGCGCAAGCCATGCGGGTGCAGGCGGCGAGCGTGCTGTTTTCGGTACCGCGCCTGCAGTTGTTGCAACCGTCGAAAAATGCCCGGCAATCGTCCGCAATGATATCGCGCCAGCTATTCTGATCCCAACCCGCATCCGCGGGCGCATCACCTCCAGCGCGCGCCGCGGCAGACAGCATCACCAGGATGAACAAGAACAATGGCAAGCGTCGCCGGGGGTATTTCAAAGTCACGGGGAATCCTTGCATCCAGGGCCGCTGTCAGGACAACGAATGTTGCCGGTACTCGGTCGGCGTCTTGCCGTACCAGCGTTTGAACGCGCGCGAGAAATTAGCCGGCTCGGTAAACCCCAGCAGGAAGGCGATTTCGTTGAACGAATGCTGTGGGTCGCGCACGTATTGCAAGCCCAGCTCGCGCCGCGTGTTTTCCACCAGTTGAGTGAACGACATGCCCTGCTGCTTGAGTTTGCGCTGCAGGCTACGCTGACTGACGTTGATCGATGACGCGATATCGGCCTCGTTGGCATGCCCACCGGGCAGGTGTTCGATCAGCTTGGAGCGCACCTGCATGCCAATATCCGCGCGATCGAGCTGCGCCAGGTAATCGGTGACGATGCGATTGTTGACGCGCACCAGTTCCGGATTAGCCGTCGCCAGCGGTTGCAGCATAATTTCGGGGTCTATCCACATCGAGTTCTCGTATTGCGAAAACTCCACTGGGGCTTCGAACAACTCCTCAAAGCCCTCGCTGCCGGGAGGCCGGTCGTGCTCGATCGACACTCGCCGTAAACGGAAATTCGGCCCGTAAGTGGAGCGGCACATGATCCACAGCATCGCCAGAGCGGCGTCCACCGAAGCGTCGATCGGCTCCACGACAAACCCGCGGGTCTGGATAACGACCTTGTAGTTATCGGGTGATTTCTCAACCTTGATGACACCCTGCGCCGCGGTATTGACGATGCGGGTGTAACGAGCCGTGCAGTCGAAGGCTTCCGCCAGATTTTCACTCGCCAACCAGGAATAACCGAGTGCGTACATGGTGGTCGGGTGCCAGAAACTGGCCACGGTCAATCCGAAGCAGGGATCTTTTACGGTGGCGCCGGCAATATTCCACAGTTTGTGTACTGAAAGGGACGAGAAACGCGCCAGCGGATCGCGCAGCCTGGAGTGATCCATCCCAGCCTCGGCGAACAGTTCGCTGCTGTCATAGCCGTAAGAATCAATGGCCTTAGCAATACATAAAACCCAGGAAGACAGGGCTGAATAATGTGAACTAAGCGGCATATTTAACGGTTCCTGGCAGCGAGATAAGCGATTGGCGCGCGTGGATTAGCGCCATTAAAGCAATGAATTACATAGTAGCGCAACAACGAATTTTAATAGCGAGGAAAGTTACTATGGTTTACTTAGATCCGATTAACAGTACATCGCAGTGCACTATCAACAATATCATCCATTACGTTGGTATCGGCCTGCACAGCGGGCGTAGCGTTGCGATGAATCTCTACCCCGCCCCGCCTAACAGCGGCATCGTTTTCGTGCGCAAGGACGTTGCGCCCGCGGACGCCGTTATTCAAGCGTCGTGGAAAAACGTCGTCGACACGCGTCTGTGCACGGTCCTTGGTAATGAGCACGGTGTCACCATAGGCACCGTCGAGCACCTGCTCGCGGCAATACGCAGCTGCGGGGTCGATAACATGATGATCGAAATCAGCGCTGACGAAGTGCCGATACTCGACGGCAGCTGTGCGCCGATTGTCGAAATCATCAAGCAGGCCGGGGTTGTCACCCAACGCGTACCTCGTTTCGGTATCTGGATCGAGCGTCGCATCGAGGTCAGGCAGGGTGAACGCTTCGCCATCCTGGAACCCAGCAGCGTGCCCAGGGTTTCCGTGGAAATCGAGTTTGACAGCGCCGCAATCGGTACCCAGTGCCTGTCGGTCGACCTGGTCGACAACGTGTTTGAAAATGAAATTGCACCGGCGCGCACCTTTGGTTTTGCCGATGAGCTCGAGCAACTTCGCGCCCAGGGACTGGCGCTCGGCGGTTCGATGCGCAACGCGGTGCTGGTGGATAAACACAGGGTGGTCAATGAAGACGGCCTGCGTTTCGATGACGAATTTGCGCGTCACAAGATCCTCGACTGCATCGGTGACCTGGCCCTCGCGGAAGCGCCGATCTTTGGTCACCTGCACACGCACAAACCGGGCCATCGACTCAACCATGCACTGCTGCGGGAAATGTTCGCGCACCAGAACGCCTGGCGTAAATTGCCTTACGCGGAAATCATGGAGCGCATCGATTTCAAAGAACCCCTGCAGGTTGCCGAGGCTTAATCTCGAAGTCACAAAGCAAACGGGAAATGGAGCAACAGGTCCGGGCAACTAGCCCGGACCTTTTTTACTGGCGTTTATATCGCTCAGCACCACGCACCCTGCCGCGCGCGTAGCTATCCTGCAACGCCTGCAGGCTGCTCGCGGTTTCCTTCATGTATCGCGCCATGTTTTCAAAATGCTCGGGCGCGCCCACCAGCTCGTCCAGTTTGCGGGTCAGCGGTTGCAGGTACTGGCGATAGATGAACCACATGATCGCGATCAACGCCAGCGCGACGATAGCGACCAGCAGGATGGTATAAAGCGTCAGCCGCTGCAGTGCCGCGTCGAGTGCCGAATTCACCAGCCGGGTCGTGTTTTCGGTCGCCTGCGGCAGCGATTCGGTAATCATGGCGATGCTCTCGTGTACCGATTGCAGGCCGCTGGAGAGCTCCGCAAGCGACGCACGCGCATCGCTGATGACCTGCGGCAAGCGCTCGCTCAAATCCTGCGCGGTTTGCGGCAACTGCTGCGCCAGTTCGGTAAGCGCGACACTCGCCTGCTGTGCGCTGCGGACCGCATCGAGCAGGATCTGTTTTTCCGCGTCGCTGAGGGCCGCGCTTTCCCCTGACGACTGCTCGATAGCGATCGCCAGCCGCTCGATGGAAGCCGCCAGTACCGCCGAGGCCGAGGCCAGCCCCGCGGTATCCACCTCCACCCGGTCGACGGTTACACTCAGGTACTGCGGATCAGTTGCGCCGTCGCCAGAACTCTCAGCCGAGGCCGCTGACGTGGCGTAGGGATACAGCAGGGCCGGCAAGATGCACAGTAAATACAGCTTCTTCATTTTGGATTCACCCGTGACGAAAGCGTTAAGCGGTCAGGTTATCGAAAACCCGGATTATGAACATCTATTATTTTCGATATGACGAAAGCCTGCTCATCCTTACTTCGCTTGCCTCCGATCCATTCACCATCGAAGTCGATCTCGCGGTCGTGCACAGGCATGGTAACGCGGCCCTGTAACGGTACTTGATTTAAATCAGTTAATCGCGAGGGGCGTCACAATTTCGAGGCTCAACAGCGCATCTTAGCCCTGCAAACTGTGCCAAATGCAACTATGCTTTGAACCTTGTACAGGTTCACCGATTGTGCCACCGTCGTTGTCACATGCATCGGTATGCCTGGTTGCGGTTAATCCGATCGAAGCCCGGAAAAAACAATAATGAAAGTTAAGCCCTATTTGAAGATTCTTGCTGAAAAGGATGGCTCTGACCTCTACTTCTCGACCGGCGCAAGGCCGAGCGCGAAATTCAATGGCGAAATGAAGCCGCTGGGTAAGGATCCGGCGCCGCCGGGGTGGGTGGACTCGCTGGCACAGGAAATCATGAGTGATAAGCAAAAAGCCGAATTCCGCGAAGTACCGGAGATGAACCTGGCAATTTCGCTGCCGGAAATCGGTCGCTTTCGCGTCAACATCTTCAAGCAGCGTAACGAGACATCCATGGTCATCCGCAACATCGTTACCGAAATTCCAAACAAGGACGACCTGGGTCTGCCCGAGGTGTTGTCTGAAATCATCATGGCCAAGCGCGGCCTGATTTTGTTCGTCGGCGGCACCGGCTC
>Ga0164320_10000896_pt1 | contig 10404 bp, 8 predicted proteins | sample GuaBasSediGuay11_FD_113736 | JGI IMG/M metagenome (GOLD analysis project Ga0164320, IMG submission 113736) | Subseafloor sediment microbial communities from Guaymas Basin, Gulf of California, Mexico - Guay11, Core 4567-28, 0-3 cm | ecosystem: Environmental > Aquatic > Marine > Hydrothermal vents...
CGAGAGCGTGACCCGGCCGACGAGGCGGCGCCGAGGCGACAGGTCGGTGGCTTCGGTGGGCGGATGGCTAGGTCCGGTGGCGCGGGTGAGGAGCCACAGCACCAAAGACCACACGAGCCAGTGCATGCCCGCCGAAGCGTCATAGACGAGCCTGTCCCCGCGAGCTCCCTCGAGATAGGTGGGGATCCCGTATGCGGCGCTCACCACGACGGCGAGCAGCGGCAGCAAGCGAAGCAGCTTTCGAGAGAGCTGGTCCTGACGACGGCCGAGGAGTGCGTAAGCTACGTGGCCGCCGTCGAGCTGGCCGAAGGGAAGAAGGTTGATCATCGTGACGAGCAGCCCAGCCCAGCCGGCCAGCGCCGTCGGGGTAAGCATGATGTCGTACCCCGGCGGGATGGGCCCCTTGAGCCAACTCAGGAGTCCGAGGTACAGGAGGGAGCGGCCCTCGAGCATGTAAGGGGTGTCGGGCAGCGCTTCGACCGGAGAAGTCGCGATTCCGTAGATGATGACGGGCAGCGCGACCGCCATGCCAGCGAGGGGGCCTGCGGCTCCGATGTCGAGCAACGCGTTGCGAGAGCGAATGCGCTCTCGGATCTGGATGACGGCGCCCAGCGTGCCCAGGAGGAAAAACGGGACCGGGATGAAGTATGGCGGCGATACATCGACGTGATGGTACTTGCCAGCGAAGAAGTGACCGAACTCGTGGGCCATCAGGATCGCCATCAGCGGGACGCAGAACACCCAGCCAGTCGCCAGCTCCATCAGCGAAGTAGCGGGGTGGCCGAGGACCATTCCGGCGCCTACGTAGAGGGTCGACGCGAAGGTGAGGGCCATCAAGAGGAGTGGGAGGCCCCACTGAGTGTTGCGCCGCTGCACGGCGTGCCTCTAGCATGTGCGTTGCGAAGCGCACGATCTGCTATTCTCTCGGACGAATGGACCTGTACAGTGCTGCCAAGCGGCTCAACCGACCGTTCGTCTTTGCCGACGAGGCCTCGACGCGCGCTCTCACGATTGCGGACCACGGCCTGATCGGCGACGGCTTCTCGGCCGCACTCGTTCGGGCGGACGGAGCCATCGACTGGTTGTGCCTCCCGCGTTTCGATAGCCCGAGCGTTTTTGGCGCCTTGCTCGACAGTGAGAACGGAGGTTACACCTCGGTGAGCCCCGTCGATTATCCGTTCGAGAGCCTGCAGCGGTACGACCCCGACACCAATGTGCTCGAGACGCTGTTTCAGATTGATGGCCGCGGGACGATTCGTCTCACTGACTACATGCCCTGGAGCGACGACCCGCGCTCGGCCGTACACGAGGTGCACCGGCGTGTGCAGTGCGTCGAAGGAGAAGCGGTCGTGAAGGTCGTCTTCGACCCTCGGTTTGACTACGGTCGTGCCGACACGCGATTCGAGATCGCTGGGCGATCGGCTTCGGCCAAGGGTCCCTCCGGCGAGCGCTTGGTTGCCGTGCTCGGCGACGCGGGGGAATGGAAGCCGCGACCGGAAGGTGGTGTACAGGCTGTATTCCGATTGAAGGCCGGCGAGCGCGGGTGGGTCGTCATCAGCTGGGATACCGCCAAGTCGGAGTCCATTCTGGCGTACCGTCCCTTCGAAGCACTACGCAATACGCGCCGACGATGGCGTGATTGGGTTCGGCAACTCCAATACGATGGTCCGTGGCGACATCACGTCGTCCGATCTGCGCTGTTGTTGAAGCTGCTGATGTACGCGCCGACCGGCGCGATGGTGGCCGCGCCGACGACCTCGCTGCCGGAGTGGATCGGTGGGGTGCGTAACTGGGACTATCGCTACACCTGGACGCGCGACACAGCCATGGCGGTTCGCGCGGCGAACTTGCTTGGCTGTGGCCGCGAGGCACGCGACTTTTTCCACTTCGTCAGGAACACGCTCGAACGTGATCGCGAGCTCCATATCATGTATGCCGTCGACGGCGGTCGCGTCCCTGACGAACAGACGCTCGACCACCTCTCAGGGTATCGCGATTCGCGGCCGGTGCGCATCGGAAACGGTGCTCGCGATCAGTTGCAGCTCGACACCGCGGGGGCGTTGATGGACGCAGCCTATATGTACGAGCGTGGCGGCGGCCTGCTCACGGCGCGTGGTTGGCGCCGCCTGCGCGCGGTCGTCGACAACGTTGCCGCCATGTGGGCTGAGCCCGATCACGGCATCTGGGAGCCACGCGCCGGCAAGCGACACAACGTACACTCGAAGCTCATGAGCTGGCTCGCGTTACGGCGCGGTGTGGAGCTTGCCCCTCTGTTCGGCGACCAGCCGGTACAAGCGCGCTGGCAGCAGGTTGCCGATCAGCTTCATGCAGAGGTCTGTGCCCGCGGAGTCGACCGAACGGGCAAGCGGTTTGTCGCTGCGTATGACCACGAGCATCCGGATGCGTCTCTGCTCCTGCTTCCCATTCATGGGTTCCTGCCGCCGAGCGATGATCGTGTGCTTGGGACCCTCGAATGGATCCGAACCGAGTTGGGGGAGGGGCCTTACGTATACCGATACCGAGCTGATGATGGGGTGGGTGGCGACGAGGGGGCTTTCGTGCTTTGTGGATTCTGGCTGGCCGAGGTCCTCGCGATGGCGGGGCAGATCGACGAGGCACAACGGGTTTTCGTCGCGCACGCCGAGGCATCGAACCACTTGGGGCTTCTCGCCGAGGAGATCGAACCCGGTACCCAGACCTTACTCGGCAACTTCCCGCAAGCGTTCAGCCACGTTGGCCTCATCAATGCCGCGGCCAGAATCGACTTGGCCCTACGCCTGCGCGATGCGGGCTCTCCGCGCGTTCCCGAGGTCGAGATCGGGCGCTAGCGTGGGGGAGGTGTTCGAGACTATTGGTGTGGAGGTTCGCCGTATCGCGACCGTGCGTTTGGGGATGTACACGTCGCTCGTCGCTCTGCTGATGGGTCTCGGGTTGTTTTTCGTGGCCGATGTCCGCGGAGCGGCATCCTGGGGCATGTTCGCCTTAGCGTCGCTCGGTGCAATCGTCGGGGCGGCGTGGGGCATTCGTCCTGCGCCGGGGCACCCCGGGTCTGGGGCGGCGAAGCCGGCGCCTTCAGCTGGGGCGACCCCGAAAGACGAGACCCCGAGCTCCCGGGTGGACGCGGAGCCCGATGACGTAGACTACTTGATGGCGCTTCGTCACGAGTTCCGCACTCCGCTCAACGCCGTACTGGGCTTCTCGGACGTGCTCCTGAGCGGCATTGATGGGCAGGTGAACGACTCGCAACGCGAGGACCTCGAGATTATTCGAGCGTCGGGGATACGGCTACGAATACTCCTCGATTGTGCGTTCGATCTCTCGCTGCTGGCTGACGGTGAGTTGCGGCTGGATGCCGATCGCGCCGACGTTCGCGAGTTGGTGGCACGTGTGGCCGCCGAGGCCGGGCAGCTCTGGTCGAACAAAAGGAGCGCTGGTTGCACGTTACCCGAAGGGTCGTGCATCACCACGGTGGATGAAGCTCGCCTCCGACGATCGATCCTCGTGCTCGCCGACTTTCTCGGGACCGCCCATCGCGAAGCGAAGATTTCACTGAGCCTGGCGGTATCCGACCACCACGTCGCGATCGAGGTTACTGCCGACCCGTCCGATCGTCTGACGTTGAACGCCCTTCCAACACCGGCAGAGGTCCTGGCATCCGAGGACGCTACTGAGATGCGGCGCTGGCCCGTAGCCGTGACATCCGAGATCATCGCCCGACATGAGGGCTCGCTCTATCACGGTGACGCTCCGGCCCGCTTTCTGATTCGTATTCCCCTCCGGGAGCGGCGATGACTGGCTCCCGCCGTCTTGGGGTTCGTAGCATCCACTGGTCCGTCGTTGCGGTCTCGTTCTACTTTGCCTGCTGGTGGCTGCTACTGGCGGAGGCCCATGTGTATTGGGGAGCGCTCGCGGTCCTCGGCGTGGCGCTCGCGATGGGAGCCGGTGTCTCTTGGTCGCTGGGAGTGTCGTTGCGTGGCGAGCACCGCGCGGCGCCGTCTCACGTCCAGACAGTGCGGCAACCCTCGATGCGGGACGCTATCGATGCGCACTCGGCAGATCCAGAGGAACCGGCGCGTCAACGCGCACGATTCCTCGGCGCGCTGGGGCACGAGCTTCGCAACCCTCTCAACTCCGTCACGGGGTTTTCCGACATGCTGCTCGGCCGCGTCGATGGCGAGCTCAACGCCGAGCAGGTGCGAAGCGTCGGGACGATCCGTGCGAGCGCGGAACGCTTGTTGCGCCTTGTCTCGACGGTGGTCGATCGAGCGAGCCTCGAAGCCGGAACGCTCCGGCTGCAACAACAGTGGGTCGCGCCCGATGAGCTGATCTCCGAAGCGATCTCATTTGTGAGGTCGCGCGCCGAGGACACATCGGTCCTCGGCGGGGTCTCTGAAGGCCTTCCGCGCATTTTTGTCGACCGCCATCGAACGGTTCACTCGCTCGTGACCCTTGCGGTGCTCGTCATCCGGTCATCCGGAACCGATATCGTGATGCGTGTTGCGCCTCCGCGGCGCGACCAGGTGGGCAAGGGCTTCGTGCAGTTCGACCTCATGGCGACGCTCAAGGACTCCTCCGCCGACACGCTGGCCGTCGTGGAAAGGCTCGAGAAGCCGTTGTCGAGCTCGGATGCTCTAGGGTTGGAAGTTGCGGTGGCACGCAGCGTGATCGAGGCCCAGGGCGGGCGCATCTGGACCGAAGCGGGAACCGCACGGAGCCTTCGCGTCTGCATGACCCTCCCGACGTCAGCCCACTAGGTCGGCTTCAACGTGTTGAGAATGGCTTGGTAGGCTGCGTTGCGTTTCCACCCGAGGTCTCGTTGCAGCTTCTGCGTCATTTCCTTCGTGGACAGCCCTTCGCGTTGCCACTCGACGACGAGCGCCCCGAGGTCGATGTTCTGGACGGGCGCGTCGGCGGGCTTGCCTTCGACCACGACCGTGATCTCGCCTCGGGCAGGGTCTGACAATGCGCTCCGCACTTCTGGGGCGGTACCGCGAATCGTTTGCTCGTGCATTTTGGTGAGCTCTCGGCATAGCGCCATCTGCCTGTCGCCGCCGAGGGTGCGTTCGAGGTCGTTCAGAGTCGCGTGGATACGATGGGGGGATTCGAACAAGACGACGGTGATTGCCGACTGCGCGATCCGATCGAGGGCACGGGTGCGGTCCCCACCGCTTCTCGGAAGAAACCCTTCGAACACGAACCGACGGACCGGGAGGCCCGCTACGCAGAGCGCCGCCAGCACCGCGCTAGGCCCGGGAATAGCCTCCACTTCGATGCCTGCCTTGGCGGCTCGGGACACCAGGTAGACCCCCGGGTCACTCACCACCGGCGTGCCCGCATCGCTGACCATTGCGTAGTGAGCTCCGTCGGCCAGCTCAGCGAGAAGGAGGTCGACCTTGTCGTCATTGGTGTGTGCGTGAAAAGAACGCAGAGGCGTGCTGATGCCATGCTTCGCGCAAAGCGTGCGAGTGTGGCGTGTGTCCTCTGCGAGGATGAGGTCGGCCTCGCGGAGAATGCGTATCGCTCTCAGCGTGATGTCCTCTAGACATCCGATGGGCGTCGCGACTACGGACAGGCGACCTGACATTAGTGCGCGTTACCACATCTCGGTCGCCCCGCGACCCGGCTGATCAGGGAGACTCGTAGACTTCGACGACGGTCTCGCCCAGCTCACGGTGAAGGAAGTCCTTGAGTTTCTGCAGCCGGCGCTTCTCGATCTGCCGGACCCGCTCGCGGCTCACACCAAACTCGTCGCCGAGCATCTGCAAAGTCTTTGGGTCCTCGGCGACCAGACGGTCGTCGAAGATCTTCTTTTCCTTGTTTTCGAGCAGCGCGCCGAACTCGTGGATCTTCTTGGAGAACTGGTCGCCCACCTCTGCATCGGCCAACGTATCGTCAATGCGAACGTCGTCGGAAGGAAGCAGCTCCACGCGTGCTACAGGGCGGCCCTCGGCAGTCCCGACGGGCGCATCCAACGAGGCGTCCCCCGCAGCAAGCCGCATGTCCATCGACACGACATCTCGTTCGGGAACGTTGAGACGCTCCGCAACGAGTGCGGCGGTCGGTTCGATGCCCATCGCCGACAACCGGGCCTTTTCCTTCTGCAGGTTGAAGAACAGCTTCCGTTGCGCCTGGGTGGTCCCCACCTTCACGAGCCGGTGGTTGTTGAGGATATAGCGCAGCATGTAGGCGCGGATCCACCAAGCGGCGTAGCTCGAGAGTTTTACACCTTTGTACGGGTCGTACTTCTTCACGGCTTGCATGAGGCCGATGTTGCCCTCCTGCACGAGGTCGAGAAGGTTCTTGTACGCCTGGCGGTAGTCGTATGCGATCTTGACGACCAGACGAAGGTTGGAGGTGACCAATTGTTTGGCCGCCTCGAGATCGTCGTTTTCGAGGAACCGCACCGCTAAGTCGTGTTCCTCTTCCTTCGACAGAAGCGGGTAGCGCTGCACGTCTCTCATGTAGACGCCGAGTGGATCTCGGCGGGTGAGGGACGACGAGGAGCTTGCAAGGGCGTCGCTCTCGCCTCGCCCCTCGTTCCGCTCTGCATCCATATTCAAGACGTCGACGCCCTGCGGCTCGTCCAGTTCGTCAGGTGGCTCTGGGTCGCTTCCGATCATCGATCTCGCTCGTGGTAGCCATCTCTAGGGCACCTCCCCATAGCGCGTCCAGTGCTGGACTTCACTTCGGCGCTTCAAAAGGCAGTCTGCCCGCTCCCCTGGGCCGCAAGCGGCCCGCGAACGAGCCAGCGACCATGTATTGAATCGCGCCGTCGGCCGTCAGGGCGGCCTTGAGCCCCGACGAGGCCAACTCCAGCATCGTGGCGATTTTGGAGCTTCGCTCCTTGTACGCGTCTTGGATCTTCACGCGGAGCATCACGTTGAGCTCCGAGCGCTGGAGCGGGCGTAGAAGGCGCACCTTGCCGACGACGTCGACCTCGAGGTCTTTGCCGTGGGCTGTCGCTCGTTCGATCTTCGCCGAACCGCCTTCGATGGTGGCCACTAGCTCCAGGTTACCGGCATCGGCTCTGTCGAGCGTCAGGCCGCCCCAACCGGGGATGTCTAGTTTCGACTCGCCGTCACCGATGCTGAGCCCTTCGATCGTGATCTCCACGTTGCCTGTCGACTCTGCGACCTCGCTTGGCATGGCGAGCACGACCTCGCCATTGAGTATTCCGGACAGCGGAACCTTGGTGAACTTTCGGAGAACCGAGAGCGCCTCGAGGTTGATGTCCTCCATCTCTGCCTCGAACTCCATGGCGTCTTCTCCGAGTGAGATGTCGCCCTGGGCCTCTCCTCCCGCGAACTCCGCGTCGAAGCTGTAAGATTTCGTATCGGAGATCAGCGAGAACAACGAGGTGCTGACGGTGAGCTCGTCGAAGATGACCTCAGCCGGAGGTGAATCTTCCCCTTCTGCGGGCAGGCTCACGCGCAGGTCTTCGAAGGTGAGACCGGTTAGTCCCGAGTTCGTCAGGCTGACGATCTCGAGCTCGTAGCCCTGCGCACGGGCCTCTTGAACGAGACGATCGGCGAGCCGTTCGTACGGGAAGGTCTTGTACGCAAAGAATACGAAGCACACGAGGAAGAAGAGGGGGTACCCCGCCCACTTCAAGATCATTCCGATTGGAATCCGTCGCACGGCCTACTCCTGCTCCGCTGACACGGGCGCTTCGCGGTCGTACGCGTTGACGCCCAACTTGACGGTGTATCCGGTGCGCATTCTACCCCCGGTCATCTGAATACGCTCGATAGAGATTGGGTATGAGCTGTTTTCGATGTCGGCGAGCATCTCGATCAAAGGTCGCAATTCCACAACAGGCAACGAGACGCGGACCGATCGGCGGCTATAAGCACCGATGTCGAGCTCCGGCTGATCGGTGACCCCAAGTCCTGTCACCCCGTACTGTTGAGCGCGCTCTTCGAGGAACCCTCCGAGGGATGGTGCCTTGCGGTTGTACAGGCGCTTCACGGCGGCTCGTTCCGCCTTCTCTTGTCGCAGGCGCGGTTCCGAGCGGCGGATGTCCTGCAAGACCTGCGCGATCTCCGCGTTCTCGGTCTCGATGTCCGAGATGCTCGAAATGCCGAGGTACATGGGAACCACGAACCCAATGGCCACGAAGACAGCAGCCATGATGCTCAGCAGTCGACGTTCGCGATCGCTCAGGGCGTCGGCCCAGTTTCGCAGGTTGTCTAACGCGTCTCCAAAAGCCACGTTACTTCTCCTTCCGGGTCTTCGAGGGCGTGTCATCGCACCTGACTCTGACGACCAGCTTGTAGTCCTTCCGATCCGCGACGGCCGTGGAAATCGATCCCTTCTCGACCTCTGCGAAGCAGGGGTGCGCCTTGAGTCCGTCGACGAGCCGGTCGCGTTCGGCGATCGAACCTACCGTGCCCTGGATTTCGAACCTGCCGTTGTCGCCCTCGTCGTCAATCTCGATCAGAAGGCGCCGAGTGTCGTGCTGGATGTCGGCGGGGATGCTCACAGAAATGCCTTCGAGCACGTCATATGCGTCGAAGCGGGGGAGTGGATCGTCGATGCGAGCCCCCGCGGTGAGCAACTCGCGCGCGTGCAGAGCGCTGTGCGCTTCTTCGATGAGCAGGTCCTGGCTGACCTCCGTCAGTCTGGCCGTCAGCCCTTCGTGCTCTGCGCGGGCCACTCGGTAGCGGGCTAGCAGTGACACGCTGAAGGCAAGAATGACCGCAGCCGAGCAGACGGCGATGAGGCGCAGGTGCTTCCGGATCTGGCTGGCCGCGGCCGCGGAGGCGAACTCGCCCTGCCGGAGATCGATCTGCCTGCCGCGCGATATGGCGCGCGCCGCAAGAGCCGCCGCCTTGGTGAACTTCGGTCGCATCTCTTCGTCCGCGCCAGGCGCCGGGGGCAGTGGGGCCACGCCGCACTCGATGCCGAGTTGCTCGGTGAGCCATTGTCGTGCGCTCTCCATCGGGGCGGTCTCCCCAGATAGCAAGATGAGGGACGGCGCGTCGGAGCGCTGTGCCTTGTAGCTCGCGAAAGTGTGTTGGAGTGCGGCGCCGAGCTGGCCGCGCCGGCCCGATTCGACCAAGTCCAGACCGCCTGAAACCGTTCTTGCGAACGTGCACCTCCCGTTGGTCAGTACTGCGAAGTCGGTGCTGGTGGGGCCCACATCGATGACGAGCACCGTTTTGTCTGCGAGCGACTCGCCAAGTAGGGCGCCGAGACCATCGAAAGCAGCGGCTCCGACGGCAAGCTCTCGTGGGTCGGCGCCCGCCGCCTGGAGCTCGCGGAGGCGGTTCGCAACCGTCTGGCGAGGAGCAGCTACGGCCATCAGTTGGATGGTCGTGTCGTCACGGCCGACCACTTGGTAGTCGACGACGGCTTCTTCCACGTCGAACGGAAGCAAGGCGCCCAGCTCGCCAGGCAAAACCTCAGCTACTTTCTTTTCGACCCCGGCCGGCAGCTCGATGAGCCTCAGCGAAGCAGCGTCGCCGCTGAGCGACGCGATGATGCGGTCCGGTGCCCGGGTGCCCTCTCGCAGAACCTGCGCGACGGCGGCTTCGAGCAGGCTCTGCTCGGACTCCGACTCCGGAGAGTAGGGAAGCGGCGCTTCGGCGTACCGTTCCATCTCGGAGCCACGCAGCGTCGTTCTCAAGAACGCGGCGCGAACCACTCGGGGTGTGACCTCTAATCCCAGAACCAAAGACATTTCAATTCATCCGATAGTAGTGGAAGACGCCGAGCCCCGGCATCCGTCCGCTGTTGGGCGGTGGAGGTACCCACCGTGAGTGAAAATTGACGACAGATTCGATGCGAACCCGAGACCGGCCGACCAGGCCGACGGCCTGGATGGTGAAGATCTGAGCGGAGGTTGCGAATGAGCGCGCTAGGGGCGTGCGTTGATCTTCGGGGATTTCGATGGGCAAGAAGATGAGCTCGCTGTCCTCACCCAAGAAGCCCGTGAGCATGCCGTACAGGGCCTTGTCATTGCCTTTGCCTTCCACGAAGTCGAGCAGGTCCGTCGGACGACTGAACAAGGGGATGGGAATGAGCTGCTGAATCGTGCTGAGGATCGTAGTGAATTTGAGGCTTTCGACCGGATCGGTGCAGAGAGTGACCTCGGGCGCAAATGAGCAGATCCTCCCGAGCAGCACTTGAGGGCTGGCCTCGTTGATGTTGATGAGGCCCGAGGCGTAAATCGTCAGGATTCGAGACGTCGGGTCGTTCGGAATGGGTTCGACGAAAGTAGCCCAGAAGTCGTCCGTGAAGCCGCGCACCAAACGTAGCTCCTGGAGCGAGTCGAGGGGTGCGTTCTTGTTTTGGTACGGGTCCTTGCCCAGTTGATAGAGGGAGTCGTCCTCGATGCCCGTACCGCCTGTTCGGGTCGTCCCGGCGCCAGGATCGAAATCTGTGCGCTGGATGTCGTGATCC
>Ga0164320_10000897_pt1 | contig 10401 bp, 5 predicted proteins | sample GuaBasSediGuay11_FD_113736 | JGI IMG/M metagenome (GOLD analysis project Ga0164320, IMG submission 113736) | Subseafloor sediment microbial communities from Guaymas Basin, Gulf of California, Mexico - Guay11, Core 4567-28, 0-3 cm | ecosystem: Environmental > Aquatic > Marine > Hydrothermal vents...
ACGCGAGTGTTGTTGGACTCAGCGTCGTCAGAGCCGTGTACAAATAATCGATATCGGCATTTTGGGCGGCGATTGCCGGATCCGCGCTCCAAACGTCGCGGTAAATAACATTCATTGAAGGTTCTATCGACGAACAAGCATCGGTTGAGCAGGTTTCGCGTGCGCGAATCTCGGCCATGGTTTCGCCCGGCTCGACAATCCTCCATATCGGAAGCGTATTTGGGAATTCAGTCGCGCCAACAGGCGCGCCAGCATAGGCTGAGGTAAACGCATCACGGCGTCCATGCGAGATTGGTAACAAAGTGACCGGATCAACCGCATTACGCAAATGGCAACCACCACACGTTAACTCCTGCCCGGGACGCAGTTGTATCCAGTTCTGATGACGACCGGTGACACGTTTGCCATTGACGTCGACCACACTGATCGCGAGCGCCGTATTTGCCGGCACTTTCGTCATGACCGAACCATCCGGTTCGATCATCGCGTAACCAATAATTTCACGCATGCCTTGCGCAGTACTTATACCGAAGTCCGTGTTATTGAGATCAACGATATTGTCGTCCGGGATCGACACGGCTTTTTCGATTCTGAGGAATCTAAATGGGCGATTCGCTGCCAAGGTCAAAACCGGATCGGCCGTGGTTGGAATATCCAATATTGCGGCCCCGTCGAAATCGTAGACACTGCGAATATTGATTACGGCCTCGCCATCGTCTGCAATTGTCGGATCCAGAGCGAATACGTTTAGACCGTTGAGGATACCGGGCGGCGCGATCTTGGGATCGGCTGCAACAACTTCGGTAAAAATGAAGCCCTCTTCGCCAATGACCACCGGTTGTTGCGTGTTATCGCGTGGGTCGTACATCCAAATTCCGTATAGCGGTTGCGCCACAACATAGGATCCGACGGGTGGAACCACCGGGTTTACGGGATCGGGTTGGACGAACACCAGCGCCATAAGGTCATCGGTGCAAGGGTGAATTCGGAAGTCATCGGTCAACGGATCGCCATCATCCGGCAATGTTTCACTCAGGCGGCACTGACTCCAACTCACCAAGACTCGGCCCGTGCCGTCGAAAATCGGGTAAGCCGACGCATATCGGCCGCCCTGTGACGGCACACCCGGTACCGTAGATACTTCATTGAAAGTTGCATCTTCCTGGGCCGGTCCAGCGAGGATTCCGATGTTCGGTGCCGTTGGTTGCGTGTTTTCGAGGTACATCGGCGTATCGATCGCGATCAGTTCACCGCCACCTTCGGTGTCCGTGAACGGACGTATCAATGTCATGACTCGTCCATCCTCAAGCTCACGCGGTTGCATGAACTGTATGATTTCGTCATTTGTGCCAGTGGCATGGCTCGCCTGCCCGTACAGCATCTCGAGATTAGAGCCGTCGGGATTCATTTGATACAGATTCACTGAATCGTTAACGCCGGCGTGGTCCCAGCGACTAAATACGATTTGCCCGTTCGACATCACCGTAGCGTCGAGATCGTGGCTCTGATTGTAGGAAACCTGTTCAATTCCAGTGCCATCGGCATTCATCACGTGCAAATTAAACGCGAATTCGTTGCGGTCCTCGTCAATCGCGATGAACGCCTCTTTGTTTTCGTCAATCAATATGGCCTGTGACTGATACTGTCGCGTCGAAGAAAATATGATGCGTCCATCCGGCAAGTACTTCGGCATGATGTCGTGGCCTATTTCGGCAGTATTACTCGTGAAAATGACACGCTCGAGAGTGTCAGTTTCAAACGTGTACTGCCAGATGTTCCACGTCGGCAGATCTTCTTCATCAAGATCCGGATCAAATGGATATCGCATCGCAAAAACCAGCGACGTCCCGTCATAGGAAATCTCCACATCGCGAATTGCAGCCAGGCCCTGCGTCAACTCTCCCGTAATATTGACCGTCGCGGCACTTGGCGATGCGCGATCCCGGAAAAACAGATCAGCACCAAAGGCAAAAGTAATTTGCTCGCGAAGATCATCTTGTACAAAATTGCCGTTGTCATCGAACGGCACCGGCGCACGAATATAGGCGATTGGAAAATCGACGATGACCGGGTCAGCGTCCTGTCCCGAACCGATGCTGACGCCGTCTTGCCCGCCGCCGCATGCAGAAAGTATTGCGGACATAGACAACAACGCGGCCGACAGTGGCGCGCGTTTTTCAGACGATATCCTTGTTTGTGATGAAATCCTGATCATTGCCTCAATCTCGAATCGAACCGATATTCGAGTAACGTGTAATAGTGGACGCACACCTCATTTCGTACCGTTAACGCGATCACAATCCTTATTTAAAGCAAAACAAAAAGGCGACCGCAGTGAATTATAGAAAAAGTAAAATGTTTCTCGCATGGCCGAAAGATACTTTTTTGAACTGACGCAAGCTCGTCACTATGTCTCTCTTCAGCGACATAGGCCTGACTCCTAACAATCAGCGATTTTTGTTCCGCGGCTCCAAAATCTGTACGCATAGACAGACATGGGCTTTACATATAGCGGCATTCTGACACCGTCAGTTATCGCCAGTAAGTCATTGGGTTAATGCGTTTTTTTGCGAGTAATTCGACCCGCCGACAGGTTTGGCATGGCACTTGCTTTGATTACCAGGAATCGTTTGTTTTCGCGAGCTCGCTTATGCCGTAAGTACCGGGAGTGTGAATGTAGTCACGGAGTATTGCGGCACATTCTGGCAGAATTTTTGCGTCGACAGGATGTTCGATTTTTGACACTGCACGATTTTAACGTCGCATATGCGATGCACGTTGTTCAAGGAAAGATTACGTGAGCAGTTTGATTACTAAATACAATGCGCGACTAAACGTTGGCCTCATCGTTTTCCTGGTCGTCTGTTCTGTTTCTCCGGCGTACGCGGGCTCGGCCGAACAGGCTCGACGCATGCACGAACGACTCGCTGGCGTTCCTCCATCCGAAACCGTGCTGACGCAAATGAGGAATGCGATCGACAGCAATGATGCGACCGGCGCCGCAACCATCGCGATGGACAACGTCAACTTTTATAACATCACATTGAAAAATTTCGCCGCCCCATGGACAAACCGCGATCAATCAGTGTTTGTACCTCTAAATGACTACATCGCGACCGTCATTGGCATGATTCGCGATTCTGACACGACACCTTTTAATAGCTTGCTGTGGGATGACGTTACGTATGTTGGCAGGCCCGGCGTTGTGCTTGACGATCCGTCTAACAGCAACAACAGGCACTACGAGCAACTTGAGGCGGACCAGGTAAATCTGCGAGACGAATTAGTGCGCAGAACTCAATCGTCAGTGCAAAACATACCTCCTGGCGCTACCGCCGGTATCATGACATCGCGCGCCGCGTCAGAAGCATTTTTTGTTGCCGGCACAAATCGCGCGATGTTTCGCTTTACTCTGCTCAATCACATGTGTAACGACCTGGAGCAGATGCACGACACCCGCTTGCCGCCTGACCGTATTCGCCAGGACATCAGCCGCAGCCCCGGTGGCGACAGCCGATTATTCCTGAATAGCTGCATTGGTTGCCATTCAGGCATGGATCCGCTTGCAGGCGCATTTGCGTACTACGACTACGACGAAAACAGCAGCCAGCTTGTCTATGACAGCTCTGCAGTTCACTCCAAGTATTTCAACGATGACCTGAATTTCCCGCAAGGCTTTCGCACCACAGACGATTCGTGGGAAAACCGCTGGCGTGAAGGGCAAAACGCGTATCTCGGCTTTGATGGATCGCTTCCTGGCTTTGGCAATGGCGCCAAGGAACTTGGGCTGGAACTTGCTAACAGCGAAGCAGTTGCTTCCTGCCAGGTACGCAAGGCATTTCGGACGGTTTGCCTGCGCGACGCCGAGGACCTCCCGGATCGTAATGCAGTCACTTTGATTACGGACACATTCCGCAGCACAGGCTATAGCATGAAACAGGTTTTTGCGGACTCTGCCGTTCACTGCATGGGCCCGTAGAAAAAATGACTAGCGCGAATGAAATCACCATGCCTGCGGCTGCCCCAATTGATCGCAATGATTTTCGTGCGTCGAAAATCGCGCTTGCCGCTTTGCTTGCGAGCCTTGTGATTACTGCTTGTGGCGGCGGTGCACAGACAACGAATTTGGCTGTACCCGGCGGCGGCATTGCAAACGACGCAACGTATACCGGACCTGCGGCCCGAGATGCCGACGTTCTGAAGTTTCAGCAGGAATTCTGGTCCAAGTCAAAAACGACGGACCGCTGCGGCTCGTGTCATAACGAATCCATTGGACAACTTCCGATGTTCGTTCGCAATGATGACGTCAACATGGCTTACGATGCCGCGATAACCGTGGTTGACTCGTTAGACCCTGAGGCATCACGGGTCGTGGAACGCGTCACCGAAGGACACAATTGCTGGGTTGCTGATACGGGCGTTTGCGCAACGATCATGACAACCTGGATTGAGAACTGGGTAGGTAGTTTGGCAGGTGGCGGCCGCGAGATTGTTCTTACACCTCCTGTGCCGGTGGATCCGGGTGACAGCAAGAATTTTCCAGACGACGCATTCGCGAATTCTCCGGATTCGTTTTCAGAAACGATCTATCCGCTTCTTACTCAATACTGTGCGAACTGCCACAGCTCCGAGGCGGCGACGACGCAGCAACCGTATTTTGCGGATCCGGACGTCGATTCGGCGTACATAGCTGCAATACCGAAAATTAATCTCGATACGCCTGCGAATTCTCGCTTCGTCCTTAAGCTGCGCAGCGAGCAACACCAGTGTTGGGACGACTGTTCTGCCAATGCACAGGAAATGGAAGATGCAATCATCGCATTTTCAGGTGGCATCATTCCGACGCAAGTTGACCCGAATCTTTTAACCAGTAAGGCGCTCCATCTTGTTGATGGCATTCCCGCGTCTGGCGGCAACCGTTACGAAGATGCGCAGATCGCACTTTGGGAATTCAAGACAGGCTCCGGCCTTGTTGCCTACGATACAAGCGGTGTTGATCCGGCCGTCGATCTCAATTTGTCGCAGGAAGTTACCTGGTACGGTGGCTGGGGCATTTCGACCAACGGCGGCCGCGCTCAGGGTACGACGACGGCCAGCAGGAAACTGTTCGACGTGCTGCAGGATTCCGGCGAATTCTCGATCGAGGCATGGGTGATTCCCGCCAATGTTACGCAGGAAATGGCGCGCATCGTCAGTTATTCCGCCAACGAGCAGAATCGCAATTTCACATTGCAACAAACACTTTATAACTATGACTTTCAGCTTCGCACGAACGCGACTGACACGAATGGCGATCCCCTGACAGACCTGAACGGCGAACCCGCGTTGTCGACACCCGCCATGGACGAAGTTCTGCAGGCAACATTGCAACACGTTGTGGCAACGTATAGCCCGGTTGACGGCCGTCGTATCTATGTCAATGGCACATTGGTCACCAATGCCGATCCAATACCGGGCGGAACGTTCGTTGATTGGCAAGATACATTCGCGTTGGTTCTCGGCAGCGAAATCGGCGGCGACGGATCGTTTGCAGGTACGATTCGTCTCGCGGCTGTACATCGACGGGCGCTATCGCAGGCGCAGGCGCAACAAAACTTTGATGTTGGTGTCGGCGAGAAATTCTTCCTGCTGTTCGATATTTCGGAGATTATCGAGGCTACCGCACAATCATCGTATATTTTATTCGAAGCGTCGCAATTCGACAGCTTTGCCTACTTGTTCGACAAACCTCACTTCGTCACTCTTGATGGCTCTACGCCGGAAGGCATACCGATCGAGGGTGTGCGTGTGGCAATGAACGGCCTTGAAGCACCTGTTGGTCAAAGCTACGCGACCATGATCGATACGCTGAGCGCATCCGAATTTGTCGAACTTGGTCAACCGCTGTCCAGTCTTGGTGCGGTTCTGCCGCTCGAGAAGGGACCTCAGGATGATGAATTCTTCCTGACGTTCGATGTTCTTCTGAATCCGTCAGTTTTCAATCGCCAGCCGGATCCGACGCTTGTAATTACGCCGACGGATCTCGACCCGGCATCACGTATTGGTCTCAAGACTTTTGATGAGATTGATGCTACCTATGCCACCGTTACTGGAGTTGATCGGGCATCGTTTCCAGATGTCGACGTGACTTTCCAGGAACTTCGCCAATCGCTGCCGGCTGTTGAGGACATCGACACGTTCTTGTCGTCGCACCAAATCGCGATTGCCCAACTCGCGATCGAGTATTGCAATGCGATGATTGGCGATAATGGCAGCCCGAACCCGGATGCTGCCACCAAGTTCGCAGGTTTTGATTTCGATGCGCCCGCAAGCACCGCATTTGCGGTTGGCACCCGTGACCTGTACGTAAATCCGTTGATCAACGACTTTATGGGTACGGGCCTTATCAGCCAACCGGCCTTTGCAGATGTGTACGCAGAGTTAGCATCATTTCAGGCGGCCGGTGGCCGACCCGACAACCTCATCGACCGACTTTTGGTAGGCGGGAGTGATACTCGCGCGATATCAAAAGGTGTTTGTGCCGCCATGCTTGGCAGCGCTGCCACATTGATCCAGTAACAGACGGGATCAGGAAAGGATTACCACTATGGCCAAGAGACGTAATGCACGGCACTTTGATTCGCCGCAGCTTCATGGCGATCATCCACGTCCTATTACTCGACGCCAGTTCGTTGCACAGGGGTTCATGACGGGTGCGGCGTATACAACGGGCGCAGGTATATTGAGCCTTTTTGCCGATCCTCATGCGGCATTGGCGCAACAGGTGTCCAACTTGTCGCAGGATTTGCGAGACCAGCTGTCGGTTCCGTGTCAGATCTCGACCGCCGGTGCGGGCAAGATTCCGTTTATCTGTTTCGATCTGGCGGGTGGCGCAAATATCGCCGGATCGAATGTATTGATCGGACAACAAGGCGGCCAGAGAGATTTCCTGGCAACCAGCGGGTACCAGAGACAGGGACTGCCCGGCGATATGATTCCTGGCCTGATCGATCCGGGCCTGCAGTTGCCGTACGATAATTTCGATCTCGGACTGGGCTTTCACCTGGATAGTGCATTCCGTCGGGGCATCATGAGCAGTTTGGATGTGGGCCGCGAACAGTTCATAAACGGCGCAGTTATTCCGGCTCGTTCGGACAACGACACGGGCAATAATCCACACAACCCGATGTACGGCATTGCTCGTGCGGGATTGGGGGGTCTTGGTGCTGACGGTTCGATATTGACTCTCGCAGGCTCCGAGAACACCGATTCCGGCGGTAATTCAGTGCTGCCGCAGGCTCTATACGACCCCGAGCTTCGTCCGACTAAGGTCGACCGTCCGGAGGATGTCGTGAACCTCATCAATACGGGCGACCTCGTTGGCATCCTCACCAAAGACGACGCCACCGCTGTTATGGAGTCGATCTATCGAATTAGCGAACGCAAGACCGGTCAGGTTGACACTACGATCACGCGTGACGCCGTCATTAAGGAAATGATTAATTGCGGCTATATCAAGTCGGCAGACATCGCCGATCGCTTTGGCGATTTTGTAATCGATCCGGGGCTGGACGAAGAGATCGTCGATCAACCAGGCTTGCCGGGCACCGGCATTTTTACCGACGCCGAATGGAATGCGGGCGATCGCGATGCGAATGAATTCCGCAAGACTGCTGCGATTATGAAACTGGTCATCAATGGATTCGCTGGCGCGGGCTGTATCGAAATGGGCGGCTACGACTACCGCGGTGGGCGCCGCGCCGAAGGCGGAGTCGAGGATGAGCGCGCCGGACGCTGCATGGGTGCCTGCCTCGAGTACGCTGCACGACGCGGCAAACCACTGATGATGTATGTATTCAGTGACGGCTCCGTGTCGTCAAATGGCGCGATCGACACCACGCCTGAAGGTCGCGATAAGGGCGAGTGGGTGAGCGATAATTCTTCAACGGCCGGTGCGTTTTTCCTCGTTTACAATCCTGGCCGAAGACCAACAATCATTGGTGTGACGCCGGAAGAACAGGCCATTCACCAACAACTCGGTTACATGAGTTCCGATGGCTCCGTACAACGGGCGTCAACACCGGCCGCGAATAACGTCAACCTGCTCGTGAATACAGTCCTGTTGAACTACATGGCGTTACATGGCGAGCAAGGCGAATTCGCCAACGTCTTTCTGAACCACGGCCTGGGCAATTCAACACTGCAAGACAGCCTGACGGCATTCACACCGATCTGCGATGGCACTATCGCGGTACCGGTATAGTAAAACTGCTTGGGCCGCAGACGGCATACCGCTTGTCGAAATGGCTCGCTGCGCTGCGCTTTATTTCCGACAAGCGATATCCCGCCCGCAGCCCTGTAGATATACTCTACGGATGTCTGATGCCGTCCTGAACGAGTTGCTCGCCTGTCCGCGCTGCGACAAATCACCGCTCGTACAAAAAGACGAGGGCCATCATTGCTCCGCTTGCAAGATCGACTTTCCGTCAATCGATGGCATCCCATGGATGTTTGCCGAACCTGATGCGAGTCTCGGTGAGTGGCAAGGCCGTATGCAGCTAGCGCTGCAAACATTGAGCCAGGATTCGTCCAGACTCGACGACGAACTCAAAGACAAAAACCTTCGGCCGCTGACCAAACGCCGACTCGAGCGTTATAAGAAAGCCATCGATTATCACCGCCGATCGTTGCAGAAGCTGATGCAGCCGCTTGGCTTGCAATCGATAAGCGGCACGCTCGAAACCTATTTGGCGTTGCGAACGCGCTTACCTGCAACCCAGGGCCTCAATACCTATTACGCCAATGTGCACCGCGACTGGTCCTGGGGCGACGACGAGAACAAAGCTTCAATCAAGCAGATTCGTGCGGTGCTTCACGAGAGCGCCGTTCTCGGCAACGTACTTGTACTCGGCGCCGGCGCCGGCCGCCTCGCCTACGACTTGCATATGCAATTCGACTGTACTTGTACAATCGCGCTCGATTTCAATCCATTACTGATGCTTGTGGCACATTCCGTAACGAGAGGCGGCAGCTTGAAGATGCACGAGTTTCCGATCGCACCGAGGTCGCTTGAAGATGATGCGGTTTTGCGCACGCTGTCCGCCCCGAAACCGGTTAGCGACGGATTTCATTATGTACTCGGCGACGCACTGAGGCCTCCTTTTGTGGCCGAGTCTTTTGACACAATAGTTACACCATGGCTCATCGATATCATCACCGATGATTTGTCGGTGCTAGGCGCACGGATCAACGGATTACTAAAGGCCGACGGCCGCTGGGTCAATTTTGGTTCGCTCTCATTTACAGACTCGCAATTCTCACGCCAATACAGTCCCGAGGAAGCCAAAGCCATCGTTGCCGAGTGTGGTTTCTCGAATCCTTACGTTTCAGAAGCGACTATTCCTTATATGTGTTCACCGGCGAGCCGGCATGGGCGGCAGGAACGAGTCTTCACGTTTTCGGCCTACAAAGAACGCAGTGTCGAAAAACCTGAACGACACCGTGCCTTGCCCGATTGGATCGTCACAGGCAAAGAACCCGTGCCGTTGTCGCCGTCGTTCAGAACGCAAGCAATGTCGACGCAAGTCTATTCATTTATCATGTCACTAATCGATGGTAAGAGAACGTTGCAAGATATGGCCGAAGTCCTCGAGAATCAGCAACTCATGTCCCGCGACGAGGCCGAGCCCGCAATTCGATCCTTCCTGATCAAGATGTACGATGACCAACAGAATGAGACCAGCTACTGATGTCCGCAATTGAGGCGATTCGTACACCTGATTCTCGATTTTCGAATCTACCCGGATACGATTTCGCGCCACACTACGTCGACGTCGACGGACTACGCGTGCATTACCTGGATGAAGGACCTGCCGACGGTGCGACTGTATTGTTGCTGCACGGAGAGCCAAGTTGGTCGTACTTGTACCGCAAGATGATACCGCCACTACGAGATGCTGGATTTCGCGTGATCGCGCCCGACCTGATTGGTTTCGGCAAATCCGACAAGCCCGTGCGGAAATCCGATTACAGCTATGCAGGACACGTTTCGTGGATGCGGCAATTTATTACAGCGCTCGATCTCAATGACATCACGTTATTTTGTCAGGATTGGGGAGCTTTGATTGGACTCCGTGTGGCCGCTGAGAACGAGCATCGCTTCGCGCGCGTTGCCATAGGAAACGGCGCGATGCCAACCGGAGACGAAAACTTTCCGAGAGCATTCAAGATCTGGCGCGCATTTGCCCTCTGGAGCCCGTGGTTTCCGATCGGTCGAATCGTTCAATCAGGCACGGTATCCAAATTGTCGAAAGACGAAGTTGCCGCTTATGACGCTCCGTTTCCCGCGGCGAAATACAAAGCGGGGACGCGTGTCTTTCCGCAGTTGGTGCCAACCGAGCCTGATGACCCGGCGAGCGATGA
>Ga0164320_10000898_pt1 | contig 10383 bp, 8 predicted proteins | sample GuaBasSediGuay11_FD_113736 | JGI IMG/M metagenome (GOLD analysis project Ga0164320, IMG submission 113736) | Subseafloor sediment microbial communities from Guaymas Basin, Gulf of California, Mexico - Guay11, Core 4567-28, 0-3 cm | ecosystem: Environmental > Aquatic > Marine > Hydrothermal vents...
GGTCGATAGTCACCGTGCAAAATCATCGATTCCTGAACGGCTTTCCACTTCAATCCGATGGTAATCTTGCCAATGGCAATATTAGTTCCGCTGCCGTCGAGTCCGGCGCGGATATAGGCCGCAAACGGTAGCGCTTCGGTATGTTCCAGGCAGGGATAGTAGATGCGGTCGAAAAAATCCTTTAACGCCCCGCTCATATAACCGAAATTCTCGGTCGTACCGAGAATAATGGCGTCGGCCCAGAGTACGTCATCGGCATTTGCCTGCAACGGTGCCACGTGCTTTACCTCGACACCATCTATGTCTTCGTGATTGGCGCCGCGCAGTGTTGCCTCTACCAATTTTTGCGTATTCGGCGATGGATTGTGCGCGACTATGAGTAAGTGTTTGGAGTCTGGCATCGGCCCAATCATAAAGATTTCAGGCGTCGAATCATAGCATCGAGGCGCAGGATCGAACTGAAGGGCCCGCCAGAATACGAAAATTAAATTTCGATTCGAACATTAAAACGAACAATTCGAAAGCATTTTATTGACAATTCGAAAAAACGGATGTAAATTCGCATCCCCAACCAATCCAAACGATAAGCAAAAAATCAGGGGGAAACACCAATGTTCAAACAAATTGCGCTGGTCGCTACGGTCGCCGCGTTAATGTCAACATCCGCCTTTGCCGGGAAATCCGAGGCGAAGAAGTGGGTAAATGACGAGTTCCAGCCGTCTGCGATTTCGCAAGCGGATCAAATGAAGGAGATGGAATGGTTTATCAATGCCGCCAAACCCTTCAAAGGCATGGAAATCAACGTGCTCTCGGAAACCATCCCGACGCATACATACGAATCCAAAACACTGACTAAAGCCTTCGAGGAAATAACCGGAATCAAGGTCAACCACCAGTTACTCGGGGAAGGTGAGGTGGTGCAGGCGGTACAGACGCAGATGCAAACCCAGCGTAACCTGTACGATGCCTACATCAATGACTCTGACCTGATCGGCACCCACTCGCGTCTGCAGCTCGCGGTCAACCTGTCGGACTGGATGGCTGGCGAAGGCAAGGACGTCACCAACCCGATGCTGGACGTCGACGATTTTATCGGCAAGTCATTCACCACCGGGCCCGATGGCAAGCTCTACCAGCTGCCCGATCAGCAATTTGCAAATCTTTACTGGTTCCGTAAAGACTGGTTCGATCGGCCCGATCTGCAAAAGCAATTCAAGAGCAAGTACGGCTACGATCTCGGGGTACCGGTGAACTGGTCAGCCTATGAGGACATCGCCGAATTCTTCTCGAAGGGGGTCAAGGAAATCGACGGTGTGCGCATCTACGGACACATGGACTACGGCAAGCGTGCGCCGGACCTCGGTTGGCGCATGACCGATGCCTGGCTGTCGATGGCCGGCGCCGGTAGCAAAGGCCTGCCAAATGGCATTCCGGTTGACGAATGGGGCATTCGCATGGAAGCCGGCAGCTGTAATCCGGTCGGCGCCTCGGTTACCCGAGGTGGCGCCGCGAACGGACCTGCCGCGGTTTACGCGATCCGAAAATGGGATGAATGGCTGCGCGAGTACGCCCCTCCCGGCGCTGCCAGCTACGACTTTTACCAGTCATTGCCGGCCCTGTCGCAGGGTAATGTCGCCCAGCAGATCTTCTGGTACACCGCGTTCACCGCTTCCATGGTGGGACCAAAAAGCGGCGGCAACAATACCGTCGACGATGATGGTAACCCGTTATGGCGGATGGCGCCTTCACCGCATGGCCCCTACTGGGAATCCGGCCAGAAGCTCGGATACCAGGACGCTGGCTCCTGGACTCTGTTCAAGTCAACTCCTGTAGATCGTCGCAAGGCGGCCTGGCTCTACGCTCAATTCGTGGTCTCCAAGACCGTCGATGTCAAAAAGAGCCATGTCGGCCTGACCTTCATCCGCGACACTACGATCAACCATGCCTCGTTTACCGAGCGTGCGCCGAAACTTGGCGGGCTGGTCGAATTTTACCGCTCTCCGGATCGGGTGTTGTGGTCACCAACCGGTGTCAACGTACCGGATTACCCCAAGCTGGCACAAATCTGGTGGCAGCAGATCGGTGATGTAAATTCCGGCGCGTTCACGCCGCAACAGGCGATGGATCGACTCGCGACCGAAATGGACCTGGTCATGTCACGGATGCAGGCGGCAGACGAAAAAGCCGGCACCTACGGTGGCTGCGGACCGCGTCTGAACGAGGAGCGAGAAGCATCCTACTGGCTGAATAAACCTGGCTCACCCAAAGCCAAGGTCGAAGAAAAGCCGCAGGGTCAAACCGTCAACTACGACGAGCTGATCAAGCGCTGGAAAAACTAACAGCTTCTCGTTAAACGCAGCATTGCTTTGCCACCGGGGCTCTATCAATCCAGAGCCTCGGTGGTCAAGCCCTAAACAACATCATCACAACCCATGAGCGCTGAAATCAGCAGTAGACAGCACATGATCATGGACTATATCCGCGACCACGGATCAGTCCAGGTCGACCAGTTGTCCAGTCACCTCGGGGTCACGCCGCAAACCATTCGCCGCGACTTGAATCAGCTCTATGATCTGAAACTGTTGCAGCGCGTACACGGCGGTGCAGTGGTCAAGGACAACGTCGAAAACCTGGGCTACGGTGCCCGCAAAACCCTGATGGCCGAGGAAAAGTACAGCATCGCGCGTCGCACGGCCGAGTTGCTGCCCGATAATTCGTCCTTGTTCATGAATATCGGCACTACCACCGAAGGCGTTGCCGAGTTTCTCTTCGACCGCAAGGGCATGTTGGTCGTCACTAACAACATCAACGTCGCCAGCATGCTTTGGCCCGCACCGGGACTCGAAGTGATGATTGCCGGCGGCTCCATCCGCCGTAGCGACGGTGGCATAGTCGGCTCTAATGCCGAGGAATTTATTACCAATTTCAAACTGGACTACGCGATTATCGGCTGCTCGTCAATCGACAGCGATGGCGAACTGTTTGATTTTGACCTGCGCGAGGTACGCGTGACCCGCACCATTATCCAGCACGCACGTTCGATTATCCTGGTTACCGACTCAATGAAATTCGACCGGCGCGCGCCGACTCGAATCGGTGACTTGTCCAATATCGATATCCTGGTCACTGATGACGGCATTCCCGAAGCGGCGATCGAGCTGTGTCGACAGCACGATGTCGAACTGGAGATCGTCGCACAGCATCCATCTAACCGACAAAGCGCGGAGGCTCGTTAAATGGCGATTGAATTACGCAATGTTTCGCTGCGAGTCGGCGCCGAAACCCATATCTACGAAACTGATTTATCGTTGCAACCCGGTCAGTTCAACATTCTGCTCGGCACTACCCTAAGCGGTAAAACCTCGCTGATGCGCCTCATGGCCGGCCTCGAAAAACCCACCAGCGGCGAGCTCTGGATGAACGGCGAGGAGGTCACCGGGATTCCGGTGCAAAAGCGCAGCGTCGCAATGGTCTACCAGGCATTTATTAATTACCCCAGCTTCAGCGTTTATGACAATATTGCCTCGCCGTTAAAAGTCGCCGGATTGCCGAAAGACCAGATCGACGCCAAGGTGCACGAGTTCGCCGACATGCTGCAACTGACACCGATGTTGCATCGGCTCCCCGATGAGCTTTCCGGTGGACAACAGCAGCGCACCGCGCTCGCGCGTGCCCTGGTCAAGGGTGCCGATCTGGTATTGCTTGACGAACCGCTGGCAAACCTCGATTACAAATTGCGCGAAGAACTGCGCGACGAGCTGCCCAAAATGTTTGCCGATTCCGGCGCGACCGTGGTCTACGCGACCAGTGAACCACTCGAGGCACTAATGCTCGGTGGTTACACGGCGACCCTCAACGAGGGGCGCGTGGTGCAGTTCGGTGAAACCTCGCGCATCTATCGCCAACCCGACAGCCTCGAAGCGGCGCGCGTATTCTCCGATCCACCGATCAATACCGCTGCTATCGAAAAGCGCGGCAATAGCGCTTACCTGAGTGATGCCGTCAGTTGGACAGTGCCGGCTCAACTGGCCAGTTTGCCCGATGGACGCTACAGCATCGGCTTGCGCCCGCACCACCTGTTGCCCCACGGCAGCGGAGTTGAGGTCGCTGGCGAGGTGCAGATCGCCGAAATCAGTGGTTCCGAAAGTATCATGCGCGTGAATATCGAGGGCAACAACTGGGTTAGCGAGGCGCATGGTATCCACAGCTGCGAATTTGGCGAGCGCATGAGTTTTTTCTTCGATTCGAGTCGCTGCCTGTACTTCGACAGCAACGATAAACTGCTCGAGACGCAGGTTTAAATATGTCGCAAATCGAATTCAAAAACGTTCGCCATGCCTACCCGCCCCCGCCGGGACAGGCGCCCGTATACGCGCCCAAGGAAGCCAGCCCGACCTGGGAGGATGGCGGCGCCTACGCGTTACTCGGCCCTTCGGGCTGCGGCAAAACAACGCTGCTTAACATCATCTCGGGATTGCTCACGCCGTCCGAGGGATCGATCCTGTTCGACGGACAGGAAGTAACACAGCTGCCGACTACCGAGCGCCACATCGCCCAGGTATTCCAGTTTCCGGTGGTCTACGACACCATGACCGTGTTCGACAACCTCGCCTTCCCCTTGAGAAATCGCGGGGTCGCCGAAGCCAGGGTCAAGCAACGCGTGACCGAAATCGCCGATATGCTGGATTTATCGGACCGACTCGGCCAGCGCGCCGCGGGACTGACGGCCGACGGCAAGCAGAAGATTTCGCTGGGTCGCGGCCTGGTGCGCGAAGACGTCAACGCGATCCTGTTCGACGAGCCGCTGACGGTGATTGACCCGCACCTCAAATGGCAGCTGCGCTCGAAGCTGAAGGAACTGCATCAACGGATCGGTATGACCATGATTTACGTCACCCACGACCAGGTGGAAGCGCTCACCTTTGCCGACAAGGTCGTCGTCATGTACGACGGCGGCGTGGTTCAGGTCGGTACACCGGTGGAACTGTTTAACCGCCCTAATCACACCTTCGTTGGATATTTCATCGGTTCGCCCGGCATGAACGTCCTGCCCTGCACAGTGGATCACGGCCAACCGGTTTTCGCCAATACACGGCTCGAATCAGGCTATCCGGTCGATAAGAATTTGAGCGGCAAACTGGAAATCGGCATTCGCCCGGAGTTTGTCAGTTTCAGCGACGACGGCATACCGGTGGCGATCGAAAAGGTCGAGGATCTCGGCCGTTACCAGGTAGTGACCGTCAGGCACGAGGCCGAACAGATCAAGATGGTGGTCGGGGAAGACCAGGCTATCCCGGCGCAAAGCCCGAAAATCAGCTTCGCAGCCGACAATCTTCTACTTTACCGGGATGACTGGGCAGTGGAGACAGAGCATGCTTAAAACGACCAATCAAAAGGCCTGGTGGCTGGTGACGCCGGTGTTGCTGCTGGTCGCATTCAACGCCTTCATTCCGCTGATGACGGTAGTCAACTATGCCTTTCAGGAAACTTTCGGTAATAACCAATTTTTCTGGGAAGGTACCACCTGGTTCGAAAAGGTGCTGCGCTCCGAGCGCTTTCACGATGCCCTGGGGAGACAAATGCTGTTCACCGGCATGATCCTGGTTATCGAAATACCACTGGGCATCGCGGTTGCCTTGTCGATGCCGCGCAAAGGACCGTGGGTCTCGGTGTGCCTGGTACTGATGGCGCTGCCGCTGCTAATCCCGTGGAACGTGGTCGGTGCGATGTGGAATATTTTTGCCCTCCCCGATATCGGATTACTCGGCTACTCGCTGAATTCGATGGGTTTTGATTACAACTTTACCCGACAACCGGTTTCCGCCTGGATGACGACCGTGCTTATGGATGTCTGGCACTGGACATCACTGGTTGTGCTGCTGAGCTACGCCGGTCTGTGCTCGATTCCGGATGCCTATTACCAGGCCGCACATATAGATGGCGCGAGCCCCTGGGCGGTGTTTCGCTATATTCAGCTACCGAAGATGAAGCGCGTTTTGACGATCGCCATCCTGTTACGTTTCATGGACAGTTTCATGATTTATACCGAGCCCTTCGTATTGACGGGCGGCGGGCCGGGCAATACCACCACCTTCCTTTCGATTGATTTGGTGAAGATCGCACTGGGACAATTCGATCTCGGACCTGCGGCGGCGATGTCACTCATCTACTTCCTTGTGGTGTTATTGATCTGCTGGGTGTTTTATACCGTCATGATGCGCAACGAGGACCAGTAAAGATGAACAAGAAGTGGATTGTGCCCAGTTTGTATATCCTGTTCCTGATGTTACCGATCTACGGCTTGATATCGATGTCGTTCAAGACCACCAACGAAATCCTCGGCGGCTTCTCTTTCTTTCCGCAAAATTTCACCCTCGAAAACTACATCACGATATTCACCGACCCGACCTGGTACAACGGCTACATCAACTCGTTGATTTATGTGTGTATCAACACCGTCATAACGATTTCGGTGGCGCTACCTGCCGCCTACGCTTTCTCGCGTTACCGCTTCCTCGGTGACAAGCATCTGTTTTTCTGGTTATTGACCAATCGTATGGCACCACCGGCAGTGTTCGCCCTGCCGTTTTTTCAACTTTACTCGGCAATTGAGTTGTTCGACACGCACCTCGCCGTCGCGCTGGCACATTGCCTGTTCAACATACCGCTTGCGGTCTGGATCCTCGAAGGTTTCATGTCCGGGATCCCGAAGGAACTCGATGAAACCGCCTATCTCGACGGCTACTCCTTCTGGCGTTTTTTCGTTCGTATTTTCATTCCCACCATCGCTGCCGGCATCGGTGTCGCCGCATTCTTCTGCTTCATGTATTCCTGGGTGGAACTGCTGCTTGCCAAGACATTGACATCGGTAAACGCCAAGCCTATTGCAGCGATCATGACGCGAACGGCGAGCACCGCGGGCTACGAACTGGGGCTGCTGGCGGCCGCCGGATCGCTGACTATCATACCAGGAGCGTTCGTCATCTATTTCGTACGCAATTATATCGCCAAGGGCTTTGCCATGGGACGGGTCTGAGACCATGAGGACGTCATGTTAGATTTATCCTGGATGGCCTGGACCTGGCCCACCGCGACGTTTTTCGTCGTCCTCGTAACTTCGATCGTAGTCATGGGCCTGTGGGAAAAATTCAGTCCGGGCGGTAATCCTCGAGTCGGAGTATTCGGTATCGACACCACCCGCGGCGATCGTCTTTTTATTTCCTGGGTTGGCTCCGGTTTCATCAACCTGGGTTGGCTGGCGTTTTTTGGGGCCCCGTTATGGGGTGCGCTGGCACTTGTAATCGCCTGGTTTATATTTGTTTTCAGGAAGGTCTGAAATGCCTGGCGACGAAAGTCGAACCCGGGCTTGATCTCGTGGTTCTAAGAGACAACAATGTTTCGCGGCTATCGACGGAAGAATTTGACGTACTGATTATCGGCGGTGGCATCAACGGTGCCGTGTCAGCGGCCGCGCTCGCAGCACGTGGTGCGCGCGTGGCATTGATAGATGCGCGTGATTTCGCCGGCTTCACCAGCCAGCAATCGTCCAACCTCGTCTGGGGTGGCATCAAGTACATGGAAGGTTACGAATTCGGTCTGGTTGCCGGCCTGTGCAAATCGCGTAATGAGCTGCTCGACAGCTTCCCCTCGACGGTCAAGGAAATCCGCTTCCTGATGACACTCAACCGCCAGTTCCGCTTTCATCCCTGGGTGATCCTCGCAAGCACCTGGCTTTACTGGCTGCTGGGGCGCGCCAGAACACGCATCCCGCGCCTGCTATCACTGGCGCAGATAAAACAAAGCGAACCCCTGATCGATACGGCCAACAGCAAAGCCGGCATCGAGTATTCGGATGCCTTCCTGCACGACAACGATGCGCGTTTCGTATTCAATTTTGTGCGCAGTGCAATGGATAAGGGTTGCGTTGCAGCGAACTATGTCGAATCCACAGGCACCATACGCGATGCCGTGGGCAACTGGAAGACTGAAGCGCTAGATCAGGTGAGCGGCAGCAGCTTTACCATTCGTTCGAAAATTCTGATCAATGCGTCAGGCGCCTATGTCGACGATTACAATAAACTCTGCGGAATCGATACGCAATATCACCACCTGTTATCCAAAGGTATTCACCTGATCGTACCGCGAATTTCGGACAATCACCGCGTGCTGGCATTCTTCGCCAGCGACGAACGCCTGTTTTTTGCGATCCCGATGGCAAACCGGACCTGCATCGGCACCACCGACACCCGCGTCGATAACCCGCTGACCGAAGTCACTGACGAGGATCGGGATTTCGTATTGTCGAATATCAATGCGCGCCTGAACCTGCCAACGCCGTTACGTCGCGAAGACGTGATTGCCGAACGCTGCGGCGTACGCCCGCTGGCGGCACTCAAATCCAGTGGTAGTTCAGCGGATGTCCGGCACCTGTCGCGCAAGCACGTGATCGAAATGACTGCCGAACGCAAGCACATCAGTATTTGTGGCGGCAAGCTGACCGATTGCCTTAATGTTGGCGAGGAAATTTGCGAGCGCGTGGCAAAGCTGGGGCTCGACTTGCCGGCCGTCGGTAAATGGTATGGCGAGCCCGATGCCCATGCGCGCGAGGCCTTTTTCAAGCGGGCAGGCAAGCTGGGGCTGGACGAGATCGTCGCCAGCGATACCCACGAGGCCTTGAGTGAACGCCTGTGGCGCCGCTATGCGGCGAATGCCGAGGCCATGCTCGATGCGATCGAAGAGGATGCCTCGCTCGCTGAACCATTGATTGAGCAGGCCGGTTTCCGGCTTTGCGAAATCGACTATCTGGCGCAACATGAAATGGTCGTCAAACTCGAGGATTACCTGCGCCGACGCTCCAAAATCGAACTATTGATTCCGCGCGCAGCGTTGCGGCAATCAGCGGGGTTACTGCAAGCCTGTAAGATACTGTTTGGTGACGAGGCGCAACAACGCATCGATGAGTATTTCAACTAGACGCCCTTCCCGCTATCGCGGGAAGGGCCACCCCAAAAAGTCATCCCCGCGCAAGCGGGGATCTCGAACCGGCTGCACGATATAAGGTTATTTTAGAATTCAGAACTGTCGGATGAACAAGTTCCTTACATCACGCCATCATTGCAAGATTCCCGCTTGCGCGGGAATGACGATTAGTAGGGGAGCAAGATTCCGACAGATCGGGCCGCCGCGGGTGCGGGAATGACTCGAGAATTTGTCATTCCCGCGCAAGCGGGAATCTTGTAACCTGCTCTGATACGTTACACCCGCCTGAAAGATCAGGACGAAGAACAGGAAGAGACCTAATGAACCAGTATATTCTCAGCATCGACCAGGGCACCACCAGCTCAAGGGCCATGTTGTTCGACGAAAACGGTCGCGCTGCGTTTACCTCACAACGAGAATTCACCCAGCATTTTCCTAAAGATGGCTGGGTCGAGCACGATCCCGAGGAAATCTGGAGCACCACGTTGGAGGTAGTCCGCGATGCACTGTACCAGGCGAATTCCGAGCAGCGCAAGATCGCCGCGATTGGTATCACCAACCAACGCGAAACCACAGTAGTCTGGGATCGTGCCAGTGGCAAAGCAATCTACAACGCAATCGTCTGGCAAGACCGACGCACCGCTGAATTCTGTGACGGTTTGCGCCAACAGGGGCACGAAGCTGAAGTAACCGCCAAAACCGGCCTGTTGCTCGACCCATATTTTTCGGGCACCAAGATCAACTGGATTCTCGATAACGTTTCCGGTGCGCGCGCGCGCGCCGAAAAAGGCGAACTCGCTTTCGGCACAATCGACAGCTTCCTGATCTGGCGTCTAACCGGTGGCGAGTCGCACGTCACCGACGCCACCAACGCTTCGCGCACCCTGCTGTTCAACATCCACCAACAATGCTGGGACAGCGAGTTACTCGAGCTGTTATCGGTTCCCGAATCGTTGCTGCCCACCGTACTCGATTGCGCCGCCGATTTCGGTACTACCCACAAAAATTTGTTCGATACCAGAATTCCGATCGCCGGTGTCGCCGGTGACCAGCAAGCGGCGCTGGTCGGTCAGGCCTGCTTTGAACCCGGTATGATCAAGAGCACCTACGGCACCGGTTGTTTCATGATCCAGAATACCGGCGAACTGGCACTGGCTTCAAACAACAAGCTGTTGACCACAGTCGGATACCGGCTAGACGGCAAAACCACCTACGCGCTTGACGGATCGATATTTGTCGCCGGCGCAGAGGTGCAATGGTTACGTGACGGCCTCGGCATAATAGACTCGGCGCAACAAACTGAAGCACTGGCGGCCTCGCTGGATTCCAATCACGGGGTTTACCTGGTGCCCGCGTTTACCGGATTGGGGGCACCCCACTGGGACCCCGATGCGCGCGGCGCGA
>Ga0164320_10000900_pt1 | contig 10383 bp, 9 predicted proteins | sample GuaBasSediGuay11_FD_113736 | JGI IMG/M metagenome (GOLD analysis project Ga0164320, IMG submission 113736) | Subseafloor sediment microbial communities from Guaymas Basin, Gulf of California, Mexico - Guay11, Core 4567-28, 0-3 cm | ecosystem: Environmental > Aquatic > Marine > Hydrothermal vents...
ATGACCGATCCGGAGATGGCCGATGCAACTTATATATAACCAGTGTATTTGCAGACCGTTGCAAGAATTATCGAAAAGGAACGACCTGATGCATTACTGCCAACCATGGGTGGGCAGACAGCATTGAACTGTGCGCTGGAACTCGACAAACAAGGCGTGCTTGAAAAGTTTAGTGTGGAAATGATCGGTGCATCAAAGGATGCGATCGATAAGGCCGAAGATCGTGAGCGTTTTCGTGAGGCTATGAAAAAGATTGGCTTAAACATGCCAATATCAGAGATGGTACATAATCTTGAAGATGCCAGGGGGGCAATGGATATCATCGGTTTCCCAGCGATTATTCGCCCCTCATTTACCTTAGGCGGGACGGGTGGCGGTATTGCATATAACCGTGATGAATATATGGATATCTGTGAACGCGGTCTTGAGGCATCGCCCACCAGTGAAGTCCTGGTTGAACAGTCTGCATTGGGTTGGAAAGAATATGAGATGGAAGTTGTGCGTGATCACAAAGACAACTGCATTATTATATGTTCTATCGAAAACCTTGACCCCATGGGTGTGCATACGGGCGACTCTATAACGATTGCTCCGGCACAAACGTTGACTGATAAGGAATATCAAATCATGCGTGATGCTTCAATTGCAGTATTGCGTGAGATTGGAGTTGATACTGGTGGTTCTAATGTGCAATTCGCAGTTAACCCGGAAAATGGCAAATTAATCATCATTGAAATGAATCCTCGTGTCTCTCGTTCATCTGCATTGGCATCAAAGGCAACAGGTTTCCCTATTGCCAGGGTCGCTGCAAAACTGGCAATTGGCTATACATTGGATGAACTTGAAAATGAAATTACCGGTGGCGCTACGCCAGCATCTTTCGAACCTAGTATTGACTATATTGTCACCAAGATCCCGCGCTTCACCTTTGAAAAGTTTTCGCAGGCAGATGATCGCTTAACCACACAAATGAAATCAGTGGGTGAAGTAATGGCCATGGGTCGTACATTTCAGGAATCATTACAAAAAGCGATACGTGGTTTGGAAACCGGTGTTACAGGTTTTAATGAAGTTGTCGATGAATCATCAGAAAATATTCTGGAACAAATTGAAAGGGAATGTCGCGTGCCACGTGCCGAACGGCTTTGGTATGTCGCAGATGCATTTCGCCATGGTTTAAGTATTGATGATGTTTTCAATATAAGCAGTATTGACCCATGGTTTTTGGCACAAATAAATGATCTTGTTGATGACGAGAACAAACTTAAGAAAGAAGGGTCTTCGTCATTAACTGAAGAACGTTTAATACAATTAAAGCGTAAAGGATTTTCAGACGCGAGATTGGCTGAATTAATTGATATAACTGAATCCGAAGTACGGCAGTTGCGAATAGACAATAATATTCGTCCGGTATTCAAGCGCGTTGATTCCTGTGCCGCTGAATTTGAGTCAACTACGGCTTATATGTATTCGAGTTACGATGTTGAGTGTGAGGCTGCACCCAGCGATAGACAAAAAATTATGGTATTAGGTGGCGGTCCAAACAGGATTGGGCAGGGTATTGAGTTTGATTATTGTTGTGTGCAAGCCGCCTTTGCCATGCGCGAAGCTGGCTATGAAACGATCATGGTTAACTGTAACCCGGAAACGGTTTCCACTGATTACGATACATCCGATCGTCTCTATTTCGAACCATTAACGCTGGAAAATGTATTAGATATTATTCATGTCGAAAAGCCTTATGGAGTAATCGTGCAGTACGGCGGTCAAACACCATTAAAACTTGCACGTGATCTTGAAAAAGCAGGTGTGCCTATTATTGGTACCAGTCCTGATTCAATCGATCTTGCAGAAGACAGGGAACGTTTTCAAAAATTATTAAAAGAGATCGGTTTGAAACAACCCCCAAACCGAACGGCAAGAAATGTAGAACAAGCGGTTAAATCTGCTGCTGAGATTGGTTATCCTCTTGTTGTAAGACCATCATATGTATTGGGTGGTCGAGCAATGGAGATCGTTTATAACGAAGATGATCTCAGAAACTATATGGACAAAGCAGTTGCGGTATCCAATTCTTCACCGGTGTTACTGGATCGGTTTTTAAATAATGCCATTGAAGTTGATGTTGATGCTATATCGGATGGCAAGAATGTATGTATCGGCGGAATAATGGAGCATATTGAGCAGGCAGGTGTACATTCGGGCGATTCGGCCTGTTCGTTACCGCCACATAGTTTAAGTGATGAAATACAAAATAAAATCGCAGGACAGGTTGGTGCCATGGCCCGCGCCTTAAAGGTTGTTGGTTTGATGAATACGCAATTTGCAATTCAGGGTAATGAATTATTTGTACTAGAAGTCAATCCACGTGCTTCGCGAACAGTTCCATTTGTCTCTAAAGCAACCGGGGTTCCGATAGCAAAAATAGCGGTAAACTGTATGGTTGGTAACAGTTTAGCATCACAAGGCATTACACATATCCCGGTTCCACATTATTATTGTGTTAAGGAATCCGTATTTCCGTTTATAAAATTTCCTGGTGTTGACACCTTATTAGGGCCTGAGATGAAATCGACGGGTGAAGTAATGGGAGTAGGTAAAACGTTTGGGGAGGCTTTTGCCAAGGGGCAACTTGCAGCAGGTGAGGTATTCCCTCGATCAGGTCATGCGTTTATTAGTGTTAAGGAAATAGATAAAGAAAAGGCAGTTATTGTTGCCAGGGAATTACTTGCATTAGGTTATGAAATCTACGCAACACATGGCACCTGTAAGGTATTAACGGAAGCAGGAATAAAATGCGAACGGGTTAATAAGGTACGAGAAGGACAGCCGCATATCGTTGATATGTTGAAAAACGATGCTATTGATTTGATTGTGAACACAACAGAGGATAAAAAAGCGATTGCTGATTCTTATTCAATCAGAAGAACGGCGCTTCAACACAAGGTTTTTTATACAACAACAATAGCAGGCGCACTCGCAACAGTTGAAGCATTGAAACAAAGAGATAGTATTGGTGTGAATAGTCTACAAAATTTACATAGGGGAATTATTGCATGAGCCAAACACCGATGACTGTAAAAGGCGCAGAAAAATTAAAAAACCAACGGCAAGAGTTAAAGACAGTTGATCGCCCACGTATCACCAAGGCGATTGCTGAAGCCAGGGCGCATGGTGATCTGAGTGAGAACGCTGAATATCATGCAGCTCGAGAGCAACAAAGTTTTACTGAAGGACGTATCAATGCGATTGAGTCAGCATTGGCCGATGCACAAATAATTGATGTCACTACGATTGATGCAGAAGGTCGCGTTATTTTTGGCGCTACTGTGAAATTATTGAATGTAGATACGGATGCTGAAGTTTCGTATCAAATTGTAGGTGAAGAAGAAGCAGATATTAACGAAGGTCTCATCTCTATTACTTCACCCATTGCCCGGGCTTTGATCGGAAAACAGGAAGGCGATGCTGCCGATGTAAATGCACCGAGTGGCATTATTGAGTATGAAATCATAGAAGTGAAATATATCTAGAATTAATTTTCTTTAAGTAATTAGTCATCAGTAGCCAAAGTGGCAATTTACAATGACCAAAAAAAAATCAAACAAACAATGGCTACATTCACAAAATAAAGATCAATACGTCAAACAAGCAAGACTGTCCCACTACCGTTCACGTGCGGTATACAAGCTTCAGGAAATAGATCAAAAGGATCGGTTATTAAAACCAAATTATTGTGTTGTCGATCTGGGTTCAGCCCCTGGTAGCTGGTCGCAATACGCAAGTGAACGTATTGTGCCTGATGGTCGCGTAATAGCGGTCGATTTATTACCTATGGAGCCAATTGATCAGGTTTTATTCATTTCGGGTGATTTTACGGATGAAGCTGTTGAAAAAGAGTGTCTTGGACAGATCGGGGAACAGGGCGCCGACCTTGTAATTTCAGATATGGCCCCCAACTTAACTGGTATCAGGACAACAGATCAGTCCCGTAGTATGGCCTTGGCAGAATTAGTGCATGGTTTTTGCCATCAAGCCCTTAAGCCTGGCGGCGATTTACTAATTAAAATGTTTGAAGGCGTCGGAACGAGTGAATATCGGCAGTTATTGAAGGAACATTTTGTAAAAGTATTGACTCGAAAACCGGGTGCATCTCGTGATAATTCCAGGGAATTTTATGTTTTAGCACGGTCGTATAGGTTATAGTAGAAACAAGACGTTAATAAATATTGAGGTTTATTGAATTGAACGATATGGCAAAAAATCTGGTTCTGTGGGTCATAATAGCCCTGGTTCTGATGATGGTATTCAAGAATTTTGGCAACCCGGCATTGTCAGGAGAAATTAACTATTCCCAGTTTATCTCTGATGTGAAAACCGGGCGAATAGTCTCCGTTAGCATTGAAGGCAGTTCAATAACCGGCCGTCTGTCGGATGGTAACCGATTTACTACATTTAGCCCCGAAACCAGCAATGATGCCTTGATAGGCACGCTACTGGAGAATAATGTCGAAATTAAGGGTATGGAACCCAATAAGAACTCATTTTGGGCACATGCACTTATCTCATGGTTCCCAATCCTGTTGTTACTTGGGATCTGGATTTATTTCATGCGCCAGATGCAGGGTGGCGGTGGTCGTGGCGCATTGTCATTTGGCAAGAGTCGGGCACGCTTAATAGGCGAAGACCAGATCAAGATCACATTTAGTGATGTGGCTGGTGTCGAAGAGGCAAAAGAAGAAGTTGGAGAATTAGTCGAATTTTTACGCGATCCGGGTAAATTCCAGAAACTGGGTGGCAAGATACCCTCTGGCGTATTAATGGTGGGTTCACCAGGTACTGGTAAAACATTATTAGCAAAAGCCATCGCTGGCGAAGCAAAGGTACCATTCTTTACTATTTCCGGTTCTGATTTTGTAGAAATGTTTGTTGGTGTTGGTGCATCTCGTGTTCGCGATATGTTTGAACAAGCCAAGAAACACGCGCCTTGTATTATCTTTATTGATGAAATCGATGCCGTCGGTCGACATCGAGGTGCTGGTTTGGGTGGCGGTCACGATGAGCGCGAACAAACATTAAATCAATTGTTGGTAGAGATGGATGGTTTTGAAGGCAATGAAGGTGTCATTGTTATAGCAGCAACAAACCGTCCGGATGTATTAGACCCTGCATTATTAAGACCGGGTCGTTTCGATCGTCAGGTTGTTGTGCCATTACCAGATATTCGTGGTCGTGAACAAATCCTCAAGGTTCATATGCGTAAGGTGGCGTTAGGCGATGACGTAAAAGCAAGCATCATTGCTCGTGGCACACCCGGGTTTTCCGGTGCTGATTTAGCCAACCTTGTTAATGAGGCTGCATTATTTGCTGCACGCGCTGATAAAAAAATGGTTGAGATGGAAGATTTTGAACGGGCTAAAGACAAGATTATGATGGGTGCAGAGCGCCGTTCAATGGTTATGAGCGAGGAGGAGAAAAAACTTACCGCTTATCATGAAGCTGGTCATGCCATTGTAGGTCGATTGATGCCATTACATGACCCTGTTTACAAGGTAACGATAATACCGCGTGGTCGTGCCTTGGGTGTCACCATGTTCTTACCGGAAGAAGATCGCCTTAGCTATTCCAAGCAGTTACTTGAAAGTCAGATTTCGACTTTATTTGGCGGACGTATTGCAGAAGAACTGATCTTTGGTGCAGATATGGTTACAACAGGTGCAAGTAATGATATAGAACGAGCGACACTGCTTGCGCGCAATATGGTGACAAAATGGGGTCTATCAGAGAAGCTTGGTCCTTTGACCTATAGTGAAGAGGATGGTGAAGTCTTTCTGGGGCACTCAGTGACCCAACATAAGCCTATTTCTGATGGAACCGCTTATACTATTGATGAAGAGATTCGTTGCATCGTTGACAAGAACTATGAACGTTCAATGAAAATTCTGAAAGATAATACGGATAAACTTCATATGATGGCTGATGCTTTAATTAAGTATGAGACTATAGATTCAGATCAGATCGATGACATTATGGACGGTAAGGTGCCAAAACCGCCATCAGACTGGGACGATAATGACGATGATGGCACCTCCGTTAAGAAAAAAAGAAAGTCTAAAACCAAAACCAAATCCAAATCCAAATCATCAAAAGAAGATGATGCACCGTCAGGCGAACCGCCTGCAAAACCTGCCTGAATGTTCATAAATCTGTGAAGTAATTAAACTTCACAGGTCTGGTTTTTATCTACAGAATAATGTTTTCCGCAATCAAATCAAAAAGTGAATAATTATTAACTCCAATAGCAGAAAATATTTTGGCACCGATGGCATTCGCGGCATTGTCGGTGAGGGTGTAATCACGCCTGATTTTATTATGAAACTCGGTTGGGCGGCAGGACGCGTGCTCGCAAAAAAAGGAAATGGGCCTGTTTTAGTAGGAAAAGATACACGGATATCAGGATATATGTTTGAATCAGCGCTTGAAGCAGGATTGTCTGCAGCAGGGGTTGATATTCGTTTACTCGGTCCTATGCCAACTCCGGGCATTGCCTATCTGACCAAAAACACGCGAGCTCAAGCAGGTATTGTGATTAGTGCATCTCATAATCCATTTTATGATAATGGTATTAAGTTCTTTTCCAGTGACGGTACTAAATTACCCGATCAAGTTGAACATGAAATTGAATATGAATTAAATTTGCCTATGCAATCTGTCCATTCACGTCATCTTGGCAAGGCGAGACGCATAACAGACGCTCCGAGACGTTATATCGAATTTTGTAAATCAAAGTTACAAAATAATGTTGACTTTAATGGTCTTAGAATTGCTATTGATTGCGCCAATGGCGCTACCTATCACATCGCACCCAAAGTCTTTGAAGAACTTGGTGCAGAGATTATCTCACACGCAACAACGCCAGACGGATTAAATATTAATGATGAATGCGGTGCGACATCGCCTCAAGCTTTACAAGCGTTAGTAAAAGAGTCGCGCGCTGATGTAGGTATTGCTCTGGATGGTGATGGTGATCGATTGATTATGGTCGATCATCAGGGAAATATAATTGACGGTGATGATATTCTTTATGTCATTGCGCAGTTAGAGACGAAAAAATTAAATGGTGCCGTTGTTGGTACTGTTATGAGTAATCTTGGTCTGGAACATGCGATAAAAGAACTGCAGTTGAATTTTTTGCGGGCTTCCGTTGGTGATCGTTATGTTATGGAATTATTACTGAAAGAAAAACTGGTCTTGGGCGGAGAAACATCTGGTCATATCATTAACCTGGATCGTACAACAACAGGCGATGGCATCATAGCCGCATTACAAGTATTAGAGGAAATATCAGTTACTGGGAAAAAACTGTCAGAGTTAGTTGCTGGTATATCAAGGTATCCGCAATTAATGCGAAATATAAAGCTTAAGAATCAAATTGATATCACCAGGAATGATGCTATTAATGATGCCATCAAGGATGCAGAAAACACACTTGGCAATACGGGTCGCGTTGTATTAAGAACCTCTGGGACGGAACCTCTAGTAAGGGTTATGGTTGAAGGTGAAAGTCAGCAACAAGTAGAAGCATTAGTTGAACAACTTTCTGATAAAGTTAATGAAGAAGTAGCCAAGTTGCATTAAGTAATAGTCTTTATTTTAGTATGTACCTTGTCAGGGAAGTGATATTCGGATTGCACAATCAACCCGAATTATTGTCTCAATCTGCCCGGATGGCAGCAGGTCTAATCCTTTCGCCAAACGATCCTTGTGTTGATTCGTAAAGTTTATGCACCTGAACAAATGACCATGCCATTTTCAGCTGATAGTTGTTCAAGCAAACAGGCAACACGATTTCATAAAAAAAGAAACGGGGTTAAAAATAACTTTTTTATAAAATTAGTTCGGTTTACCCAGCAGTAGTTTATTTATCACGAAATAATTGGTGACAAGCAGCACAGGTTCGATTCAAACGTTCAAAGGCTTCATTGAAAATATGGTCTTGTTCACTATCGACATCATGAAATTCATAGTTCGTAGCCAGCTGCTGTATGTTTAGTGATTCATTATAAAGCTGGCCTGCCATGGCACTGAAAATAACATTTTCATTCTCTTCCAGTTCTGTTGCCGGCACTTTTGCAGACATCAATTCAGCATAAAAAAGTAGCTCTTCGACAGTCTCAATCAGGTTAGCCATATCATCTTGAGTCAATTTTGTTGATTTTCCTAAACTATCCTCATGAACTAATGAGAACAGGCGTCGCATGATTGTTATTAATCGGTTGCTTGATTCTGCATGGAGTAAATAGTCACTATTGTCAGTGCCATTATTATCTTCTTGACTATTACTGATTGATGTAGCGGTAACTAAAAGGATAAAAAGTAATGCGGGTAAAAATCTCATCAAAATCCCTCTTCGATTATATGAAATAGAAAATTAGTGAGTAAATAGAAAATTAGTGAGTGTGTGTTTCAGTCACTGATTGTAGTTTTGGATGATTCAAAACAAAGTGTTTGAGCACCATCTCAAGGTCTTCGGCATGTTTCAGATTTCCACGGGCTCTGGATCGTTCAATATCCTCAACAATTATCTGTCTGATATGTAGTTCTCCATCCGGAGTCTGAACCAGATAATCACCATATTCAATCGCTGTTATTTCAGGGATATGCTCATGCTCGGCAATAGCAGAAACCTCTTCTTCAGAAAGGTTACAAAGTGCCAGGCAATCTTCAAAGGTCAGCATAACTACAGTTTCCTATCTATCTAGACACGAGTCAATTCTGGAAATAGTTGAAATATCGCATGTATAGCCAGATCAATATATTAACTAACTTTCCGTTAAGGGTGGTTTATTTTTACTACGTCGTTTTTGTGGTTTCTTCGTAGGCAGGGTAAACCAGTCTTCCTTGGTGATTTCGTGAAAATGGTCGGTTTCCTCGATAATTAGCCTCGAAGTGGTACTCTGAACAGCAGCAATTTCGACACGTACACCTTCAGATTTCAGATGTCTAAGTAGTTCGATATAGTCCGAATCGCCGGACATAATTATAATGGTATCGACCTTGTTCGCGACCTGGATGGCGTAGATAGAGAGCGGGATATCTGCGCTTTTATGGCAGGGTCTGACGGAACCGTAATAAAAATTATGTAGTCGTTCCTGTAGTTTGTTTGAGATATGTTTTCCTTCACGGAAATAGACGAGGCGACTTAGGCCGCGATTAACCAACAGCTTAGGGATCAATGCATCAAAATTGAGCATGGTGTTGGTGTCATTTGCTTCTGTGTGGATACTACGTTCTATATTATTGCCGTCAATCAAGATCGCCACGGTCTGAGAGATAACAATATTCTCAGTTGGGTTTTGTACTTCTTTTGTATCGTTCATGTCATTCCTTTAAAGAGTGTGTCTGCGTTATTATCGCAATTTGTTCATAAATAATCTGATAGTTTACGTGATTAAATCTGTTACCGCTTGTAATACATCATCAACAACGGCTGCTGTTGGTGAAACCTTTTGTTCATCACCATCACGGTATTTACCAGTACGTACTAATCGTGACTCCATCCCGGCAGATTTAGCACCACTTATGTCTCCGTAGATATCATCGCCTATCAAGCCGACTTCTTTAGCTTCCAGTCCAATACTGGTAAGTACTTGATTAAAAAAATCTCTGGAAGGTTTACCGGTTATAACTGCTTCAATATCACAGGCATATTCAATTGCTTCGACGAAAGGACCTGCATCAAGGAAAAATTCACCGGATTTTTTAAAATATTTATTATGACCTATGGCTATTAATGGCGCCCCTTCCATACAAAGACGAAATGCCTTGTTTAATGTTTCATAATTAAAGTCGTCTGCGGCATCGCCTATTACCACGGCATTAGGGTTGCTTTGATCCAGAGCAGCAAATTCAGGCATCAGATTTGGGTGGATTAAACAATAGGGTCGGAGATTTTTGCCTAGAACATAATCTTTTGCGGCTAGTGGCGCGGTATAAACTTCATCTTTAGTAACTTCAATTCCTGCTTCGTTAAGCTGTTTTAGCAGCATGTCACAGGTTTGCCGGGAAGTATTGGTTAGTAGACGGTAAGGCAGTCCTTTTTGTCTAATCAAATCCAGGGCCTTGTCTGCATTTGGTATGAGATCGGCACCATCAAGCAGAACACCACTGATATCAAAAAGTATCCCGTTTATCATTATAAATAAGTTTAGTCTATTATTTTAAAAAAATTACCTGACTCGCTTTGTGAAGATAAATATCTAGGTTTCTTTAAAACTTCGCTTATCGTTATAATCCCCACTAGAATTTTAAATTTTATTTGTTTACATGACTGAAAATATTAACGATGAGACGCCAGAAGACCTGCTGGCTAAAATAAATAGA
>Ga0164320_10000901_pt1 | contig 10378 bp, 11 predicted proteins | sample GuaBasSediGuay11_FD_113736 | JGI IMG/M metagenome (GOLD analysis project Ga0164320, IMG submission 113736) | Subseafloor sediment microbial communities from Guaymas Basin, Gulf of California, Mexico - Guay11, Core 4567-28, 0-3 cm | ecosystem: Environmental > Aquatic > Marine > Hydrothermal...
AGGCTCGCGGTCTCCCCTCGATCCTCGCTGACGCTCGTCTCTTGTCCCCCCTGAAGGGAGGACGCGGTTCGCGGGTAGCAGGCTCACGGTCCCCCCTCGATCCTCGCTGACGCTCGTCTCTTGTCCCCCCTAAAGGGAGGACGCGATTAGCTCTCGCCTTCGAGTTGGCGTCGAAGCCTTTCTTGGACGATGGTCGAGGTGAGGTCTGCGCGGGATCGCTCGATGAGCGACCGGGCAACATCTGTGGTTCGCCTGAGACCCGATGTCATCCCATCCGGATAGTCCAGGGAAGTGAGTAGATCGTGGACGACCTCCATGTCCTCGAACGTGCGCTCTGCACCATCGAGATCACCCCTCCTGAGCTGATCGAGCAGACGTCTTCGTTGCTCACCCACTGCCTCTCCGAGACCCTTGAGGTACGGAACAGCATGGATGCCGAGGTCTGCTGGAGAAGGGAGTGGCTCGTGGTCAAGGAGAGCTGCAGTGAGCTCGGCCTCGGCGTACTCCTTGACGGCGTCGTAGAAGAACCCGGCGTGGTAGATGTCCCAGTGACCATCGAGTCCGGCCTCAGCCTCAGCGATCAGGTTCTTGACCTCATCCATCAGCGTTCGAGCAAGATCCCTCTCACCTCGGTGGAGTGCGCGAATCGCATTTGCAGAATTCCGAATGATGGGTCGACTGTTCCTGAGCGACAGCTCCCTCGCTGCATACTTCGTGTCGAGCTCGGAACGAACCGCAGATTCGATGGAGGAGAGGTCGAGGGGAGCAGCCATTACCTATCCGGCGATGACGCGCACCGTCAGAGTCTCTTCGTACTCCGGGACGGCCGTGAGGGCAGCAGGATCAGTCACCGACTGAACGGATTCGATGGGTACAACAGTGGCCCTCGGTACGGACTTCTGCTGCTTCGTGTGCAACAGAAGCGTCACATAGGCTGCAAACACGACGTCCAGTGCAACAGTGAGCCAGAGCCATGCAGCCGAACCCGTCCACGTCGCTACGACCAGAGTCAGGAACGCTGTTGCCACAAGTCCGATGAGAATGCGCTGTCGTTTCATCTGAGCATGGTGCCGAACGTAGGCCTCGCTGTCTGGCTGCGCGGACGCGACTTGTTGCAGGAGTTTCCTCGTACGAGCAAAATCTCGCGTCGTCGTCCTCGGGGCGCGACTGCGGTGGTCGAAGAACGATGGCAACAGAAATGCAGCCCACAATCCTGCGATGAGGATGGCTACTACATAAAACATCTGTTGCGTTCTCTCTAACTCCGCCAGCAAATCGATCGTAGGCACGACCGACGTTCTTCAGGGGGATTTGGCAAGGGTCTAAGCGCTGATCGCACATTCTGGTCCTGATCGCTGCCGGTAGGCAACTCCCACGACATTCCAGAGGATAGGTGGATTTCAGCCATGTCGACCAAAACCTCCACTCGCAAGGTCCACAGCGTGGATCAACACTGGCCCGACGACGTCGAACCCCTCAGCCACCGCCTTCGGCGATCCAGGCATGTTGACGATGAGACAGTCGCCCTTGAGTCCGCTCACTCCTCGGGAAAGCATGCCGAAAGGGACCCTGCCGAACGTGTCCGCCCGCATCGCTTCGGAGATCCCCTGAACTTCTCTGTCGATCACCGATCTCGTACCTTCCGGTGTCAGGTCGCGGGGACTGAGTCCGGTGCCGCCGGTGGTGACAATGAGCGACACCTGGTCGGCAAGGCGCGTGAGAACGCCAGCGACAGAATCGACGCCATCTGCAACGACCACGGACTCGGCGACCACAAATCCAAGATCCTCGAGTGCAGCGGCTGCTACCGCACCGGAGGTGTCTGTTGCAGTTCCTGCGTTCACGGAGTCAGAGACCGTGACGACTGCCGCAGTCATGTCAGCCACGCTGCCAGTCCCCTGACTTTCCCCCGGACTTCGATAGCAGACGCACCGTGTCCACCGACGCAGATCGGTCGATACCCTTGATCATGTCGTACAACGCAAGTGCACCAACAGCTGCCCCTGTCATCGCTTCCATCTCAACTCCCGTTCTGGCCTCGACCCCGACGAGCACTTCGATTCTGGCACCGGATTCCGCGGGCTCTATCCCTACGGTCACTCGGTCGATCGAAATCGGGTGACACAGCGGGATGAGATCTGGAGTTCGCTTTGTTGCCTGGATCGCCGCGATCCGGACGGTCGCGAGGGCGTCTCCCTTCTTGAGTTCGTCTGCGAACAGCCTTCGGGACGTCTCGGGCGCCATGGAGACGAAGGCCTCGGCAACCGCTACGCGCACCGTTGTCGCCTTTCCGCCCACATCGACCATGTGTACGTCGCCACGGTCATCAAGATGATTGAACTCACTCATCGATACTGCGCCCCTCCGGCCATCGGAACATCTCAAGTGTGACATCGTCGCCCGCTGAGAGCGAACCGGTTCCCGCGGGGACGACCGCAAAGGCATCGGCCTTCGCCAACGAGGAGTGCATGGCCGACCCCTGTCCCCCGGATTGCACGGCAACAAACGACCCATCGGTGTCGTGAGCCAGCAGCACTCGGAGGAACACCGTCTTGGCCTCGTTTGTGTCGACGTCCTCGCCGATCGTGCCATTGACCCGCGTCCGAAGCAGCTTGAGTGCACCCATCATGTGAAGCAGCGCTGGTCGCACGAACTGCTCAAAGGAGACGAAGGTCGAGACAGGATTGCCCGGCAGACCGAAGAGCGGCACTCCGTGAATCGACCCGAATGCGAACGGCTTGCCCGGCTGCATCGCAACCTTCCAGAAGTCCACACTGCCAAGCTCCCCGAGGATCTGCTTGACGTAGTCGTAGTCCCCCATCGACACACCGCCGGTGGAGATCACAACATCCGCGCTTGAAGCTGCCTCGGCATATGCGGTCCTGAGAGCCTCTGGGTCATCCCCGATGATGCCCAGATCCACGACAGGAACGCCGAGGTCTGCAAGCAGGGAACGCAGCAGCACCCGATTCGAATCACGGATCGTGCCCCAAGCGAGTGACTCTGTGGACGGATCGACGATCTCGTCGCCGGTGGACATGATCGCAACTCTCGGCATTGCAGATACCACCGGATCGACGCCTGCGCTGGCAAGGCTTGCAAGATGACGGGATGTGAGTCTGACCCCCTTCTCGACGATGATGTCACCACGGGCCATGTCACAACCGACTGGCCGCACATTCTGTCCAGAAACGGAAGTCTTCCGGATCGTCACACGCTCGGGGTCGGTCGATTCGGTGTCTTCGACCTTGACAACGGTGTCGGCGCCCAGCGGCATCGGTGCGCCCGTCATGATCCGCGTGGCTGTGCCCTGCTCAACACGCTTCGTCGGTACCGAACCCGCAGCAACGTCCTCGTTGACGGAAAGCTCGACGGGGGTCGCCTCGACATCTGACGCCATGACGGCGTACCCGTCCATTGCAGAGTTGTCGAACGGCGGGAGCGCCTCGCGAACAACGGCGTCTTCGGCTGTGACTCTGCCAAGACTCTCGGTGAGCCGGACCTTCGCCACAGGAAGCTTCGGCATGACCGAAAGCACCTCGGCTCGGGCCTCGTCGAGCGCCTTCATCCTGTCACCTTTCGTTCGTTCGACGCGAATAGTCGCTTGATATTGTCCGCATGTCTCACAAACACGAATAGCGTGATCACCGCCGCCCATAGAAGCTCGGCGTCCGCCCGATCGCCAATCCATAGAGCTGGAACGAGAAGCACCATCACGGTGATCGAAGCGATCGAAGCGGTCTTCCAGACAAGAACCATCGCGATCCAGAGCATTCCGAGCAAGAGACCGACCAAAGGGGCGAGATAGATGATTCCCCCAAGGCCCGTGGCCACACTCTTGCCTCCCTTGAAGCCGTGCCAGATCGGGAACGTGTGTCCGACAAGTGCTGCCAGAAGCGTGACATAGCCAAATTCCGGGCTCGCAACGACAACACCGATCCCTGCGGCCACGGCACCTTTGAGGCCATCTCCGATCAGGACCACAACGGCCGCTCGCTTCCCAAGCACGCGCATGATGTTCGAAGCGCCAGGATTCCCCGAACCCTCAGACCGAATGTCGACGCCCCGAGACGTTGCGACGAGTATCCCAAAGCTCACACTCCCGAGCAAGTACGAGGCGACAAGAGCAAGCGGAATCGCGATGAGTGACGGCACGGGACAAGTGTAGGAAGCGGACGGAACCCACGGTCCAAGATTCCCTTCCATCACGCGGTTGGGGCTGCAAGACTTGAGAGGGAACGCCCTCCTTGTGAGCGCCGCGGGAACCCCCACCTTTTCCCCTCCTTGCGGTGCACAGAGCACAAAGGGGGCGTTCCCGATTCAGATGCGAAATCCCGCTCGAGGGGGTTCTATCGGGTGCGCAGAGTCGATACGGTGTTTGTGTGCTCTGGCTTGGTCGACCTCCCTATCTGCGATGGATCGCAGCCACGTCCCTGGTCGTTGCCGGCCTCGTCTGGGACGTCACGGAGCGCGCCACGGAACTGTTCCCTTTCGCTGCTGTGGACATGGCTCGCGGACAGTTTCTTGCCTCGGAGGACATCGAGTGGCGGCCGGTGACTTCTGGCTCAATGGTGATGCCGAACCTCGTCGGAGTCACTGCAGCTACGGCGATCCGCTCCGGCGATCCCATCGTCCCTTCACTCGTATCTGTATCCGCGCCGATACCTGCGGATTCGTGGGCAGTCTCGGTGCCCCTTCCCCCTGGTGCCGGTCCGGGCACGTCAGTACGCCTTGTGTTCATCGACGGGACCTGGACATCGGGGACCATTGTTCAGCCTGCAACAGAGGACGCCTTCGGCATGATCTCCCAAGGGCTTGTGGCTGTGGGAGGAGAAGCTGCCAACTCCGTTGCGTTGGCCACAGCCAACGGAGACCTCATCGTGCTCATCGAACCCTGATCCTCGTCACAGAACGTAGATGGCGATCGAGCCAAACGTGACGCAGTAGAGGCCGAAGGGGCCAAGCCCGACGCGGGCGAGCAGCCTGAGTAGGACTGCAATGGCCGCATAGCCGGACAGTCCCGCGACGATGACCCCGACCCAAACCGTTGAAGGGATCGATTCTCCCGCCCTCAGGACATCAACGGTCTGCAACAACCCGGCACCAGCTATCACGGGGATTCCAAGGAGAAAGGCGAATCGCGCTGCCTCTCTTCGTTCCATGCCGCGGGCCAGACCAAGCGAAATCGTCATTCCCGAACGCGAGATTCCCGGGATGAGAGCGAGCGCTTGGGCTAGCCCGATCAGGAAACCGTCCGACGGTCCGATATCCCCGGTCCGCTTGTCGCCGAGACGCAACTGGGTCGTTGCGAGCAACACGACTCCGGTCACGATCAACATGACAGCCACCCTCCGGGGTTCTGAGATCAGTTCCTCCACGCTCTCCTCGAACAGGAGCCCGAGCGTGACCGCTGGAACCGTTCCGATCAGGATCAGGGTGATGAGCCTGCGAGCCGGCCGGTCGAATCTGGCCATGTGGGCAATGTCCGAGCGGTAGTACAGGAGCACAGCACCAAGGGTTCCGAGGTGAAGCATGGCGTTCGTGGCGAGGTCGGGCCCAGGACGATCGAACAGCGCAGGGATCAGTACGAGATGCCCGCTCGATGAGACGGGCAGGAACTCGGTCAAGCCTTGGATCAGGCCCCAGAAGATCGCATCGAGCATCCGAAGAGCTTAGGCGGAGGTCACATCCCAGCTTGTTCCTGTTCGGGCACGGCCGCGCGGGCGATGCGTCGAGAGAAGTAGTACACCCGCTTGAGATTGGTGATGACATCTGTCTCGAGCCGGTATGTCGCGACGCGGTTCGGCTCATCGGCTACAAGGCGCTCAGTCTGGTGGGTCGTCAGATCACGCTCGAGCTGGCGTATCTCTCCCTTCATGCCCGTGACCGTTCGCGCAGCCCCCTCGTCCTTCTGAGTAACAGCAACAAGCGCCAATTCGAATGCTTCGACGACGGATCTGTGATAGTCCTCGATCAAGACACGAGTCCTCAGACTCACATCGATCGACTCCTCGATCTTCTGATAACCGAGCGCGACGAGATTCCGCTCAACCAGATCGCCAATCGCTTCGAGAGCGTTCGTTGCTTCCAGGAGGTCAACGAGTTCGGCGCTCGAGTTCTCACTCAGCTTCTGCTGCGAGATTCGTCCAAGATACTCAAGAAGGAGTCCATGGAGGGAGTCAACCTCGTCATCTCTCTCCTCCACGTCTGCCATCGTGTCGATATCGCCGTCGAGAATGGCTGGAAGCACATCGACGAGCATCCCTTGGACACGTGAGGCCATCCGGAGCATCTCCATTCGGGCCTTTGCAAGCGCAATACCTGGTGTCTGAAGCAATCCGAAATCGATGTACTTGGGTGCAATCACACGAGCCTGTGGCTTGTCGGGCGTGATACGGATGACAAAGGAGGCGAACTGGCTCACGAACGGCAGGAAGATGAGCGCGTTCACGATGTTGAAGAGCGTATGTGCATTGGCGATCTCTCGCGGCGTGCCTCCTCCGACGGACGAAACCCATGATGCCAGAACGCCTATCAACGGCAGCCAGATGATGACACCGATGACGTTGAACAGGAGATGGGCGACGGCAGCACGTTGGGCATCTCGAGGCTTGCCGATCGCTGCAAGAATCGCCGTGACCGATGTTCCGATGTTTGCCCCGAGAACCAACCCGATACCCGCTTCGAGAGAGATCAAACCTTGGGCCGCGAGCACGATCACCACACCAGTCGTCGCAGAAGAAGACTGCACGAATGCGGTGAACGCCGCTCCGGCAAGGATGGCGACGAAGGGATTATCGAGGGTCTTCATCGCGTCGATGAACGGTTCATACGTCCTCAACGGACTCATCGCGTCACCCATTACGACCATTCCGAAGAACACGAGTCCAAGACCCGTGATACCTCTTCCCTGGGTGCGTCGACTCTCGCGTTTCGCAAGTGATGAGATCGCAAACCCGGCGGCGACGAGCGCAAGCGCCCAGGTCGTGACGTTGAAGGCAATGATCTGCGCTGTGATGGTTGTACCGATATTCGAACCTAGGATCACGGGAATCGACTGAACGAACGTCATGAGACCTGCTGAGATGAACCCGACGACCAGAACCGTGGTCACCGATGAGGACTGCACAACTGCGGTGATTCCCCCACCGGTGAGCAGTCCAATGAACCGGTTCGAAGTGAGCCGTTCGAGTGTCCTGCGGGCTCGATCGCCCACGATGAGCCGAAGCGCTTCGGTCATCCGCTCCATTCCGATGAGGAAGAGCGCAAGGCCGCCGAGCAGCCCAAAGATCAACGTTCCCCAGGCGATGGAGTTCGTCGTCTCGTTGACGACCTCGGCTGCTTGTAGGAGCACAGGCACTATTGGCCGTACGCAGAGGAGATTCTGAGCTGCTCTGCGATCTTGATGTTCACCAACGCTGGAACGCCTGCGTCCTGGGCACGCTCGAGGGCAGGCCGAATCTCAGATGGCTTCTCGACAAGTTCGCCGTAGCCGCCGAGGCCCTCGACGATCTTCTCGTACGGCCTGAACCCGATCTCGGAAAGGAACACGCTGTCAGGGTGCGCCATGCGGTGGATTGCCTTGATGTTGTTCCACGCACCATCGTTGCCGATCACCCCGACGACGGGGAGGTTGTGGCGGATGAGAGTGTCGTATTCCATGCCGTTGAATCCGAAGGACCCATCGCCATAGACGATGCCCACGCGGGTGTCGGGTTCCACAGACTTTGCGGCCAAGGCAAAGGGTGCACCAACACCAAGGCAACCGAACGGTCCAGGGTCGAGGAGGGCGCCGGGCCTCGACGTCTGCAGCCATTTTGCGGTCGTCGAGACGATGTCGCCTCCGTCTGCAGCGACGATCGTGTCATCACCGAAGAAGTCGCCGACCTCCCTGGCGAAACGTTCAGGGTGAATCGGATCTGCTTCAGAAACGGACACTTCATCAGCGGCTTCTTGTTTCGCCCTCTCCGCGGCTCTGATCTCGACGGTCCACTCCGGATCTTCCATCCGTCCGATATCGCCAAGACGCCTGCAGAGTTGGGCCACGACCGTTCCCGGGTCGGCGACGACACCGATATTCGCATCGCGGTTCCAACCTATCTTTGATGGGTCTGCATCGATCTGGATCACCGTTGCTCCCGGATTGATCTTCTTTCCGAAGCCGGTTCGGAAATCCCAATCGACACCAAGTGCCAGGATGATGTCCGCCCCCCGCAAAGCATCACCCCTGGCTCGGTTGCCGAGATAGGGGTGACCGAACGGCAGGGAGCCTCTGGCCAGACTGTTGAGGTAGGTCGGCGCCCTGTAGCCGATGACGAACTCATCGAGCGACTCGATGAAGCCGGGCTGCTGGGTCCAGCGAAGACCTGTGCCTCCGAAGATGACGGGCTTCGTGGCATCCCTGAGGAGGTCGACAATCTCGCCGAGTGTCTCTTCGGATACACCTGCGGGGCGGTTCGCCCGCGCGTCCTCCGGCCAAACGATTGCATTCTCTTCGACCATTGTTCCAGAGATGTCCCAGGGGGTGTCGAGGAACACAGGTCCGCCCCGGTTGGTGAATGCATGCCTTGTCGCCATCGCGATGTACTCCGGATAGCGACCTGCGTTCCACGCGGTGCCGGACCAGCGGGTGATCGAATGGAATAGCTTCGGATGGTCCATCTCCTGAAGTCCGCCCTTGAGATCCTCCGTCGTTGGGTGGCGACCGCCGATGAGGAGCACCGGACTGTTCGCGAAGAAGGCGTTCGCCACACCTGTCACAGCATCGGTTACACCGGGCCCTGCGGTCACAAGAGCAACTCCGAGCCTGCCCGTGAGTCGTGCATAGGCATCCGCTGCGTGGGCCGCGGCCTGCTCATGTCGCACATCGACGACATTGATGCCCTCAGCGACACAGCCATCCATGATCGCCAGGATGTGCCCTCCCGTGAGTGTGAACACTGTGTCCACGCCCTGGGCCTTGAGCGCCCGTGCGATCACCTGACCACCGCTGATCTTGGCCATTCGTTCTCCGTCGTGGCTGACAACAAACAGTAGACACTTCACAGAAGGCAGACACCAGACATCCGCCATCCGCCATCGGACTTCTGACTTCTGACTTCGGAGAGCGCAGCGTCCTGACTTCGGACTTCCGATTCCCCGGCATAGATGGCGTCCTACCCTTGTTGCACATCTGAACCCAACACAGGATCCCAATGTTCAAGAAGAAACCCAAGGCTCGCAAGATTGCCACCATCGGGGAGATCGACGAGTTGACCACGACCGGCAAGCCCGTGCTTGTGGACTTCTACCAGGTGGGTTGTGCACCGTGCCAGGTGATGGATGGCATCTTCAACGAGCTTGCCCGCGAATACGGCTCTTCGGCTCACGTCGTCAAGGCAGACATAGCGAACATGCCAGACGCAGTGAACCGCTACAAGATCCGATCAACGCCAACAATGGTGCTCCTTGCGCCCGCAAGACCAAAGAAGGCGAAGAAGGGCAACAACAGACGGGGCGGAAAGCTGTCGAACCACAGAGCTGTCACCCAGCGTTGGCGCGCATCTGGCCTCGTCAAGAAGGACCAACTCACGCGACTCCTCGAGTCGAACGGTGCAAAACGCGTCAACGCCTGATTCCAAGGATTCTTGCGTAGATCACAGCAATATGTTGCGGCTGTGTACGCCAGAATCGTCAGGCGTAGTCGTAGAAGCCCTTTCCGGACTTCCGGCCAAGGAGGCCCGCTTCGACCATGCGCTTGAGCAACGGAGGTGCCGCGTAGCGCGGATCCTGATACTCCTCCATGAAGGCATCCGCCACGGCGAGCAACGTGTCATTTCCAATGAGATCTGACAGCGTGAGCGGCCCCATGGGGTAGCCAACCCCGTTCACCATGGCGGTGTCGATGTCCTCCCTTGTCGCAAACCCCTCTTCATACATCCGAATCGCTTCGAAGATGTAGGGACAGAGCAGCTTGTTCACGATGAAGCCAGCTCTGTCCTTTGCGTGCACGACAGTCTTCCCGAGTGTATCTGAGGCAAACTCCGCCGCCCGATCGACAGCCGACTCATCCGAGACGACCGTGGAGATGATCTCGACAAGCGGCATCACCGTTGCGGGATTGAAGAAGTGCATCCCGACGACGGACTCCGGTCGACTCGTCGCCGTTGCGATCTGCGTGATCGGAATCGATGACGTGTTGGAGGCAAGGATCGCGTCCTGCGAGTCAACGATCGCGTCGATCCTTGAGAACAGATCGCGTTTCACTTCGAGATTCTCGACCACTGCCTCGATCACAAGGTCACGATCCGCAAGAGACTCGAGATCCGTCGTGAAGGCGAGGTTCCCCATTGCACCATCGCGACGGGCTTCGTTGATCTTGCCACGCTCGAGCGCCCTG
>Ga0164320_10000902_pt1 | contig 10377 bp, 12 predicted proteins | sample GuaBasSediGuay11_FD_113736 | JGI IMG/M metagenome (GOLD analysis project Ga0164320, IMG submission 113736) | Subseafloor sediment microbial communities from Guaymas Basin, Gulf of California, Mexico - Guay11, Core 4567-28, 0-3 cm | ecosystem: Environmental > Aquatic > Marine > Hydrothermal...
CAAGCATTAGAAGAAGAACATTAATTAATTTTTAAATATTTCAAACTATGAGTTTAGCATTATTACAAGAAGCAGCTATTAATTTTGGCCCTTTAGCAGCAATTGGAGCTGGTTTAGCCGCAATTGGTGGTGGTATTGGTGTTGGCAAAATTGGTGCAGCAGCTATGGAAGCTATGGCACGCCAACCAGAGATGCAAGGTAAACTACAAGGTTCTGCAATCGTACTTATTGCCTTTATTGAGGCAGTTGCACTTTTTGGAATTGTTGTTGCGTTTCTTGCAACCTAAAACTAAAATTAAGGTGTAACGGTTGGTTGCACCTTAATTATTTTTTTGAAGTAATTAAATTAAAATAATATTATATGGACAATCCTTTAGTTTCCCCCGAATTAGGGCTTATATTTTGGACAACACTTTCTTTTTTGATTTTGTTATTCGTTTTAGGAAAATTTGCTTGGAAACCTATTCTTGGTGCAGTTACAGATCGTGAGGAAGGTATTAAAGATGCATTAGCTTCAGCAGAAAAAGCAAAACTTGAGATGCAAAATCTTACAGCAGATAATGAGCGTATTTTAAAAGAAGCTCGTGCTGAACGTGAAACTTTACTTAAAGAAGCTCGTGAGATTAAAACGAAGCTGATTGCTGATGCTAAAGATGAGGCACAAGAACAAGCTAACAAAATGATTGAGCAAGCGCAAACAGCTATTCAAAGCGAAAAAAAAGCTGCAATGGCTGAACTTAAAAGCCATGTAGCAGGATTAGCTGTTGATATTGCAGAAAAAGTAGTAAAAGAAGAATTATCTAACAAAGATAAGCAACTAAAATTAGTTGAAGTCATGTTAAGAGAAGCGACTTTAAACTAATAAATTAATTAAAAAGACCTTTCCTTTGGAAAGGATTTAGGATAGGATTATGGCAGGAGCAAGAGCAGCAATACGTTACGCAAAAGCAGTTTTAGATTTAGCAAAAGATCAAAATACAGTTGAAGCTGTAAATAATGATATGATGCTAATAACTGAAACAGTTGAAAAAAGTAAAGACTTGAGTGATATGCTTCAAAGTCCAGTACTGCGTTCTGAAATTAAAAAATCAGCATTATTAGAAGTATTTAAAGATTCAAATGCAATAACAGTTGGTTTAATAGACACATTAATAAGTAACAAAAGAATCAATATTTTAAGCGATGTGGCTTCAACATATAATCAGTTATATAATCAATTTAGAGGCAGCGAAGTTGCAATAGTAACTACTGCAATTCCGTTATCAAAAGATTTAAAATCTAAAGTGTTGGCAAAAGCAAAAGAGCTTACAGGAAATGATGTTGTCGTTAATAATATTGTTGACGAAAGCATTATTGGAGGGTTCATTTTACGAATTGGCGACATTCAATACGATGCAAGTATTGCAAATAAATTAAATAAACTAAAAAGAGAATTTACATTAAATTAAAATAGTTTTTTGTCACATTGAGCGCAGTCGAAATGAAAACAAAAAATGAGATTTAAACATAAATAAAATGGCAGAAGTAAAACCAGCTGAAATATCAGCAATCTTAAAACAACAATTAGCAGGATTTGAAGCTTCAGCTTCATTAGATGAAGTAGGAACAGTACTAACTATTGGAGATGGTATTGCAAGAGTTTATGGATTGTCTAACGCACAATACGGAGAATTAGTAGAATTCGAAAATGGTCTTGAAGGTATAGTGCTTAACCTTGAAGAAGATAACGTAGGTGTTGTAATGTTAGGAGTTTCTAAAAACATAAAGGAAGGTGGTACAGTTAAGCGTACCAATCGTATCGCCTCTATTAATGTAGGCGAAGGCATTGTTGGTCGTGTAGTTAATACTTTAGGAACTCCAATTGATGGTAAAGGACCAATCTCTGGCGAAACTTACGAAATGCCTTTAGAACGCATAGCTCCTGGAGTTATCTTTCGTGAACCAGTAACAGAACCATTACAAACAGGAATTAAAGCTATTGATGCTATGATTCCAATTGGTCGTGGACAACGCGAGTTAGTAATTGGAGATAGACAGACAGGAAAAACAACAGTTTGTATTGATACCATTTTAAATCAGAAAGAATTTTATGATGCTGGTGAACCTGTATATTGTATTTATGTGGCTATTGGACAAAAAGCATCAACAGTTGCTGGAATTGCCAAAATATTAGAAGACAGAGGAGCTTTAGCATATACAACAATAGTTGCTGCCAATGCGTCAGATCCTGCTGCAATGCAAGTATATGCCCCTTTTGCAGGAGCATCTATTGGAGAATATTTTAGAGATACTGGTCGACCAGCACTAATTGTATATGATGATTTATCCAAACAAGCAGTTGCTTATCGTGAGATATCATTATTATTACGTCGCCCACCAGGACGTGAAGCGTATCCTGGAGATGTATTCTATTTACATTCACGATTATTAGAGCGTTCGTCAAAAGTGATAAACAATGATGCTATTGCTAAAAACATGAACGATCTACCAGAATGTTTAAAACCATTAGTAAAAGGAGGAGGCTCATTAACTGCTTTGCCAATTATTGAAACACAAGCAGGAGATGTTTCTGCTTATATACCAACAAATGTAATTTCAATTACAGATGGACAAATTTTTTTAGATGGAGATTTGTTTAATTCTGGTGTTCGTCCAGCAATTAATGTAGGTATTTCTGTTTCTCGTGTTGGAGGAAATGCTCAAATTAAATCGATGAAAAAAGTTGCCGGAACATTAAAACTAGATCAAGCTCAATTTCGTGAATTGGAGGCATTTGCTAAGTTCGGATCAGATCTAGATGCAGCAACCTTAAATGTAATTGAAAAAGGAAAGCGTAACGTTGAAATTTTAAAACAAGCTCAAAACGATCCGTTTACTATTGAAGATCAAATTGCTATTATTTATGCAGGATCTAAAAATTTATTAAGAGATGTTCCCGTAAATAAAGCTAAAGAATTCGAAATAGACTACATCGAGTTTTTAAAGGCAAAGCATAACCATGTGTTGGCAACATTAAAAGCTGGAACATTAACAGATGAAGTTACAGATATATTGGAAACAGTAGCAAAAGATTTATCGGCGAAGTATAAAAACTAATTCTGAATATTGAATTCATAATTACAAAAAATGGCTAATCTAAAAGAAATACGCAATAGAATATCGTCAGTATCTTCAACGATGCAGATTACAAGTGCCATGAAAATGGTATCTGCAGCAAAGTTAAAGAAGGCACAAGACGCTATTACTGCAATGCGTCCTTATGCTAATAAATTAACCGAATTGTTACAAAGTTTAAGCGCAACTCTGGATGGAGATACCGGAAGTAAATTTGCGAATAAGCGAGACATAAATAAAGTACTTATTGTTGCAATAACATCAAATAGAGGATTGTGTGGTGGATTTAATTCTAACATTATAAAAGAATCAACGAGATTAGCTAATGAAGTTTACGCCAATCAAGAGGTGTCTTTTGTTGTTATTGGCAAAAAAGCTAATGATGTATTATCTAAAAGTTTCAATGTTGTTTCTAACAATAGTGAAGTTTTTGATGATTTAACTTTTAACAATGTAGCAGAAATTGCACAAATGTTAATGAATAAATTTGAAGAAGACGAATTTGATAAAATTGAATTGGTTTATAACAAGTTTAAAAATGCTGCAACTCAAATTATAATGATGGAGCAGTTTTTACCAATTGTTCCAGCCGAAGGAGAAGAAAACTTAAATTTAGATTATATTTTTGAACCTTCAAAAGTAGAAATTATTGAAACGCTAATTCCAAAATCCTTAAAAACACAATTATATAAAGCTGTAAGAGATTCTTTTGCAAGCGAACATGGTGCACGAATGACAGCTATGCATAAAGCAACAGACAATGCTACCGAATTAAGAGATGAATTATTGTTAACATATAATAAAGCACGCCAAGCAGCAATTACTAACGAAATCTTGGAAATTGTTGGTGGAGCCGAAGCATTGAATAATTAGGAAAACCCAAAGAATTTTTCAAATTTTCAGTAGAGCCGAAGCTTTAAATAACTAATAAATTACCTTGAAAAAGTGAATCTCTTTAAAACAATACTAAAGCCTTACTCCCTATGGCTATCGGGATTTGTAAGGCTTTTTTATGGCATAGCAATTGTTTACTATATTTATAATAGTAAAAACATAAAATATGAAGACTTTAAAAACTATATCATTTTCAATTCTAATGTTGCTTGTTATGGCAAGTTTTTCGCAATGTTCAAGCGCACAAAAGCTTCAGGATAAAGCTCCAATAACTATAGGTAAAGCCTATTGCCAGAGTTGGATAGCTGGAGTTGAAGGAGGCGGAGCAGGACTAAATATTTTTATTCCAGTAATCGATAATTCTATCATTTTGGATAGTGTTTATTTTAGAGGGAAAGCAGCAAAGCTAGAGGTTAAACAAGAAGAAAACATACTTTATGTTGGAAGATTTCCAAGTGACTTCAATCAAAAAAGAGATATTATTATGAGCAGCGATCCAAAAGCAGAATATGGTAATGAAATGCCAAATATATCTAAAAAAATCCCTTTCGAATTAAAAAATAACGAATGTGTTATTAGCTATAAAGAAGGAAAAACAACAAAATACTTTAAAGTTGATAATGTTGTAGAAAAAGACCTTGTTCCTTATCCGAGTGCTCCACCAAATAAGCAATAACTTATCTTTGGCTTACGTTAGTTAAAAACGTATTTTTAACACAACAAACAAAGACACTTGAGCGCATTTAAAACACTTTTTAAACAAACTTTTATTTATGGTTTAGCAACTGTACTACCAAGAATGTTGAGTTTTTTGTTAGTGCCCTTATATACAACTAAAGGTGTTTTGTCTTCGGTTGCCGAATATGGCAAAGTGTCTATTATCTTTTCCTACTTTGTTATTTTTAATGTGATTTTAGCCTATGGAATGGAAACCACTTTTTTTAGGTTTTTTAATAAAAAAGACGATAAAAACAAGGTCATAGGCACTTCGGTAATATCTTTAATAGTTACGTCTTTAAGCTTTTTTGTTTTAGCATTAGTATTTCAGAATCAAATAGCAAATTTTACTGATATTAATGTAAAGTATATTAATTTAGTTATCTGGATTTTGCTTTTAGACGCTTTGGTAATTATTCCTTTTGCTTGGTTACGAGCTAATGAAAAACCAATGCGATATGCAGTTATTAAAATCCTAAATGTGGTTATTAATTTAGGCTTGAATATATTCTTCTTATTAGCTTTAAAAGATTTAGCGTCCAATGGTTCGGTGTTCGATAGTATTTACAAACCAAACTTTGAAATTAATTACATATTTATAGCTAATCTAATTGCAAGTGCTGTTACATTATTGCTAATGTTTAGGTTTTATGTAAAGATTAAATATGTATTTAATTCAACGTTATGGAAAGCAATGTTTCGTTATGCATTTCCTATTTTAATTGCAGGAATAGCGTTTTCAATTAATGAAACTTTCGACAGGATTTTACTTAAAGAATTGTTACCTGCAGATATTGCTGAAACTGAAATAGGAATGTATTCTGCATGCTATAAAATTGCATTATTTATGACATTATTTGCAGCAGCCTATAGGCTTGGCATAGAGCCTTTCTTTTTTAGTCATGCAAAAACCGAAAGCCCTCAAAGAAATTATGCAAGAATATTAGAGTTTTTTGTAGCTTTTGGTTCTCTAATTCTTTTAACAGTTGTTGTTTTTGCAGATGTATTAAAGCCATATATTGTAAGAAGCGAAGCGTATTGGGAAGCCATGTGGATTGTTCCTATTATTTTAATAGCCAACTTTTGTTTAGGCATTTATCATAACCTTTCGGTTTGGTATAAAATTACAGACAGGACAAAATTTGGTGCTTATATTTCAGTATTTGGAGCATTTATAACCTTGGCAATAAATATTATATTTATTAAAACCTATGGTTATAAAGCTTCTGCAATTGCAACATTAGCGGCTTATGCAACAATGATGCTTTTATCGTATTACTTCGGAAGAAAATATTATCCGATACCATATAACTTAAAAAAAATAGGATTGTATTTTAGCGTATCCATAATATTTTCGATATTATCATTCTATTATTTTAGAGAAGATTATGTGATAGGCACAACACTATTAATCGTTTTTTTAATATTCATTTTCTTTTCTGAAAAGAATCAATTAAAACAAATATTAAAAGCATAAAATGTCATGCTGTACTCAGTCGAAGCATCTTAACATAATCAAAATGAAAATAAAAATCATCAACAAATCATCACATAAATTACCGCATTACGAAACCATTGCTTCAGCAGGAATGGATTTACGTGCTAATTTAAAAGACACAATGACTTTAAAGTCATTGGAGAGAGTAATTATAAAAACAGGACTGTTTATAGAATTACCGATTGGTTTTGAAGCACAAGTACGACCAAGAAGCGGTTTGGCAGTTAAGAAAGGCATAACAGTTATAAATGCTCCAGGAACTATTGATGCAGATTATAGAGGTGAAATTGGCGTAATTCTTGTAAACTTATCTAAAGAAGATTTTACTATTGAAAATGGAGAACGTGTAGCGCAATTAATAATTGCAAAACACGAACGAGCAGAATGGATTGAAGCAGAAACATTATCTGAAACCTCTCGTGGTGAAGGAGGTTTTGGGAGTACAGGAACAAAATAAATTCCTGCGAAGGTAGGAATCTCACAATCTACTTATTTGTTAAAAAGAACTTAATTTAAACCAACTAATTGATAAAAACCTTTAATTTGAGTTTAAACAGCTAAATGCAAACTAAAATTTATATCATAATTTTTTTCTTCGGATTGTTATTCTTTCCGCAGCTTAACTTTGCACAAGTAGATTTTAACAAAACACCAGATGATGATTTAGGTAATATTGAAGACAAGTATCAAGAATATTTCTTTGAAGCTCTAAAACAAAAGGGAATAGAGAATTACAACAGGTCTATTAAAGCACTTTTAAAATGCATTGAATTAGACGATTCTGAATCTGTTGTATATTTTGAGTTAGGCAAAAATTATATTCAGCTAAAAAACTTTGGTGATGCAGAAAAAGCACTAAAAAAAGCAATTTCTAAAGAGCCAGAAAACGAATGGTATCTCGACGAGCTTTACGGCGTATACTATGAGTTAAACGACTTTGATAAAGCTTTAAAAACAGTTAAACAATTAGTAAAATTTCATCCAGATTATAAAGAAGATTTAGCGTCGTTATATTTTAGAAATAAAAAGTATAAAGCTGCATTAAAAGTATTAGACGATTTAGACCGTGAATTTGGGGGATCAAAATCAAGAGATTATATACGAAACCAAATTTATAATGCAACTGGAAGAGATAAGGATAGAATTGAATATTTAGAAGAACGTGTAGAAAATAATCCAACTCAAGAAACTAATTACTTGTCACTTATTTATCGATATAGCGAAACAGGCAACATAAAAAAAGCTTACGAAACTGCTTTAAAACTACTTCAGCAAAAGCCAAACTCACAGTTAGTTCATTTAGCATTATACAAATTTTATTTAGATGATAACAAACCTGAAGAAGCAATATCTTCAATGAAAATTGTACTTAAGAGCACAAAGATTAAACAAGAAGCCAAAGCTAAAGTATTAAACGACTTTGTGAAATTTGTTCAGAGCAATCCTCAATATGAAAATGAGCTGATAGAAGTTACATCAATGGTCGCATTAACCGAAGGATGGAAATCTCATACAGAATTAGCACAGTATTATTTAAAAAAAGGAGACAAAGTTCAGGCTCTAAAATATTACCAAACAGCTTACGAAAAAGAAAGCAATAATTTTGAGATTATTAAAAACATCCTTTTACTCCAAATAGATTTAAAACAATACATTGATGTTATAATATTCAGTAATGAAAATCTAGAAATTTATCCTTCTCAACCCATTTTATATTTGGTTAATGGTATTGCAAATAACCAATTAAATCACCCTAAAAAAGCAATTAATATTTTAGAAACTGGAGTAGATTATGTAATTGACAATATAAAAATGGAAGCAGATTTTTATACGCAATTAAGCATGGCATACAAATTGGATAATAATATTACTAAATCTCAAACGTTTGCTAAAAAAGCAGAACAATTATTAATAAAACAATAATGAAGGCATTTAAAATATTATTTGTAATTCTATTTTTGGTTGGTTGTAAATCGACAAAGAATATTTCATCTACAAGCGAGCCTAACAAAAAATTATCTTCAAAACAAATCATTAAAGAACACTTTAAACAAGAAGCAAAATTTAAAACACTTCAATCTAGAGTAAAAGTAGAATATATTCAAGGCAATAAATCTCAAGCGCATACCATTAGCTTAAGAATAGAAAAAGATAAGACGATTTGGATTAGTTCTTTTTTAAATGTAATTAGAGTTAAAATTACTCCAGAAAAAGTGGGTTATTATAATAAGTTAGATAACACTTATTTTGAAGGCGATTTTTCATTAATTAGTGATTTATTAGGCATAGAGATTAATTTTAATAAAGCACAAAATTTGCTTTTAGGAGAAGCTTTATTCGATTTAAATAATGAAATGTATGATGCAGATATACATGAGTCTTCTTATCTTTTACAACCTAAAACCCAAAGTGCATTATTGGAGATTTTCTTTTTGTTAAGCCCAAAACATTTTAAAATGGATTCTCAACAATTGTCACAACCGTTAAAAAGAAGAATGCTTCAAATAGATTATGAAAATTATCAAAAAGTAGAAAAGCAAATTTTGCCACAACACATTAAAATTATTGCTTTAGAAAACGAAGAAGAAACGATTATTAATATGGTGTTTAAATCCATTCATCTAAATAGAGATTTAAGATTTCCGTTTCGTATTCCTTCAGGATTTGAAGAAATTGTTATTAGATGATAAGGTTTAATCAACTTAAATATTGGTTTTTTTTACTATTAATAATTAGTAGTACTTCATTACAGGCTCAAAGTAAAAAGCAACAGGAACTAGAGAATAGAAAGCAAGAAATTCAAAAAGAAATACAACAAATAAACACATTGTTATTTCAAGGCAAGAGTGAGCAGAAATCTGTTTTGTCAAGTGTCGAAAACTTAAACTACAAAATAGCAGTTAGGCAAAACTTAATTAGTATTACTAACCAACAAGCTAATTTGCTTACAAGAGAAATTAATAACAATCAAAAGAATATTACCAAATTACGAGATAAATTAAAATTGCTAAAAGAAGAATATGCTGCTATGGTTGTAAAATCTTATAAGAGCAAATCCGAGCAAAGCAAAGTAATGTTTTTATTATCATCCATTAACTTTCAGCAAGCCTATAAACGCTTACAATATATTAAGCAATATGCAGAGCATCAAAAAAAAAGGGGAGAAGAAATAAAGGTTAAAACCCTCGAGCTTCAAGAGTTGAATAAAGACTTGTTAAAACAAAAAAGAGACAAGCAAAAGCTAATTGACGAAAATAGATTAGCGAAAAATGAACTTGAAAAAGAGCGAGCGCAACATAAAATCTTGATGGCTTCAATTAAAAAAGATTTAAATAAATATACATCTCAAATAAGGACCAAACAAAAAGAAGCTGATAAAATTGACAAGGAGATTGAAAAAATTATTAGAGAAGCCATGGCAAGCTCAAATAAAAAAGCTGGACAATCTACATCTTCTACAACATTTGCCTTAACTGCTGAAGATAAAATTTTGGCAGCTAATTTTACATCTAACAAAGGGAGATTACCTTGGCCAGTTGAAAAAGGTGTTGTAAAAGTACGCTATGGTACACAGCGTTCACCAATAGATAGATCCATTCCAATAAAGAGTAATGGTGTGCGCATTTTAACAAATAAAAATGAAAAAGTAAGAGCTGTTTTTAATGGGACAGTTATGTCAATAATGACTCCTAAAAACGGGAATAATACAGTGCTTATTCGTCATGGCAACTACATTACAATCTATAAAAATCTATCAAAAATATTTGTAGAAAAAGGCGATAAAATAATTACTAAAGAAAATATAGGAGAAGTATTAACTAACAGAGCTTCTGGCGAAACTATTTTGAGTTTTGTAATTTATAAAGAAGGGAAAACTCAAAATCCAGCACATTGGATTTATAAGATGAATTAGTAAAATTTAATTACACTTTCACAACAATATATCCTTTTCTGGTTTTCTTGTAATGACGACCATTCCAAAAGTAATAATGCTTTCCTTTGATAACAATAATTTTATGATGTTTTGGAGCAATTTTAATCACCTTAACATTTGGCGATTGTACAGTTACTCTAGTTGCGCATGATGTAAACGTCATTGCAAAAATAAATCCGATAATAATAAATAAAGTTCTCATAGTACTTGGGTTTTATAA
>Ga0164320_10000903_pt1 | contig 10375 bp, 13 predicted proteins | sample GuaBasSediGuay11_FD_113736 | JGI IMG/M metagenome (GOLD analysis project Ga0164320, IMG submission 113736) | Subseafloor sediment microbial communities from Guaymas Basin, Gulf of California, Mexico - Guay11, Core 4567-28, 0-3 cm | ecosystem: Environmental > Aquatic > Marine > Hydrothermal...
AGTGGCGCGCCTGATCGCCGATCTCACCAACGGCATTAATCAGCAGCCTCCTACCTCTTGGAGAGACCTCGCCTCACCGCCGATGCGACTCCGACGGTGTCCAACCCGAGGCGTTCGAGAATCACGTCAGGATTTGCATGCTGGAAGTACTCGACCGGCACGCCAAGTACCTCCACCTGAGCGTCTGAGTTCATGTCTTCGAGCGCAAGCTGAATCGCGGTTCCGACGCCCCCCTCTCTGAATCCATCCTCGACGCTGACGACAACATCATGTGATGCAGCATCTCTGAGCATCTCACCGTCCAACGGCTTGACGATGCGTGGGTCCCATACGGTCACATCGATTCCCTCTTCAGCAAGGACCTCAGCCGCGTCGAGACAGGCCTGAAGCATCTTCCCTGCACCGATGAGACAAACGCCTCCGTCCCCCGTCCTGACCTTTCTTCCGGTGAGACCGGAACCGACCATGTTCTCCTGCACAATGACAGCTTGGGTCTTCGGCCAACGAATCGACACCGGGCCGTCGCACAATTCGATGGCGTCTCCAAGCATGACCTCGAGCTCCTGATAGGACGAGGGCACCATGACTGTCATGCCTGGCACCTTCATGCACAGAACCATGTCGAGAACACCGTGATGTGAAGGTCCGTCGTCTCCGGTGACCCCTGCCCTGTCAAGACAGAAGACCACATGTTCACCGTGGAGCCCGACATCGAGATTGACCTGATCGATCGCTCTCGTCAGAAACGTCGAGTACAGGGCAACAACCGGCGTGAGGCCCTCCATCGCCATACCCGCAGCGGCGGCAACCGCGTGTTGTTCGGCGATGCCGACATCGAGACAGCGATCAGGGAACCGCTCCGAGAATGCCAGCAAACCTGTGGAGTCAGGCATTGCCGCTGTGATCGCAACGATTCTCGGATGAATCTCACCGAGCTTGACGAGAGTCTCTGCGAACGCAGCGGTATAGCTTCCGGGCTTGATCGATCCGGTGTCGTGCATGAGCTTTATCGTGTCGTTCTCGGCGGGTGCGTGGCCCCTGCCCTTCTCGGTCATGAAGTGCACGACAACCGGTGCCTCGAATTCCTTGGCGTTTCGAAGAGCACGTTCGATGCTCTCAACATCGTGCCCGTCATACGGGCCGATGTACCGAAGTCCGAGGTCTTCGAAGAACGCTGGCGGCTCCCACATATCGCGGATCGCGGCCTTCGTCGCGCTGATGCCGCGACCAAGCACATCCCCGACAAGAGGCGCGCTCCCTGCCATCTGTTCGAGCTTGCGCTGTCTCCTCATGTAGATCGGGTTGGCTCGAATACTCATGAGGCTCTCAGAGAGCTTCGAAACAGTGGGGGCGTAGCTCCGGCCGTTGTCATTGAGAACGATTGTGACATTCCGACCACTGTGCCCCAGATTGTTCAAGCCTTCGAACGCCATCCCGCCGGTCATCGCACCGTCCCCAATCACCGCAACAACGTGACCATGGCCATTCCCAACATCGAGAAGCTCTCGCGCTGTCGCAATGCCATAGGCGTAACTCAGTACAGTGCTTGCGTGGCTGTTTTCGATCACATCGTGGTCGGATTCCGCTCGGCTCGGATAGCCGCTCAGACCACCCTCCCTGCGGAGTTGCGCGAATCCCTCTCTCCGCCCCGTGACGATCTTGTGCACATATGCCTGATGGCCTGTGTCCCACAGGATGAGGTCACGCGGCGACTCGAATACGCGGTGCAACGCCAAGGTGAGTTCGACCACTCCAAGGTTCGAACCGAGATGTCCGCCGTGCTGCTCGACCGCATCGACCATGAACACGCGGATCTCGCTCGCGAGCACTTCGAGCTCGTCGTAGTCGAGATCACGGATATCCGCTGGATTGTCGATGTGTTCCAGATACATGGTTGGTTGGTCTCCCGGAAGGGCGCGGGTGAAACGGTACCCGAATACGACGCAGTGTGCCCTACGACGCTGGTCTTCGCTTTCGTCGGGGGCCATCGCAGTTTTCTCAGCCGTGTCATGAAGGTAGCCTCGAGCTGAACACATCCAACACATGAAAGGTGAACATGTCCCTCGGGTTCGGTCTTCTCTCCGCCCAACGCGTTTCAGGTGACCCCCGCAGCTGGGAGGACGTCTACGCCGAAACAATCGATCTCTCGGTCGCTCTCGAGGGAATGGGGTACGAAACGGTGTGGACGACAGAGCACCACTTCGTCGATGACGGATACATGCCTTCGTTGTTGGTGACTTCAGCCGCGATCGCAGCAGCAACCAAGAGCATCAACATCGGAACGGGCGTCGTTCTTGCCCCGCTGCATCACCCTGTGCGACTCGCAGAGGACGCGGCAACCGTGCAGGTCATCTCGAATGGGCGTCTGGTTCTCGGCCTCGGCCTTGGTTGGTCCAAGATCGAGTATCAAGTACTCGGTTCAGACATGGCATCACGCGGCAGAGCGATGTCCGAGATCCTCCAGTTCCTGCCCAAGGCATGGACCGGTGAGCCATTCACATGGAGTGGCGACATCTATTCATATCCCGAAATGGCCATTCGACCCGCACCGATCGATCCCATACCGGTCATCGTCGGCGGTGGAGTGGATGCGGCTGTGCGAAGGGCAGCGAAATACGCAGACGGTTTCTTCTCGAACGCATCGCAAGATGAATTCGTCCATCAGGTTCGCGTGGGTTGCGACGAGATGGAGAAAGCAGACAGAGACCCTTCGACGTTTCGGTGGATCTACTACGGCGTCATGTACCCCGGTCCAAAGGATGAGATCGCTCAGAGTGCCTGGAGCCAGATGTGGAAATACTCCGACATGGAGGCATCGGCATCTCGCCCTGGCCTGGTTGGTGCGCCGATACTCGAGTCAACGTCTGAGCGTGCCATCACGGAGCGGATCATCGGCGGATCATCTGCCGAGATCGTCGACACCCTTGGTTCCATCCGCCGTAGGGCTGGCGTCCCGATCGAGTGGGTGGCCCGGAGTTTCTTCTGTGACCTTCCCCACGCGAGGCAATTGGAGATCGCTCAACAGCTCGCTGTCGAGGTGCTGCCTTTCGCTCCAAATGGTTAGGAGCCACCCCTATTGGACGTAGAACTCGTTGCCCGATGCGTCCTAAACAGAGTCCACGGCGCTCAGCACCCACGCAATGCCGTCGGCTGGATCCTCAACTCCGATGTGAAGGTTCCATCCACCGACACGATCCCCTGGATCCCAGAGGACCCACCGTAGATCGGACGCCTCCTCGTCAAGAGTTGACGTGTCGTGCGGTACTTCGTCGTATCCAAGGAGCTCGAGCAGCACCCACCAGGCGCCGACACGGCCAGCTGGCGTGCCGCGACGCCTCCCGTGCCCGCCACCACTGGCACCGGCCCATGTCATCGCCTCCATTGCCGTGCCGAGGGTCACGTCGGCCATCCGAACCCTGTGCGGTCCGAGGGATCGAATTGCTTCCTCGATCGTGCCCGCGACCGTGACCACCTCGGCCTTCCCAAGAGAATCGTCCCACCACGGCTTCACGAGATCCATGAGGGCACCTGTCACTTCGTCTTCGTCGTCGCGTTCCACCGGATCTGGAAGGTCCGTCCAGGTCATCTCGATGTCGAAGATGTCATCGGGGAAGGTCGCCCTGTCCGACGCGTACTTTGCGAGCGGATAGGTTGGTTCCCATGACTGCTGTGCAACGGGGATCTCAAGGATCGCTCGATCAATCACATCCTCGGGCACCGCATCTCCCTGTATCGACCTCTCGTGTGCCGTGAGTGCTCGAATCGTCGGAATGTCGAGATGCGGATCAAGGTCACTCCATTTGTGAGCGGACGCGGCTACTTCCCAGAGGGGGCCAAGGGAGAAGCGTCCCCGACCGTCCGTCAGCACGGTGGCAGCAAGAACCGCCGGAGCCTCCAACGCCAGCCTGTATTCGGCGAATTGCGAAACCGCCCATACCTGCTTGCCGCGTGTGACCGCTTCGTTGCACCGATCGCGCAGGTCGATGAGTTCATCCCACTCACCGCGCGAGCAGATACCATCGATAGCGCGAACCAAGCCCGCGAGATCGCTTCCCTCGATCAGCGACATGAGAGAGTCTTCAGTCACAAGGGGAGGTTAACGGCGGCCGAAGACCGCCATCGGCATTCCGCCATCCGCCATCCGCCATCCGCAACCGCATTCCGCCATCCGAAAGCGAGCGCAGCGAAGCGACCGGACCGCGGACAGGGAGCGCAGCGACCGACCGGTAAGCGAAGCCGAAGGCGAAGCGAGCCTATTCCTATCCCACTCTCGGGGCGGCACAGCCGGTTGCCCGAATCGAGAGCTCGCTGACACCGATGAACACAAGAGTTCGCGGGCGATAGCCATCGGTCACCGTCACACAGATCCGCGATGCGTTGACATCGACCGTCATGACTTCATTGCCACTCCCCCACATGCGCCCGACCCGTCGCGCCTCGCTCTCTGCAGCCCCGACATCAAGGGAGATATCGTCGCCATACGCCCCCGGAACCGCCACGACGGTTGCGGCGGACTCGGCCGCAAGATCGGCCACGGTGGCGATATCGCGATACGCCGCTCCGAGCAAAGCGATCTCGACGACAAGGGCAGTGATCGCAAACGCAACGAAGATCAGGCCCCCGGTCATCGGAAGCATGGATCCGTTCTCCTGCAAGGTCCGGTCCACGGTCATGGGCTGCTCCGATATCGGCTAACCGGCACCTCGACCACCGAGCGAACCGTTCGGGAGATTGTCGCGCCCCCAAGGCCGACCAGAACGACTTCCTGTGTCGCAACAACCTCGATGGAGTGCTCGCTGCCGAACACCGAGACGCCAACGCCCTCAACTTCGGGTGGATCCCCACCATGCCGAGCAATCCATACCGCAGCATCGCGTGCTGTGGCGTGGACGGTCGCGTTGGCTTCGGTCAGCCTCGCGACCGTCGATACAACAGGCAGCACCATCAGCATGACCGCAAAGCCCACGACGATGATCTCGAGCAGCGCGGTTCCACGTTGTCGGCTCACGGTGGAACAATCCTTGCAACCGATCGTTCGATCGAGACGGTGACGGGAACGAGGTCCGGGCCCGGCGGCACCCACCGGAACCTGACGACTGCTCGCAAGGCTTCCGCGCCGTGGGTGACTTCTACTTCGATCTCTTGTGCACCGGGTACAACCGACGTCACATCCCGTTCAATTCGAGATGCCACAGTTTCGATGTCGAGATCGGCAACAACCGCACTTCGTAGCGACGCCTCGACCGATGTTGCGGCTGCGCTACGGGCAAGAACGAGAAACCCGATCTGAACTATCAGCGCCAGCAGGACGTAGAAGACACCGATCGCGACGATCCCCTCGATGGTGTACGAACCGTCGTCTGGGGGTGCGTCGAACGGTGCTCGTCGGCCATCCCGGTGTCCGATGTCTTCGCTCAGGAGGCGCCTAGCCAAAGAAGCCGCTGAACTGAAGCGCAACGTTCTGCCATATGTCTCCCGCGGTGCCGCGTACCTGTGGTAGCAGCAAGGCGATCACCAGGATCGCGATCGTCGCAAGACCAAGCCATTCGACTGTGGTTGCTCCTCTTTCGTTCTTGAACATATGACATCCCTCCTTGGGATCGATGGATCACGGTGCACCGGCAAGAGACCGGAGGCCCAGGAGTGTTGGATAGATGAGAAAGATCAGTGCAGTTGGCACCATGAGGGCGAGGACGGGTCCGTATGTGGCGATCGCCCGCTTGCCGCTCTCGGATGTCATGTCGCGTTCCAACGCGGACCGGTAGTCCACCGCAAGGTCCCCGAGAGATGACGCCAGCCGACCTCCGGTGGTGTGGGCGTGGCTCAATGTCTCATAGAGGCGTGTTGCATCGCGATGCGCTGTGAGCCTTGAAGCCTCGGCCAAGGCATCGGGCAGTCCATCGCCTGATTCCATAGCATCGACAACGGCGCGCAGCTCCTCGGCAACGACACCGTTCGTCTCTGCTACCACCGAGTGGATCGATGCTGACAGGGATTCACCTGCCACAACATGCAGAGACAGGGCATCAGCGATGACGGGAAGTTCGAATCGCAAACGTTGGGCACGGCGTTCTCTGAGATTCGTCCGCCGCATGGACCACAGCACGCAACCGGCCCCCGCTCCAAGTATGGCCAGAGCGAGCGAGGAGCGCGATCGCCCTGCAACAAAGAGGTCTCCCTGCGCTGCGAGCAATCCGACGAATGCACCGCCGACGGCTGCCATCGATCCTCCAGCGGGAATCGACAACGACCGACGCTGCGCTTCCTGGCCGGCTCGAGCCTCGCTCAGGTAAGCCTCCAGTGATGCAGCCATCGTCATCGGCCTTGAAGGAGTGACCAGCAGAAAGATGCCGATCGCGGCAGTGGACGCAAGAATCCAGGTCATGTGAAGAGCCTCGGTGCGGCACTCAGCCTGCTTGCTCGCTTTGCGAGGATCCAGCCGAGGCCTGTGGCACCAAGCCCCGCACCGACAACAACCATGCCTTCGGTCGTGTCGAAGGCACTGGCTGCCTGGGGATTGGTCGCGATCGAAAGGGAGAGAAGAGCCCAAGGCGCCACGAGAGCGACAGTTGCCGTCCAGCGCTGCTCGGTAAGCGCAGCGTCATGTGCCTTTCGGAGCCTGATCTCATCTGCAACGGATCCACCAATGGCCGCGAGCACGTCACCGACTCGATGGCCACCCGTGCGCTGGGCAATCGCAAGGGTGGCCAGGACGCGGTCAGCGATCGGATCCTCGAGCTCCGATCGCAATTGCGCAAGGGCAACCTCGAATCCGGCGCCGTATGTGATCTCGTGCCGAACAACATCCCGAAACCGGGCATAGTCACCGCCTACGCGGTCTGCCGCATCGATAAACGCGTCAGGAAGAGTGGCACCCGCTCCAACGGACGACCGCATGTGTGTGATGAGATCCGGCCAGCGGTCCGTTCTCTCGTGAAGCTTTCGTTCTCCCCTCGACAGTTCGATCCGCGCCGGAACTGCACTACATAGGATGCCAATTGCGATCGCGGGCATCGCAGTCCCCAGAAGGCCGAAGGCAACGATCGCACCAAGGAGCCAGGCCCCTACCGCAGCGACGATCACGCGCAGTCGAATCGTTGGCAAACGGAACTTCTCGAACGGCAGATCGCCTACGACGAGCACCCACACGGCTCCGGCTGCGGCTAGCGCTGTCAACCCCCTCACCGAATACCGCCTCCAACCGCGACCAATGATGAACGGGACCATTCGAAGAGTGGCTCGACCGTGAACACATTCGGATCGAGCTGTTCCGGGACACGCAGAATCTCCTGCACGTGTCTGCCAGTCGCATCCCGCTTCAGGAACACGACCACGTCGATGACAGAAGCAACGGTCCGTCTCAAGAATGGGATTGATATGTTGTCACCGGCAAGCACACCGTACGAGACAAGCTTCTCGAGGGCATCACGCCCGGAATTCGCATGAATCGTTGCAATGCCGGAGCAACCCGCATTAAGCGCCATCAGCATGTCCAACGCCTCCGGCCCACGCACTTCGCCGACAACGATCCGGTCCGGGCGCTGCCTCAGGGCTTCCCTCACCAGATCACGGAGGGTGATCGCCGCTCCACCATCAAGGCCCGCATCCCTTGTCTGCATCTGGGTCATGTCGGGGAGATCGACATCGATTTCGAATACCTCCTCGCATGTGACAACTCTGCGATCCGGCGGAACCTCACGTAGCAGGCAATTCACCAGAGTTGTCTTACCCGCTCCGGGTGCTCCCGCCACGAGAATCGTTGCATCGCGCTCCACGCTCTGCCGAAGACACGCCGCAGCATCCTTCGTCATCGCACCTCTGTCGACCATGTCGGCGAGATCGGATGCAGTCACAACGAACTTACGTACCTGGATGTTCATGCGATCCGGATGCGTCACCGGTGGTCCAGTGATGTGCACCCGACTGCCATTGGGAAGCTGCGCTGAAACGATCGGGTTTGCCTGATCGACCCTGCGCCCGGTTCCAGCGAGTAGCTGGTCCGCGATTCGGCGCACGGATGCAGGCTCGACCACGACGTTTATCAGCTCCTTGACGCCGTTGCGAACGATGAATGTCCGTTCACCGCCGATCACGATGATCTCCTCGATCAGCGGATCGTCGAGCAGTTCGGCGAGGTACCCGTACCGGGAGCGATGCGTTGCCACGGTCATAGCGCTGCGCCCACTGACGCGATTGCCTTTGCGAAACGCCGATCCGGCATTCTTGCCGCGACCGTCGCGCGCCGAACTTGCTTCAGCTCCGGTACAACCGCGGCCGGGTCAAGGCCTGTCCATCGCCTCGTAGCCTCAATGACCTGGGCGCGATCTCGCATCGAGACACGATTGATGATGAGACTCGGCTGTGGACCCATCCACTGTGAGGTGAGCTGGGCCGCCCTGACCACGCCGACGGCTGATGCATCCACGACGAGGAGCACAACATCCGCCCCTTCGATCCGGGTCGAGTCGATTCCAATGGTGCCGATGTCCAGAACAACCTCATCGAACCGAGCGGTCGCTGCATCGATCACTCCTGCAATCATCGTGTCGCGAAGCGGTGTCTCACCGCGCCGGTGCGATCCGGTGATGACCGATATCGACCCAACCTCATGGAGACACTCCGCATCGATCGTGCCATCGCCGCGAACCGAGTCCGCGGCGTCGGTGATGTCGGGCCGCGGGGGTAGACCCAACCTGACTGCCAACGCGGGGGCCTCGAGGTCGGCGTCGACCAGCACAACGGATCTGCTCCTGGAGCGAATACCGGCGTACGCGAGCGCGATCTCGGTGCAACCCGGAGCACCTCTCGGGCCGACCCCCGCGGTGACGATGCCCGCCGCTTCGAGAGATGGACCTTCGAATCGTGGAGCCACGAAACGCACTGCCTGTACCAAGGCAGCCACATCGATGGTGTCAGGAACAACTTCGTTCGCTCCTCCGCGCTCGAGCAACTGAGCTGCAGGCCCGTCACCCTTGGGGTGGACTCCAACGACGCCGAAGCCGAGACGCCGCCAGGTCGCTATCTGGCGAGGAGTGACCCAGGCAACCTCACCTCCGGCAACGACGACGTCGATCTCAGAGGCCCTGTTCTCGATATCGGACGGTCGATATGCCCTCAGTACCACTCGTAGGGAGGCAGTCTCTCTTGCGTGTTGGACAAGCCCGGGCTCCCACTCGCGAGCCGAGAGCACAGTGGCCACTCGGATCGTCACGGCGCGACCCGTATGAGGTTGATGGCTCCGGAGTGCATTGCGGATGCAAGTTCGTTCGCAAGACGATCGTCGACCGCAAGGAGAACATTGACCCTGCCCCTGTCCACCGATGACTCTGACGTGACGACCTCGACAACGTATACGCGCGATGCCAACAGTCCCGTGGAAGACTCAACCTCGAAGCCACCGGTGTAAGTCAGATAGATATCGACGTGGTCCCCGGCGACGAGCCGCCCAAGGACAGCGTTCTCCGCAGGGAGGGACAATGCAATGACGTTCGGCGATATGACAAGCTCGGGTGGCTGCATGAGTGAGGTCACGAGCGGCTCGCCCTCAGCCAAGGGAACCCGCAGCGACCAATCCGCAAGGTCACCAACTGAGTCTCCTGCCACAAGACCTGTGTCCGACTCGACATACCTGACATCGATGTCCATCTCGCCCAGGGGGCGACCCGCCGCAAGGTCGGATCCAGCCACGAGAACCGGCAGCCGCTCTGGTGGTTTCGTCATCTGGAGCACACCAAATGCCGCGATCGCCGCGAGGATGCCTCCGAGGATCATCCGCCTGTCGACATTCGGGAGAGTGATGTCTCGCACGCCGACGCCGATCGCCATCAGAGACCTTCCATCGACACGACGTGGGCCAACGCGACGAAACGGTCATGGCCGGATTCTGTGAGCACAACATGGTCGATGCCGACGGCTGACACGCATCCCCGATATACGTGGCCATCGGAACCGCCAAGCACGACATCTTCGCCGCGGTCCTCAGACTCGATGAGACGATCGCGCAGCGTCCGTCTGCGAAGCGCTGCGGAACGAGCAGCAGATTGCTCCGCGTCAAGGGTTTCATCGAGGCGGTCACGCAGCGCGCGACCGAGACGCTCGAGGTCGGGGTGGCCAAACGGATCCATCTCACTCCCGCGTCTGTCGCCGGTCCCTTCCCCAATTCAGAGCGAACTCGAATGAGGACCGCGATGCAAGGGGGCTCTGCCTCAAAGTTTCGCGACACACCGGCACGATTCGCGACACACCGTCGGCACGCGCGCCTCAGCGCAGCGAAGCGCGCCTTGGGAGGATGACTTGGCGACGGCTGGCGCCCTAGATGTACCTAGAGAGCGCCGTGCCTTCCCTCACCATCCTTGAATCGGGTCACCCCCGCCTC
>Ga0164320_10000904_pt1 | contig 10371 bp, 10 predicted proteins | sample GuaBasSediGuay11_FD_113736 | JGI IMG/M metagenome (GOLD analysis project Ga0164320, IMG submission 113736) | Subseafloor sediment microbial communities from Guaymas Basin, Gulf of California, Mexico - Guay11, Core 4567-28, 0-3 cm | ecosystem: Environmental > Aquatic > Marine > Hydrothermal...
CCAAGGCCTGGCGCGATATCTGGGGCGCGGGGCAGGGCGTAGGTAATGTCGACGAGATATTGCCAACCCGAGATCTGGTATTGAAGATCGAAAGAGAATATCAAGAGACTCGCGACCGCCTCGGAGTCTCCTGAGCAGTGCGTATCGTCCTGTGGTCCTACACGTTCGTCGCAATCCGCGGGGCGTTGGCAGCAATGGCACGATTTGCATTGAACGTCGTCCTGCAACGCGATATTGCATTTCCCTGGGGCACGCTGAGCGCCAACCTGCTGGGTTGTCTGGTCATGGGCGTCGGCGCACAGCTCGTCGCCAGCGCGGCGTGGTTTAACGAGGCAGGTATTGTTCCGGACCAATATCGCCTGCTTTTTGCGATCGGTTTCTGCGGCAGCTTCACGACGTTGTCCGCGCTGGTCATGGAGATGCACACGATGCTGCAACGAAGCGAAATTCTGAACTCATTCGCCTACCTGATGGCGACGATGTTTGGCGGATTCGCCTGTTTCTACATTGGATTCCTGCTGACACGCGCTCTGCGTTAACCTACTCATGGATTTGCTCGCCCTGGCTGTTCCATTCTTCTTGCTGGCGATTCTGCTCGAGCTGGGTATTAACAGGGTTCGGAAGCTTGGCTTGTTCCGGCTCAACGACGCGGTCAATAGCCTTAGCCTTGGGATTCTCAACGGCACCTTTGGTTACTTCACCAAGCTCGTTTCATTACTCATATGGGGCTTCGTACTCGAGAATTTCGCAGTAATCGACATGCCGCTGACATGGTTCGATGCGTCCCCACGCGGCATCGCTTTATGGGTCACCGCCATCCTGGCCTGGGACTTTTGCTACTACTGGTTTCATCGCTTCAGCCATGAAGTGTCGATCTTGTGGGCCGCTCACGCGGTGCACCATCAAAGCGAGGACTACAACCTCAGCACGGCACTGCGGCAAACCAGCTCCGGTTTTCTGTTCGGCTGGATCTTCTATCTGCCGTTGTTCGTGATCGGCTTTCCGCTGGAAATTCTGATCACCGTCAACGCCGTCAACCTGATCTACCAATTCTGGGTGCATACGCAAGTTGTGGGTCGCACCGGGGTATTCGACTATGTGCTGGTTACGCCATCGAATCACCGCGTCCACCACGCACAGAACGAGCGTTACATCGACAAGAACTACGGTGGCATATTGATTCTCTGGGATCGAATGTTTGGTACCTTTGAAGACGAACGTCCTGACGAGCCCGTCATATTCGGAGTACGCAAGCCGCTGGCAAACTGGAATCCGTTCTGGGCCAATCTGCAGGTCTACGATTACCTGTTGTTCGATGCGAGAAAGACGCGCCACTGGCGCGATAAACTCGGTATCTGGTTTCGGCGTACCGGGTGGCGGCCTGATGACGTGAAGGAACGATATCCCAAGAAGAATTCCGAGCTGACGGCCTTCGAAAAGTACGACCCGCCGATGCCTCGACCGGTGCAGTACTACGTGTTGGCGCAGTTTCTGATTGCGTTGCTCGCGACGCTCGCAATAGGGCAGTTGTTTGCTAATGTCGGAGCGCGGGGTGTATGGGCACCCTGCTTGCTGTTATGGGTGCAGCTGTACGCTATCGGCTTGATCAACGAGGGCCGACCTACTGCCTTTCAGACCGAGCTCGTCAGACTGATTATTGTGATGCCGCTTGGGGTCATACTTCTGCAGTCCGCGGGTGATTTTGCGGCGTTCAGTGAAGCGATCTGGGGGACCATGGTCGGCTACCAGGTCGGCTCACTGGCGTGGTTAGCAACGATCAGAAAAGATCTTTTAAAACAAAAGAGTAGAGCACTTACTTAAAGTAAAGAGTTTTCAAGGGGTGAGCGATGACAGAAGACTTGAAAAGAACCAGCGTTCGATCCGGCGCCCCCTGGGAACCGATTGTCGGCTACTCCCGTGCCGTTCGTGTCGGCAACACCATTGCGGTGACTGGCTGCGCATCTGTTGGTGAGGACGGGCAACTGGTTGGCGAGGGAGACCCCTATCTGCAGGCACAGCAGTGCATCAAGGTCATTCGCACGGCCGTTGAGGGCACTGGAGCGGTGCTAGAAGACGTTGTTCGCACGCGTATGTTCGTTACCGATATCCAACAGTGGGAGGAAATTGCCCGGGCCCACAGGGAAGCGTTCAGCGAGATCATGCCTGCAACCACAATGGTTGAGGTGTCCCGACTGATCGATCCGCGAATGCTCGTCGAGATCGAAGCAGACGCCATTATTTTATAGCGGGTCGCGAGTCCAGGTATCGGATCGCCCAAACAGCGAAATCCCGATATAGCCGCGTATCTTCAGCGTATTGTGGTCCACCTGGGTCAATGTGCATTTGTAGGTGTTGCCACTGTTCGGATCGTAGACCGTTCCGCCGGTCCACTTGCCTTCACCGGTGAACTTGAAACCCTTCATGATCGTCATGCCGTCAAGCAATCGGTCCCGAAGCTCAGGGTCGGGGTTCTTGTCGTCGCGCCGGGGTGGTTCACCTGGAATCGGTTCGGTGGAACCCGCGATGACGCCGATCAGGCTGTCACCGACAATGCTGACCCTGATCCAGCCTTCGCCATCGCCACTTAGCCAGCGGCCCTCTACATCTGCAGGGGCTGCCCAGGCAGCGGAGATAGCCAGGCCGAGAATCAAGACACAGAAACGTCGTAGTGGACTCATAATTTTCGGTACGTATGATGCTTGGACGATCAGATATTAGCGAACAGGCGGACAGGAGAACCAGTGCTACGTCGACATTTTGTGCAATTGTTAGTCAGTGGCATTTTGTTTGTTGCGATGGGCAAGGATGCCCGCCGGGCGAGGGCAGCAAGTCCGTATTCGTTTAAGCACGGCGTAGCCAGCGGCGATCCGCTCGCGGACGGTGTCATCATCTGGACCCGGGTGAGCGGCTCACAGGGCGAATCCGTACGTGTAATCTGGCAGGTTGCTGCCGATGCAGAAATGCAGAGCATGCTCCGCTCGGGTGAGGTAGACGCGGTGCGGAAGCACGATTACACCGTGAAAGTGGATGTCGGCGATCTGCCGCCTGGCAAGCAGCTCTATTATCGCTTTATCGCGGATGGTGTGGAGTCAACGCTTGGCAAAACCCGGACGTTGCCAACCGGTGCCTTAGAGAGTGCGCGCTTTGCGGTCGTCACGTGCTCAAACTACCCGGCGGGTTATTTCCACGCCTATCGCGAAATCGCGAATCGCGACGATCTCGATGCGGTTATTCATCTGGGCGACTACATTTATGAATACGGTCTGGGCGGCTACGCCACCGAGCGCGCCGAAGAGCTCGGTCGCATTCCGGACCCGCCTGGCGAGGCCGTCAGCCTTGACGATTATTGGCGGCGGCATGCGCAGTACAAGACTGACGAAGACCTGCAGGCCATGCACGCACAGCACCCGACAATTGCCGTTTGGGATGACCACGAGGTCTGCAACGATAGCTGGCGAACGGGTGCTGAAAATCACAATGACGGCGAAGGTCGCTGGTCCAGGCGCCGGGATGCTGCGATTCAGGCCTATTTGGACTGGATGCCAATTCGCGGCACAGCTCGAGGCAAGCGCACGAAGATATTCAGGGATTTCCGCTACGGAGATTTGCTCAGCGTGATCATGCTCGACACGCGCCTCTATGGTCGCGACCGGCAGCCGCAGGTTACAGCCGAAATGAGCGGCGAAATGGTCAATGCTGTTCTGAGTGATCGTAAACGACGTATGCTCGGCAAGAAGCAGGAACGCTGGCTGCGCAAGTCACTACAACGCGCACAGGGAACGACGTGGCAGGTGCTTGGTCAGCAGGTGCTGGCATCGCCGGTTAAGGTGCCCGATCTCGAGCCTTTCGTAGATCTCGATGGACCCACATCAGCCCCACGCGATGTGCTTGAGTACACAATTGCGATGAGTAAAAACAATCCGCCAATGGAGTTGGACACCTGGGATGGCTATGCGGCCGCCAGGGAAGATCTGTTCGCCGATCTGGTCGAGTTTGCCAGCAATCCTGTGATCCTGAGTGGTGATCTGCACACGTCAATCGCGGGAAATCTGGTGCCGGCCAATGCGGACAAGCCCGTCGCCGTTGAATTCATGCCGACCTCCGTCTCGTCACCAGGAATCTCTGAGTACTTGCCGGAGCATCATCCGGGAGGCGCCCGCGACGCGACGCTGGAATTGAACCCGGATCTTCGTTACCTCGAAACAACGCGTCGCGGCTGGTTGTGTTTGTCGCTTACCGCGCGAGAGTGCACTGGTGAATGGCACTTGCTCGATACGGTTCATGCGAAAGAGTACTCGTCCACGATCGACCGGCGATTGTCGGTGGCGTCCGGAAAGGTGGCCGATGGGCTCTACGACAGCTAGAGGCTTGTAAAGGCTGCCGATGCGACGTGTCCGATTGTCAGCGGATGAGGCGCGGCGGGTAGCTCTCGCGGCTCAGGGATTCACGTCTGAGCGACCGCCAGGAAAACCCGACATACGGCATTTTCGCCGCGTCATCGAGACGTTGGGCTTGCTGCAGCTTGATTACGTCAATGTGCTCGTGCCCGCACACTTCCTGATTCTGTGGTCGAGACTGGGCGCCTACGACAGAGCTCAACTCGAACGCTATTTTTACGACAAAGGAGAGTGCATCGAGCAATGGGCTCACGAGGCATCTATTCTGCCGGTAAGTAGCTGGTCACTGCTTGAGCATCGGCGCCAGTCGTGCGAGATGCACGAGAAGAATCCGTTAAGGACACTACGAAACTACAAGGTCTACCTCGATAACGTCCTGAAGCAGGTACAACGCGATGGAGCGTTGACGGCCAGTGACTTGCCGACCGTGACGGGCCCGAAGCCAAAACCAGGAGACTGGCATCGGTCGATTCCGAGACGGGCGCTTGAATATCACTTTGCCAGAGGATCCCTGCTCGTGCGTGATCGACTGCCGAATTTTCAACGGGTCTTTGATCTGCCTGAGCGCATTCTGCCATCGAAACACCTCTCGCAATCGGTGCCCCGACAGGACGCGCAAAGAGAACTGCTACGCAAGGCAGCCACGGCCTTTGGCGTGGCTACGCTGCAGGATCTGGCGGACTACTATCGAATGTCTGCACGCGACGCAGAACCACTGCTTCGCGACCTGGTCGATGATCACAGCCTGACTGAAGTGCAAGTGGAAGGCTGGGAAGACGCTGCCTACCTGTCGTCAACTGCACGCTTTCCTCGGTCTATCAGAGGCGCATCTCTATTGTCGCCGTTTGATCCGGTCGTATGGTTTCGCCCTCGAGCCGAACGCCTGTTCAATTTTCATTACCGCATTGAAATCTACGTGCCGGCCGCCAAGCGCCGGTGGGGCTACTATGTGCTGCCATTTCGGGTTGGTGACCGCATTGTGGCTCGCGTCGATCTAAAGGCTGATCGGCAGGCGAGGCAATTATTGGTTTTGAACGCGCACGAGGAGGGCGGCACTGATCGCGACTCGAATTGTCAGAATCTTGCAACGGAGTTGCATGCGCTCAAGGACTGGCTTGATCTGGAAGGCATTCGGGTCTCGCGCGGCGGTAGTTTTGCCCGTCAGCTTGCCAGCGTGGTTTAGTTTCACTGTTTAACGGGCGGTCTATTGTGTATGTTGCCTGTTCAGAAAAGTGGGGAAATAAGATGTATCGGCTAATGACGATGGCGTTGCTTGCGATGATTCTGACGGCTTGTAGTGCAGAACAGGACGAGACGCGGCAGGAAAGCACCGAATCCACGGTGATGCCCGGGAGCGAGGCTGTCGCCGAGACTAATCCGGTTGATGGAATCGACTGGTTTGACGGCAGCGTGGATGAAGCATTCGCCGCCGCACAGGAATCGGGTAAACCAATCTATCTGTATTGGGGCGCAGTATGGTGCCCGCCGTGCCACGCGATCAGCGCGACCGTATTCAAGAGCACCGAGTTTATTGAGCGCTCGAAGTTGTTCATCCCCGTTTACCTGGACGGCGACAAGGAAAACGCACAGGCCTACGGTGAAAAATTTGGCGTTCGTGGTTATCCCACCATGGTCGTATTCGATTCCGAAGGTAAGGAGTTGACCCGCATACCCGGCGGCATCGATTTGCAGGCGTACGCGACTATTCTCGACCTGACATTAAGCAGTTCATCATCCACCGGGGCGGTGGTCGAGTCTTTGATGGCCGGCACAGAGAGTATTGCGGCGACTGATTGCACACTGCTTGCCTACAATTCGTGGCAGCAGAATACGACGATACTGGCCGAACACGACGAGGTGGACGCGTTCCAGCGCATGCACAGCGCCTGCCCGAGCGACTTGCCGGTTGAGCGGTCAATTCTCTATTTGACCTGGCTTGATCGAGCGCTGAATGCCGCAGAGGACCCTGAAAATCCGGTGCCGTTATCGGACGAGCAGCAAGCGGAAGCCCTGCAGCAGGTCAAAGCAGTGCTTGCCGATTCGGAACTAATCAAAGCCAATATTTTCGCCGTGTTGTTCTCCGGGCCGAATTTCGCAACGGCGCTGACGCCCGCTGACAGCGACGAACGTGCTGCACTCACGGCGTCATTTCACGAGGTCTTCGACGCGGTGGCGGACGATGAGTCTGTTTACAAACGCGAACGAATCTACACGTTGGTCGGCAAAATACGATTTGAACGAATTGACGATGAAGAAGCGGTCGTTTCCGATGAGTTGAAAGAGGAAATCCGTGCAATGACGATCTGGGCGGACGAATCGACGCCCAGCGTGTACGAACGCCAACCGATTATCAATGCGCTGGGCAATGTCCTCAACGAAGCCGGGATGGACGACGTCGCGAAACCACTGCTGCTGGCTGAACTGGATCGCTCGAAGCAGCCTTACTATTACATGCCGGATCTCGCGGACATCGAACAGCGGGCCGGTAACGACGAGGCGGCCATCGAATGGCTGAGGAAGGCGTACGATGCAACTCGCGGTCCGGCTACACGCTTTCAGTGGGGATACTACTATTTGACCGGTCTGCTCGAATTGGCACCTACTGATATCGACTTGATTCATCAAACCACAGTGGGCCTGATCGAAGAGCTGCAGCAATCCAATGCATTTCACCAGCGACCGAAGTCACAACTTGGTTCGCTCGAAAATTACCTGCTCGAATGGGGTGAGGACGTCGGCAATCAGGAAGCGCTCGCATCGATTCGCGCGTCAGTGCTTGATGTCTGCCAGAGGGTGCCGGAAGAAGACGCGGCACGCGAGGTGTGTGAGTCCTTTCTGGAGCCTGTCTGAGTGAGATCGACACTTGTCTTCGCCCTTGTCGTGCTGGCGCTTGTTGGGGGCTGTGCGACGAGAGAAGAGCTTATCGCCAAGAGTGCTGCGGTTCCTCAGGGCATCGACCTGTCGGGTCAGTGGCGCCTGCGGCCAGCCAGTCGGGACACTGTCAGGCGTATCGATGACGCGGAACTGAAGGCGGCTGGCGGAGCGGAAGGAATTCAACTGCCTGGTCGAACGCCGCAACAGTCCAGACGTCGTTCGTCTGACGGGTCGCTCGTGCATGTGTTCCTCGAAACCGGCAGCGCGCTGAAAATCACTCAGACAGATGCAGGCTTGTTCATTAGTTTCGACCGGGCAATTGTCGAAGAATACAGATTCGGCGAAAAACGACGTATCAGCGTCGGCGAGATCGAAGCGGATCGAGTTTCAGGCTGGGACAATAAGGCCTACATCATCGAAACCCTGGACATGGACGGTGCCAAGTTAATTGAAACGTACCGCCTGGTTGACGATGGGCGAACCCTGATCCGCTCAATTGTTGTGGTCGACGACAACGAATGGCAGCTGGACGTAACGCAGTCATTTGATCGCGGCTGAGTCTCTGCACGGGCGAGGAAGCGGCTTGTCTATTGCGCGGACGCCGGCGAGTACTTGCTAAGCGCCGCGCGGACCTTGAGTTTGCCGAGGCGGTGTTGCTCGATGATCACTGGCAGGAAACCGAGTTCTTCAACGCACCACAAAGTTGTAACGCGTTTCGACCCCTCCGCCTGATGTTGAATGCCGATCGCCTCGTATTTACCGGCCGGGACTTTGACGGTCTTCTGGCCAATATTTCGTACATGCAGCGTGCGTAGCTTGTCGATTTCGAACATCGTGTACTCGGCGCTTGGACCGTTATTCAGCAAGTCGTGCATCAACTCGTACTGAATCGAAACCCGATCATGGGCGAGGGCGTCCATTGTGGACAGTATCTCCTCACCATTAACGGTGCCGCGTGCCTCGCCGGTGTCCCAATCGAAACGCACCACGGCGTTCGTTTTGTCGCGCGAAATCGTGTCGGTTGACGAGTATTCGATCGGTCGCACGCCGTCAGCGGCGGTATAAAATTCGGAGGTTTCGTTGAGCCTGCCACGCGAGAATAGTCGCGACATGCCGGTCGGTTTGATCACGTGCGTCGCAATGTAGCCATCGTCCGTCGCTTTGAGCTCTGTATTCAGTTGGCCGTTAACAACACTGATTTTCACCTTGTAGACCGCGGAATGGGGCTGCAGCGATGAATCCGCAAGCGCAGGGAGCGCCAGTACCGAAGCACCGAGCAGCACAATGAACTCGCGAATTCGCATCACAACAATCCCTCAATCGGTCTTTAACCGGTCCTCGCATTCTCGCATCAGAGACATGACTGCCCGCTGAACGTTCAGTCGATGCGGCTCAATTTCGTCGAGCTTGGTTTCGCGCGGGATTTGATAGGGCTCGCCGATGCCCAGAACGATCCTGGCGAAGGGTTTGGGAATCATAAATTCGTCCCAGCGATCCAGGTACCAGGCCCTGTCGGCAGCGCAGGCGACAGGTACAAGCGGAATGCCGCCGACCCGAGCCATTACGACAACACCGGTCTTGATCTCATATTTTGGACCACGCGGGCCGTCCGCAGTTGTCACAATCGAATAGCCTTTCTTCATCATGGCGTGTTGATCGCGCAATGCCAAAGCTCCACTTTCGTTTGCAGATCCACGAATGACTTCGGCGCCATACGCGCGAGCAATGCGTTCCGGTACCTCACCGTCGACCGATCCGGAGATCAGGAAACAGGCCTTGAATCCTCTCTTGATCCATTGCCGCACTAGCCCCGAACAAAGGACGTGGTGCTGGTGCCAGTAGGCCGGTGCACAAACAGCCTTGCCGTCGAGAAATGGCTCGATGTTTTGCTCACCGATAACCGCTTCTACGCGGTAGCTCATCGCCAGCAAGCGGGTGATTCCACGCAGGATTGGCATGCCAAGGAAATAGTAGAAACGTCGCAGCGGCGTCATACGACGGTCGGACCGCGAACTGCGGCGCGATTCTACCGATCGATAGTCTAATGACTGCTTCTTGCTCATAGGTCCTGGCCGGGGCTTCTGCGGGCGAGTTTGCAGTATCGGTTCCGCGCCGGTCAATGTAATATTGCGCCTGCTTTCGTTGTTAACAAGCCATGCAACTCTACGACACGCTTATAGATCTGCTCGCGGACGTGCGAGACAGAGATCGTCACATACGATTCATCGACGGTGAACACGACGAGAGTACTGTGACTTTCACAGAACTCTGGGACCGTGCCGCGGCTCTTCTCGGGGCATTGCAGTCACGGGGAATGAGCACCGGCGATGAACTCGTCATCTTCAGCAAATCGAACGAGAGTTTCGTTGTCGCATTCTGGGCGGCGATTCTGGGCGGCATCGTGCCGGTTCCGGTTGCCGTCGGAATCAGCGATGAGCACCGTCACAAGTTGTTCCGAATTCTCAGCCAGATGCAGCGCGGCACACTGTTCACAGAGCCGGATCTGCTTGAGCGGGTACTGGATTTCGCAGAGCAGGAAACACTCGACGAGATGACGGCAATTCTGCAGTCCCGGACTACGTTGATCAGCGACGTAGAACCCAATAACGGTGGCGAGATTTACGCTGCGAGCCCGGATGACCTGGCGTTCATTCAGTATTCCTCGGGCTCAACGAGCGACCCGAAGGGCGTTTGCCTGACCCATCGAAATTTGTGCACAAATATTCGCGCTATCGTGGAGGGCGCCAGCTGGAACGAGGACGATCAGAGCCTCAGCTGGATGCCGTTGACCCACGACATGGGCCTGATTGGTTATCATCTCAGCGTCCTGGGCGCTGGGATGAACCACGCGATCATGGACACCAATGCGTTTGTTCGCCGACCACTGCTGTGGATGATAAAGGCGGCCGAATTAAAGGCCACCCAACTGTGTTCGCCCAACTTTGGTTACAAGCACTTCCTGAAATTGTTCGAACGCAAGGGCTTGCCGGATGCGGACCTGTCCAGCGTCAAATTGATTCTCAACGGCGCAGAGCCGATATCCTATTCGCTGTGCGAGGAGTTTCTCGATGCCCTGGCATCCAATGGTCTGAAGAGGAAC
>Ga0164320_10000905_pt1 | contig 10367 bp, 10 predicted proteins | sample GuaBasSediGuay11_FD_113736 | JGI IMG/M metagenome (GOLD analysis project Ga0164320, IMG submission 113736) | Subseafloor sediment microbial communities from Guaymas Basin, Gulf of California, Mexico - Guay11, Core 4567-28, 0-3 cm | ecosystem: Environmental > Aquatic > Marine > Hydrothermal...
CAAAGATGATTTTGTCAGCGACATTCGCTTGCGTGGCGAATCGACTGAGAACGGATTGTTGGCGTACGTCGCAAGATACGCGGTCGATGACCTTGCCGATGATATTTCGAAAACACAAGGCTACGAGACCAGGTTTCGCGAATACGACTGGGGCCTGAATTCAAGTCACTAACCCAGCGCGGCGAGCAATTCCCCGATTTTACCTACGCTTCGCCAGTTGCGAGCGGTAGCAGGAACCCCCAGGCACCGTTCCACACCAGCGCCGAGCTTTGAACGTCCGATGCCATCCGGCGCATGCAGATAAAAAGCCGAATCGGTCAGCGAGTACTTTTCACTCTCGGTAGCCGTTGCATCCATGAACTAAGTGTCAGCATCGACTGCTTCCTCACCCAGGAACCAGACGTGCAGAAGCTTCGGCTCAGAAACATCTGCCAGAAAGGGATTTTCCGCGGCGACTGCCGCAAACTCGCTAGCCGTCAGAACCATTACCGATGGTCGAAACCCGAATTTCGAATGCACTGCTTCTGAGATCGACTGGGACAAACCTGCTGCTGTCTTACTGTGCTTGAAAACTGCGTTGCCACTTTGAATGTAGGTCGCTACTTCTTCGCACCCAAGCGTCGAAAGCAACTGGCGAAACTCGCTCATCGGGAGCAAGTTGTTGCCGCCGACGTTAATGCCGCGGAGAAGCGCAACGAAAGCAGTCATCTTGCGTTACAGCGTCAATGAATCCGCATAGGCGAACAGCCCCGCAGACCCACCAGTATGCAAAAACACGATCGTCTGGCCCTTGGTGAAGCGACCCTGTCGTACGTAGTCGATCATGCCTGCAAGAGCCTTTCCGCTGTACACGGGATCGAATAACAAGCCTTCCTGGCGAGCCAGCATGAGGACTGCCTCGTTCATTGACTCAGTCGGTTTGCCGTAGCCAGGACCAATGTAATTGCAGTCTGCAATAATGTCGTCACGCACTACGCAGCCGGGTGCTCCGACAAATTCGGCTGTCTCATTGGCCAGCTTATAGACACGCTCTTCCTGTACGTCCTGGGGTGCATTCACGCCGACCCCCAATATCGGAAGATCACTGCCGCTCGCACGCAGGCCAACCGCAAGACCTGCATGAGTTCCGGCACTTCCCGTCGCGGTCACGATATGGTCGACGCTCAGCTTCTGCTCCGAAAACTGATCGAGCAGCTCAATACCGCAATCGACGTACCCCAATGCACCTACTGTATTCGAGGCACCACCCGGAATGAGGTAAGGACTTCCACCGGCTGCGCGTATTTCGTCGGCCACTTCTGCCATTGCCACGTCGAAATCGCTACCGCCTGGATATTCGCGAAGATTCGCGCCAAATATTCGGTCGAGAAATATGTTTCCTGAGCTGGTGTAGGTTTCGCTGGGATGGTCCACACGATGTTCAAGCAGGACCTCGCACGACATTCCAAGCTTGCAGGCCGCGGCCGCCGTTTGCCGGACATGGTTAGACTGGATTGCACCGACCGTAATGATCGTATCTGCCCCGAGTTGCGCCGCTTCACCCATGGAGAACTCGAGTTTGCGGGTCTTGTTTCCGCCGGTCGCCAGACCCGTACAGTCATCCCGCTTGACGTAAATATCGGGGCCGCCCAAGTGCTCACTCAGGCGTGGCATAGGCTCCAGAGGTGTTGGTAAATGGGCAAGCGAGACACGTGGAAACTTTGACAGATCCATCTTCTGATCCTTGTTCATATCGGTAGAGGATTTCGTTCGCACGAACGACGATGGACAGTTTACACCCGATGGTCTAGGCGTTGACGGGTTTGAGTGTTCCGTCCGCCGCCAACATCAGCTGCGACGATTCCAGGTCTGCCTGATTCCGACCGGCGCGTTTGGAACGGTAAAGAGCTCGATCTGCCCGGATGATCGTGTCCGGAAGTCCGGCGTCTTTATCCGAAACGGTCGCAACACCGAAGCTCGCCGTCATACTGAGCTCGATGCCGTCAAGACGCATTGGTGATGCTTCGATCCTCGAGCACAGTTCGTCCGCAATCTTCATCGCGCTCTCCAGATCTGTCCCTTGCAGGACAAGGGCGAATTCCTCGCCACCAACGCGAGCCAATATGTCCTCAACTCGACGACCATCGGTGAGTAAATCGGCAAAGTGCACTAACGCAGCATCACCGACGGAATGGCCGTATTCATCGTTGATGTATTTGAATCGGTCAATGTCGGTCATGATGACTGAAATGGGCAGGCTGTTTCTCCGCGATGTCGCGTATGCAGCCGCGCCTCGCTCGCCCAGACCGCGGCGATTCAGCACTCCGGTCAATTGATCCCGAACAGCGATCTCCTTCATTTGTTCGGACAAATCAGATGCCAGCATGAAGATCACGAACATCCCCATCGCCATATAGCCGGACGGTAGCATCAGGAAATTATAGTGCACGTAGAGGTTTTGGTAGGCCGCATCGCCGCCAGCACCCTGCAGCAGCGCCATGAAAGCCGCGATTCCCTGGGTTATGCCGAACAGGACCAGACTTATGGCAGCAGCCCACTCCGCCGCACGAGATACAGCTCGGTGTCTGATGATCATCCAGGCAGAAAGGAATAGCGTGACGCTGGCGGCAGCTGGCACTAACGACTTGCTAATACCAACGTGTGGATCGACCACAGTGGTCCAGACGATCGCTGTATAGATAATGCCCGCATAAGGCCACAGGTTCTTGGGCAGCCTCTCACACTCTGTTCGTTGACAATGGCCCCGAATTCCCAGGGTGATCAGAACCATCGCAAACGCGTTGACGACAAGCCAATGCGTTTCCTGTATCGGAAACCAGTTGCTGTGAAGATTGAAAAACCACTGCGCCGTTGCGCCAAGGAATCCGACGGACCAACTCAAAGCGTAGGGCTTCTTCCCCTGCGTTTTCCACGCCATGAAGAAGATGATCGACAACGTAAAGCTGGCGAACATCATTGCAACGATTATGTAATAAACCGGAGAGTCCATAAAACGTCGATTTTGGTCCGGGTCGGGAAAAAACCATTGTGCAACGGCACGTCCGACGATAAGTTGATGAAACTCACATAAAACCAACGATGAATACGGTTACAGCCCCGGAAACCTAGCCTTTTCCACAAACAAGACTGGAGTCTCGTATGAAGCCCTTACCACCGAATGAGTGGGACCCGTCTCTGCAGCACGTTATTGACGACATGAATGGGCGACCCATTCACATGCATTGCCTGCTGGCCAATCACCCGGATCTGCTGAGTGCCTGGTGGACCTATCGCATGCACTCGGTTCAGGGCGGCGATCTCGAACAGCGGGATTGTGAACTCGTCATATTGCGCGTCGCCGTTCATATGGAGGCCTGGTATGAGTGGGCAGCGCATGTTGATCGCGGCTTGATGGCCGGTCTGACACTTGAGGAAATCTACCAGGTAGCCGACGGACCATCGGCCGATGGCTGGACCAAGCAGGATGCCATCTTGCTCGAATCAGTCGATCAATTGATCGAAAATCATCGTATCGATGTCGAGACACAAACTGTTCTTGGCAACTATTATTCCGAAAAGCAAATTATGGATATTGTCTCTCTTCAGGGACTGTACGTAACCATTGCCTGCATGATCGGTACCTGGGACATTGAGATCGAAGATTATGTCGCGCAACGTTTGCCCGGCGAGATAACCGAGCAGTCATTCCGAAAGCTGATTTCAGCGGCGAACCGTAACTGACTTTATTTGCACGAAAATTTCGTCGCCTGCACAGAGTTTCATCTGCTGCAATGATCGCCGTGTGATTCTCGCGACCAGAATATCGTCACCCAGCCGCAACTGCACCAATTCCGTTGCAGCCGTTTCAGGCAAGGTCGATTCGATGATAGCGGGAAGTATATTCAGGATGGTGGTTGATTCCGCGGCGACACGACTGAGACTGATATCACTTGCACTGATACGAAGGCGCGCGGAGGTCGACTCATGGCGCCCAGCAACCCATAGCTCCCCGCCTGAAAAACTGAACAGCGTCAGATCATAATCTTCGTCATATCGAGCTTGTGTTGCTTCAATTACCGCTCCCGAATTTCGTCCTCCAAGTTGCGGCAGGTCGATTCGGGTCAATGTATCCTGCAAGCCACCTTCCGCAACGACTTTGCCATCGTCCAGCACCAGCAGGTGATCACTCAGGCGGCAGATCTCGTCAATATTGTGACTGACGTAAATTATCGGCACCGACGTTTCGGCATGCAGGCGATCGAGATACGGCAGAACTTCATTTCTGCGCCGCTCATCCAGCGCGGACAGCGGCTCATCCATCAATATCAATCGCGGAGACTGGCATAAAACACGGGCGATCGAAACACGCTGCGCCTCGCCGCCGGACAATTCGGTCACTGAGCGATCCAATAGCCCGTCCACTTCCAGCAACCGCGCGATCTCGTTGACCGAAACAACGGCGTCTGAGTTACGTCGCATTCCATACTCGATATTTTTCTGCACTGACAAATGCGAAAATAACTGTGGCACCTGGAACACAAAGCCGATGCGGCGTTCGTGCACGGGCGGCAAACCGTGTTGCGAGCCATCGAGCCCTGCGATACATCGCAACAACGTTGTTTTACCGGATCCAGACTCTCCAAAGACGCCCGTAATGCCAGTCGCCGGAATATCCGTATCGACGTCCAGACAGAAATCGCCCTTTCGGATGGAGTGTTTCAGTCTGATGCGGCTCATCGTGACTGCCAGCGCCGGTTAAGGAGGAACATCCCGAAGAGCGCAACAAAGGCGAACACGATGAGCACCACAGAAAGTCGGTTCGCTGCTGCGTAGTTAAGTGTTTCGACGTGATCGTAGATCGCGATAGAAACAACGCGGGTTTCGCCAGGAATGTTGCCACCAACCATGAGCACAACACCGAACTCACCGAGTGTATGCGCAAAACTCAGCACCGCCGCACTCACGAATCCTCGAATGGATAAGGGTACGGCGACAGACAAAAAAGCATCGAGCTTCGATGCGCCGAGGGTCCAGGCCGCTTCGAGGTTCTTCCTGGACAGTGACTCGAATGCGTTCTGCATGGGTTGAACAGCGAACGGCAAACTGTAAAGACAGGATGCGATAACCAGGCCAACGAAGGAAAAGGTCAGGGTATCTCCGGTCAGCTGCACCCACCAGCTACCGATCGCCCCGTGCGGCCCGAGAACAACAAGCAGGTAAAAACCCAGCACGGTCGGTGGCAGGACAATTGGCATTGCAACTATCGCCTGAACAACAGGCTGCCATCGCGACCGGCTTTGCGACAGCCACCAGGATAGTGGCGCACCCAGAATTATCAGAATCACGGTCGTGACCGAAGCGAGTTTTATCGACAGAAATAACGGTGCCATATTCAACTTGCCGGCACCTCGTAACCATCCGAACTGATCAGGTCTTTGGCTGTCTCGCTGCCCAGAAATATCATGAACGACCTGGCAGCATCCAGATTGTCCGTGCGACTCAGGATTACACCTGCCTGGATTACTGCTGCGTCTTTCGGAGTATCGATTGCCCAACGACAAACAATGTCTACCGGACTGTCACTATCAGCCAGCTGGGATATGGCCACGATGCCAAGCGTTGCGTTGCCTGTCGCGACGAACTGAAACGTCTGGGAAATACTCTCTCCCATGATCATTTTCGGCACTGCTTCTTCCCAGATTCCTTCCGCCACCAGCCAGGCTTTTGCCGCCGCGCCGTAAGGTGCTGTATCCGGATTGGCGATCGCAATCCGCCGGTACGATCCACTGCTGAGCACACCCGAACAAGACTGACCCTGGAGCGCCGGGTCGGCTGAGATCAATGCGAGTTTTCCGATGGCATAGATAATCAGCGAGTGGTCTACTGCCTCACCGGTTTCTTCGAGCAAACGCGGACGTTCCGTGTCGGCCGAAAAAAATATGTCGTAAGGCGCGCCGTTGACTATCTGAGCATACAGTTTGCCGGTTGAGCCACTGCTCAACCTCACCGGAATTCCGACCTCGTCGGTAAACGCTTCTGCGATCTTCTCAGCGGTGCTTCTGAAGTTGCTGGCCACTGCAATAGTCAGCGTATCGTCGGCCTGCACGGTTCCGGACAAGCCCAATGCGAGTAGTAACAGTAACAGCGCTCTTGGCGGAATCACGTCAAACGACTAACAGGCAAGCTCCGCTTTCTTCTGGCGTCGAAATTTGTGCAGCAGAGGTTCAGTGTAACCATTCGGTTGATCACAACCTTCAAATACCAATGCACAGGCGGCCTGGAAAGCGATGCTGCTGTCAAAGTTGTCACTCATACGGTCGTATGATGCATCACCCTCATTCTGCTTGTCGACGACTTCCGCCATGCGCTCGAAAGTCTCCTGCACCTGCTCCCTACTGGTTACACCGTGCAAGAGCCAGTTGGCTATGTGTTGACTGGATATGCGCAAAGTCGCGCGGTCTTCCATCAGACCGACGTCGTCGATATCCGGGACCTTGGAACAACCGACCCCATGGTCGATCCACCGAACAACATAACCGAGAATGCCTTGTGCATTGTTGTTGAGTTCCGCCTGAATCTCTTCCGGACTCGGCTGCAGATCTTCTGCGAGAGGCGGTTTCAAAATCTCGTCGCGACTCGCCATTTTTCGCTTTGCGAGCCTCGCCTGGACTTCTCGAACATCGACAGCATGGTAATGCGTGGCATGCAGCGTCGCCGCCGTCGGCGAAGGTACCCAGGCACAATTGGCGCCCGCCTCCGGATGGGCCTGTTTGCTGTCCATCATCTGACGCATCTCGTCCGGCTTAGGCCACATTCCTTTGCCAATCTGAGCCTTACCCGGGAGACCACAGCGAATACCGACATCAACATTCCAGTCTTCATAAGCCATGATCCACGGCTGCTGCTTGATGACTTCCTTGGGCAACACAGCGCCCGCGTGCATGCTCGTATGAATTTCGTCGCCCGTACGATCCAGAAAACCGGTATTTATGAACACCACACGATTCCTGGCCGCACCAATACACGAAGGTAGATTGATCGTCGTACGACGCTCTTCGTCCATGATGCCAACTTTCAAGGTATTGGCCTCCAGCTCGAAAAGCTCCTCAACGCGACCAAACAAGGTATCCGTGAAGGCAACTTCATCCGGGCCGTGCATCTTCGGTTTGACGATGTAGATACTGCCCGTGCGGCTGTTGGGACAATAGCCCTCCCGTTTTCGATCAGTGATCGCACAAGCTGTTGTAATAATTGCGTCGAGTATTCCTTCGAATACTTCCTGCCCACCGTCATCGAGTATCGCATCGGTCGACATCAGATGACCGACGTTTCTTACTAACAACAAGCTGCGACCGGACAAAACCAACTCATCGCCATCCGCCGACGTATAAACCCGGTCTCTCGCGATCCTTCGAAGTGATTCCTTGCCGCCCTTTGAAAAAGTCGCTTCCAGGTCGACCTGCATCAGGCCCAGCCAGTTGCGGTAGACCCCGACCTTATCTTCCGCATCGACCGCAGCGACAGAATCTTCACAATCCTGAATGGTCGTTATAGCGGACTCCAACACAACATCGGAGACATTGGCCGTCGCTTCTTTTCCGATCGGGTGATTCGGATCGATCTGTATTTCGACGTGCAAGCCGTTATTGCGAAACAGATAGGTACAGCGTGAATCCTGCTCGGAAAAACCGATGAACTGATTTTCGTCCTGCAGCCTTTTTGTTTCACCATTGGACTGGCACGCGACGAATCTGGACGTGCCATTCGATCGGTCAAGGCCGTACGTGTTCACGTCACCATGACTAATTCCGTCCAGCGGCAACGCCTGATCCAGAAATTCGGTTGCAGCACGGATCACTGCAGCGCCACGAGTCGCGTTATACCCGCTTCCGCGTTCCTGACCATTGTCGTCGGATATGACATCCGTCCCGTAAAGCGCGTCGTAAAGACTGCCCCAGCGTGCATTGGCCGCGTTGATCGCGAAGCGTGCATTGCTGACAGGAACAACGAGCTGCGGTCCGGCGATCTCCGCAATTTCCGGATCGACATTTTCGGTCGTTATCGCTGGAAATTCCTCGTCGTCGCCGAGGTAATCAATGTCACTGAGAAACTTGAGGTACTCGGAATGCGCCAGAGGAATTCCCTGACGCTCCCGGTGCCATTGGTCGATCCTGGCCTGCAGCTCGTCGCGAACTCCGAGGAGCTCGCGATTTCGCGGCGTCAGGTCATTGATGATGGCTTCTACCCCGCCCCAGAATGAGGCGGATTCGAATCCAATCGCCGGCAGTAGCTCTGATTCCACGAATTCGTGAAATACAGGCTCTACGGAAAGGCCGCCAACAGATATTCGCTCATCGTGTGTCATTCGCTAAATCGCCGTAGCCTGTTTCTGACCCACAAACGATCAAACTGATCAGGCGACGAACTGCTCCTCTTCGGTACTCCCGTCGAGTGCGGTCGTCGATGACAGGCCATCCATAATCGTGTTCTGTACCGCGTCGAAATAACCCGCACCGACGAAAGACTGGTGCTTGGTTGCGCGGAACCCGTGCTGCTCATCAGAAAACTCCTGCTGTTGCAGCTTCGAGTAAGCATACATGCCCTCTTCCTTGTAAGCACGACACAGGTTGAACATGCTGGAGTTCAGTGCATGCCAGCCAGCCAGGGTAATGAACTGAAACTTGTAACCCATTTTGCCGAGCTCTTCGCGGAAGATCTTCATCGTCTCGTCATCAAGATTCGCCTGCCAGTTAAAGGAAGGCGAGCAGTTGTAGGCCAGCAGCTGGTCCGGGAATTCAGCGTGGATGGCGTCAGCAAAATGTCGTGCCTGTTCAAGATCAGGCTTTGATGTTTCACACCAGATCAGGTCTGCGTGCGGTGCGTAAGCCAGACCGCGTGCGATTGCCTGATCCATACCTGCGATCGTTCGATAAAATCCTTCGGGAGTACGTTCGCCCGTAATGAAAGGATGGTCGCGTTCATCCGAATCCGACGTAATCAGATTCGCAGCATCCGCATCTGTCCGCGCCAATAGAACGGTAGGAACACCGCAAACGTCGGCCGCAAGACGCGCCGCGCTAAGCTTGGCCACCGCCTCAGCCGTCGGAACCAGAACCTTTCCGCCCATGTGCCCGCATTTCTTGGCCGAAGACAGCTGATCTTCAAAGTGGACGCCGGAAGCGCCCGCTTTGATCATGCTCTTCATCAACTCAAACGCATTCAAATTACCGCCAAAGCCTGCCTCGGCGTCTGCGATGACAGGTGGAAACCAGTCAATGCTATCGTCGCCGTTCAATGCGTGAATTTCGTCAGTGCGTATGAAGGCATTATTAATGCGCTCAACCATCTTCGGCACGGAGTCGACAGGGTACAGGCTCTGATCCGGATACATTTCGCCAGCACTGTTTCCATCGCCTGCGACCTGCCAGCCAGAGCAATAGATCGCCTTGAGGCCCGCCTGCACTTCCTGAATTGCCTGGTTGCCCGTCAATGCCCCAAGCCCGCAAACCGGGTCTTCCTGGTGGATGAGACGCCAGAATTTCTCGCTGCCCATTCGTGCCAGTGTGTGTTCGATCTGCACCGTCCCGCGGAGCTTGACGACATCTGCCGCACTGTAGGTGCGGGTGACCCCTTTCCAACGTGGGCTGTTCGCCCATTCATCTTCAAGTTTGTTGACTTGCTCTTTGACTGACATGACTTCTCTCCACTCCGCGATCGCGGCAGAAAACAGTGATTTGTAAATATGTTTCGGTATACTACTTTGACGAACATTAAAATTTTACACGAAAAATTTCACACTGTTAATTTTACAAGAGTATTTTCATGGCGACGAAACAAGGATTAAAACGAAAGGCCCATTTTCTCGGAACCAAGATCAAGAGCCTGCGTAAGCGCAACCGGCTTACGCTTGAGGACTTGTCCGTCCGCTGTGTCCAAATTGATGCCGAAGCCGGGCCGTCAGTGTCTTACCTGTCCATGATAGAAAACGGCAAGCGGGTGCCATCCGAACGCCTGCTGCAGATCATTGCGGAGATTTTTCAGAAAGAACCCAACTGGTTTTTTGACGATTCGCTGGAAGAGGACGCCATTGACACCGCTCCAAGCGCCGCGGTCAGCGGCATGCCGTTGGAGCCCGGCTTTCTGTTCTCAGACAGCTTGCTGCAACTCGCGATTCCCGAACTGCTCGCACAAACGGGGACCACCGGCAGACAGTTCGCGCATTTGCTCATTCGGGCACACCAGGAAGCCAGTCACAACCGATTCCCGGATATTGAGCGCGCCGCAGAGAGTATTGGAAAGAAACAGTTCCCCTTACGAGTTGATGATGTCTTTTCCATAGCCGGAGATCTGGGGCTCGAAGTCAACTGGTTCGACAAGAGTTCTTTCAA
>Ga0164320_10000906_pt1 | contig 10364 bp, 9 predicted proteins | sample GuaBasSediGuay11_FD_113736 | JGI IMG/M metagenome (GOLD analysis project Ga0164320, IMG submission 113736) | Subseafloor sediment microbial communities from Guaymas Basin, Gulf of California, Mexico - Guay11, Core 4567-28, 0-3 cm | ecosystem: Environmental > Aquatic > Marine > Hydrothermal vents...
CGGGCAACCAGTTCTTCAATGGCCAGCACCTCAAGCAGGTGTCCCTGGCGGGCCATCAGTCGATCAATCTCTTCAAGCGACTGTTCGGCTTCAGCCCGCAGGCGCCGCATCGGCTTGTCGTAACCTTCGAAGCTATGGGTAACCGCTTGCCGGTTGCGGACATACTCGTCGTACTCGTCCTGAACCATCGCCATGGCCTGATCCAGGCCGCGCACATTCTTATCAAACTCAGTGAGTCTTTCGTGATATTCGGTGCGCAACGTATAGGCGAGAACGCCCTTCAGGCGTTGCAGTCGCAACAAGGCCTGCTCGTTGCTGTCAAAATTCATTGTGGCTTTGGCCTCCAGCACACCGATTCGCTCGAGAAGAGCTTGTTCATCAGGCGTTGCAAGGAATTCAGGTCGCGGCGATGTCAGCAAATCATCGCGTCGCTTCACGAGCATCTTGTGTTGTTCAACACGAAGTCGCATACGTGAGTCCAGCTTGCGGAACTGTTCATCGACATCGGGCAACAATGGCTCGTAGTGGTCTGTGCGAATCTCGACCATCTCATCAAACGCGTCGAAGCCTCCGCCCCAGGTCATCAACTTCCAGCGTAAGTCAGCAAGATCGAGATAATTTTGCAGGCCGGTCTGGAAATCGTGGGACGCCAGCAAGTCCATCAAATAATAGGTTTCCGGAGTCTCGGGCAACGTTCTGAGGCGGATGACCCAATCCTTGTTCTGCCGAATCTCTTCTCGGACCAGCGCTTCCAGGAACTTACCGTCGCGTATGCTTTCAACGGACGAGTTGAGCTTCTGAATCTCCGTGCCAAAGGAATCAAGGGCGCGTCCGTAGTGGATTGCCGCGCGACCATGAATATTCAGTTTTCCGTAGGCATAGGGCAGCGCCAGTAACGCTTCCTGCGTTGCGCTATCGGTAACCTCCCGGTCAGCGAGAATGCTCCATGGCACGACCGCCCGTTCAAAATCCTCGACAGACATGGCTGCCCAACCGGCGCTCAGCAGAGCCTGATTGGAAAACGGCCCGTCCAGTCGTACTCGATTGAGATACGGCAGCGAGCGTTCAAACTCGCCGTCCTCCAGCAATACGGTGCCAAGCACCAGGTTCGACTTGTCTCGAATAGCCAACTCGCTGGCGTCGCTGGTCTTTATCTGCCCTGCGCGGTCGAGCTGCTCTATGGCGAGGGCTCTCTGTCCGTTCTGCAGATAAGCGATGCCGAGATTATAAGAAGCGAAACCACCGTATTCGTCCGAGTTCCTGAGGCTCTTCAGTACCTCTACCGATTCAAGTTGCTTGCCTTGTGCGAGATAAACATTCGCACGTAGAAATTCGATGTCATCACGGATCGCTTCCGGTATTTCACCGTCAACGCGACCCAGCGCCAGCAGCGCATCTTCCATTTGCTGTTTTTGAAAGTGAATTCGGGCAAGTCGGTACGCCGCATCGTTGCGAACTACCTCGTCGACTGCGCCTTCCAGAACCGCCCTGATCGCACGGCCGGCACGATGATGCATGCGGTAACGTAACTCGAAATCGCCGAGGGAAAACTTCGCGTCGTCAATGTGCACGAAAAGAGAGTCAAGTTCAGGCTCGTCGATCTGCTTGTGCTGCCTTACTTCCGTATCCAGACGTTCCAGCGCCTCAAAATATTGTCCCTGATGTGCGAAATAGAGAGCCTCGCCAAAGTAGAGGTCGTTCAGATCCTCCGCACGAACCGAGGTCGCTGCAAGCAGAACAAGCAGCGAATTTGTCAGAAGGAAGGATAAGCGGCGCACGGCCTACCAGTCTCCGACCTTGATTCCGCCAGATCCAAAACCCGGGCCAGCAAGAGTAATACCCAGCGCTTTGGGCTTGACGCCCTTCGAAAAGACAAAGCTGCCCGATTCGTTGAAGTCCTTGCCGTTCTTGAGTTTGCCGATCATCGTGACGTTCAGCTGATGGTCGCCGGTAGTCAGGTTGCCCGTGTATATTTTTTGCACACCGCCGTTCTGCAACGCGTCCAGCTCTTTGAAACTGTAGATATGGTGGCTGGCAAGCTCACCATTAATCTCCAGTTGTACCGCATCCAGCCGAAATTCTTCGTTATCGGCGATCGACACGAATAAAGAGACTTGTGTGTGCGAGGGGAACAACAGGCGCTCTTCGAGCGTATTAAGCTCCGAAGCGATACTTAGCACGTCCGATTTAATTTCCTGTACCTGGCCATCCAGGCTACGAATATTGTCGCCGGACAGATCTTGCGCGGTGACCAGCACTGGACTGGCGGCAAGTACCAGCAACAACGAGTTTCGCAATAGGTTTGACATCGTACGATTCCTTATCGTCTTACATAATCCTTTAATTCAAGCCCACGGTGTACGGCAAGCGCACAACGGCCCGCAGGTTGGACCAGTCTCAAGCAAGCGCCTAAGGAGGTCTGTGAACTGTTGCTCAAATCGGCCTTTGCCAAAATGTGAGCTACTTCACCGCTCGATGTGCTTTTTGGAACCTATAGTGTCTCGATGTCGAATTTTTTCACTTTGCCCGGCGATTATGTCCTCAACCAGGTCAAGCTCCACGCGCCGGGTATGGCGTCACTGTTTGGGATCGGGAGGCCGGAGGACTCAATCACACTGACGATAGTGTTGTCGGTGCTTCTCTGGATGCTCGCCTGCGTTGCCGTATGGGCGTCGGTCAAATTTGTGCGAAATACGGTCCGAATCTCGGACGCGCTGATTCGTACCGCGTGGTATCGGGTCGTGCAAGGTACCGGCAACGTAAAGACGCGAATTGTTTGTAACCTCAGGCGACTTTTTCCACATCGACGATCTGCCGACATTGAGTTGACACCTGAATTGGACTTTGACGATTTCGACTTTACGGTGTTGCAGGCTGCTGCCGACCGCGGCCCAGGCTTCACCACCTCCGCGCCGGAACTGGCCAGCCAATACGGACTTCGGCCGTCGCAGTTTCAGGAAAGTCTCCGTAAGCTGCAAAACAGCAAGATGATTACCACGGTCCTCGGCTCAACTGACGGGTTTGATAACTATCGCCTGACTGACTATGGCGCGGCTTACATCAGAATGTGGGATCAGCAGCAGGCCAGCTAGCGACCCAAAATAGTGGCGGTCGTGGCGCAAATAAGCGTACATTTGCTCTTATGGATGACCCGGACCTCAAACTGCTCATTGGTATCGTGCTGCTTGTCGTGATCGGTGCGACTGGCTGGCATTTTCGTGACACGTTGCTGCCACTACCTGCCGAATCTGAACGAACCGTGTCGGCCCCACAGCCTGAGGCCCCAGTATCCGAGACCCGCCCGCAACAACCCCTCCATCCGGTCGAGCCGAGTGAAAATAGCGAGCGCGATCTTGTACCTCTGCCGCCGCTGGATGACAGCGATTCCTACTTTCTGCTCGAGGTTGAGCAGGTATTTGGCGCCGGAATTGAATCGCTGTTGTTGCGCGACGCAATCATAGACCGACTTGTCACCACCATCGATAACCTCCCTCGGGACCACGTTTCCGAAAAGATCCGACCGGTGCAGAGCCTGTCCGAGCCATTCGAGGCAAGCTCCTCCCGCGATGACGCCGTGTTCCTGCTTGGCGCCGAAAATCACAAACGGTATAACGGGCTCGTAAGCCGTATCGCGGCAGCCGACACTGATTCCGCTGTGGATATCTATCGCCGCTTTTATCCGCTGTTTCAGAAATCCTATGAGCGGCTGGGCTACCCGAGCGCCTATTTCAATGATCGCGTCATTGAGGTCATCGACCACCTGATCGACACACCGATACCCGTCGGTCCCATCGAACTTGTCCGACCAAACGTCCTGTATGAATTCAGGGACCCGGGCCTCGAGTCCTTGTCGAGTGGGCAGAAGTTGTTGCTGAGAATGGGCGTCGAGCATGCCGCGACACTCAAGATTTTTCTCGCCGAACTTCGTACAAAGCTCGTCAGAGCCTGAGCATCAGAGGCCAGTAGCTTCGAGCATAAAAAAGGCCGGGCAAATGCCCGGCCTCAAAATGCCTGAATCCTGTATCGGGGGAGATAGGGGATCAGGCTGTTTTCAGAGCGTCCGCGGCCGATAGATATTCGTAGCCGAGGTCACGGGCGACGGCCTCGTGATTTACATGCCCTGAATGGACGTTAAGGCCATTCGCCAGATGTGAGTCGCGCGTTAACGCTTCCTTCCATCCGAGATTGGCCAGTGACTTAACAAATGGCAATGTCGCGTTTGTTAATGCGTAGGTGCTCGTACGAGGTACTGCACCCGGCATGTTTGCGACGCAGTAGTGCACGATATCGTCAACGACATAGGTCGGATCAGCGTGCGTCGTCGCGTGACTGGTCTCGAAACAACCGCCCTGGTCGATCGAAATATCGACAACAACAGAACCGGGTTGCATTGCCTTAATATGTTCCTTCGTAACCAGTTTCGGTGCGGCGGCGCCTGCAATCAGGACAGCGCCGATAATCAAATCTGACTGTGGTGCGAGCTCATCGATTGCATGACCGGTTGAGTAGACCGTGTGCACGCGCCCGCCCCAGATATCGTCAAGCTCACGAAGGCGTGGCAGTGAACGATCCAGGATCGTGACGTCAGCACCGAGGCCTATCGCCATGCCAGCAGCATTCATGCCGGACACGCCGCCGCCAATAACGAGAACTTTCGCAGGTGCGACGCCCGGTACGCCACCGAGAAGCTTGCCGCTACCACCATTTGCTTTATGCAACGCAAACGCACCGCACTGAATCGACAAGCGACCGGCAACTTCCGACATCGGTGTTAGCAGCGGTAACGATCCATCACTTGCCGTTACCGTTTCGTAAGCGATCGCCGTCGTACCAGACTTAACCAGCGCTTCAGTCTGTGCCGGGTCCGGCGCGAGATGCAGGTAGGTAAACAGCACCTGGTCCGGACGCAGCATCGCGCATTCGTTCAGTTGCGGCTCTTTCACTTTGACGATCATGTCTGCTGCTGCGAACACCTCTTCAGGGGTCGCTACAACCGTCGCACCAGTCGCCTGGTAGTCAACGTCCGTTACACCAATTCCAACGCCGGCATTCGTCTCAACAATGACCTCGTGGCCGTCACTGATAACTTCCTGCACGCCCGCTGGCGTCATGCCTACTCGAAATTCGAGTGTCTTAATCTCTTTGGGTACACCAACCTTCATGGTCTCTCTCCAAACCGGTACCAATCAGTCTCTGTAGCAAGGATACGTGGGCTAATGCGGTGTGCGCTTGCGAAATAGGTGACAATAGGGAGAAAGTCTGGCAGTTTCTGCTGTCTAACGGCGTTCTTGAGCAATTTTCTGCCATGACAATTGATAGATACGACAAGCTGATCCTTGAAGAGCTTCAGAAAGACGGTCGCATCAGCAACGTGCAGCTGGCGAACATCGTTCATCTGTCCGAGTCCGCCTGCCTGCGCCGGGTCCGCTCCCTGGAAGAGTCCGGGATGATTGATCGTTATACCGCTCTCGTCAGCCAGCAAAAAGCCGGCTTGTCGGGAAACGTGTTCGTGCACATCGGCCTGCACCGTGAAGAAGAGAGCGAGCTCGCTGCTTTCGAAGACGCCGTGAAAAATATCCCCGAAGTCATGGAGTGCTATCTCATGACCGGTGAATTCGACTACCTGTTACGGGTCGTCGTATCGGATATGGCGGATTTCGAACGACTGCATCGCGATGCCTTAACTCGCTTGCCCGGCGTTGCCCGCGTAAATTCAAGTGTCGCGATCCGGACTGTACAAAAGAAGACCGAATTACCATTGCACTAGCTCAGCGGCCGCTCCTACTGTTCGGGTGGGACGAACTCTTTTGGCGCCGCCGAGCCCTCGCCAAAGAAGAACTTTTCCATCTCTGTCTCAAGAAATTTTCGGGCTTCCGGCTCAATGGGCGTCAGTCGATACTCGTTGATCAGCATCGTCTGGTGACCCACCCACCGTTGCCATGCGTCTTTCGAGACACTGTCGTAAATACGTTGACCGAGATCGCCAGGATACGGTGCATAGTCGAGACCTTCCGCCTCTTCGCCCAACATGACGCAATTAACTGTGCGCGACATTTTCACTCTTCTTCAATTGATCAATTAGTTTCATAACGGGCGCCGCCAGTCCGCCGGGCGGAACATCGTCAAGGCGGTACCAGGTCCTGACACCGGCGTCGGCCACTTTACCCGCGTGCGGCTCAATACGCACGACTAATGGTTGAATATCCAGATCGTAATGGCTAAAGCTGTGGCGCAGTACCTCCCAGGACGATAACTCGGTTACGGCGCTGCCAAGCTCTTTGTCGCACCAGTCATCGATCGACTCTTCACCCAGTTCCGGAAGGCTCCAGAGCCCGCCCCAAATACCCGCCTCTGGTCGGCGCTCGAGGTAAACCTGCCCGTTCGCACTCGCCATTATCATCGTTGTTGTTCGCAACGGCTTCACCGTCTTTTGCTTCTGCCCCGGGTAGTCCCCAATGCGGTCTGTTCTTAGCGCCGCACAGCCATCACTCACCGGGCAGCGCCCGCATGCCGGGTTACTCCTCGTACAAAGCGTCGCGCCGAGATCCATAATTGCCTGCGTGTACTCCGAAATCCGGGCTTTCGGTGTGTGCCGTTCGGCCGCTATCCAAAGGTCGTTCGCAACTGGCGTCTTACCCGGCCAACCTGCGATTGCCTCGTACCGCGCAAGAACCCGCTTCACATTGCCATCGAGTATCGCGTGTCGCTGACCGATCGCCAAGGACAGAATCGCACCCGCTGTCGAGCGACCAACACCAGGCAACGCCATCACGTCTTCGAACAACCGGGGAAACTTCCCATCATGTTTAACGCTGATCTGTTGCGCTGCTTTGTGAAGGTTGCGGGCCCGCGCGTAGTAGCCAAGACCGGACCAGTATGAAAGAACGTCGTCCTGATTCGCTGATGCCAGCGTAGCCACATTCGCAAATCGCTCGATGAACCGATTGAAGTAGGGAATTACTGTTTGCACCTGCGTCTGCTGCAACATGATTTCCGAGACCCAAACACGATAGGCAGTAACCTCCTGCTGCCACGGCAAGTCCTTTCGTCCGTGATCATCGAACCACTCAAGCAAGTGTTGCGCAAAATCAGTCATTGATGACCGCCTGAGCCAGGACTTCGATACGGTCGATTGCCCTGCCGCCGTTATTCCTCAACTTGCGCTTGATGAGATACGGACCGATACCGGGTGGGATCCAGAACTTCGGTTGCATTTCCAGATCGTAGATGACGACCGTGCCGCCATCTCTTTGAATGAAGCGCCAGCTCTCATTACTGAGATGAAAGTCACTGGTCTCCGGATTGACGAACGCAAGTATCACCTTGTTGAGTTCTGCCTCAACATAGCCTCGACGTTCAAATGAAGTGCAGAAAAAAAGCACGCAACCCTTATTGCGCACATAGAACTGCGGGCGACCCTGTGTATCAGGCGCTACATCGCGTGACTCAACAATCGCGCTCGAGAACTTCGTAGAATTATCCCAATATCGAAATATCTCATAGACCTGTTCGACGGTCGCATCGAACCAGACCTCTGAGTTCATCGTATAAACACCTTTCTCGTGTTCAACCTCGATACTCAGCATTTCGGCCGCCTCTGCCGACGAGAAAATCGCGAGGACGAGCAACAACAAGCAACGCCCCGTCATCTTCAATCAAACAGACCTTTTAATTTGTCCTTTAGTTGATCTTTGATCTCATCTTCTACCCGCTGCTGCAGCAACTTTTCAAGATCCGGCTTAATGATTGGGGAAGCGAGTGGGCCAGTAATCCGGAGCGGGATGACGGCCTCGGTGAACTCTTCTATCTCCTCAGGTGTTGCGTCCTGGATAAATTCGGGTCGTTCGAGTATCCGTGCTGTCATCGCGTAGTCGACTGTTCCAGCTGGAATATCGACCTGTCCTTCACCCGTCAGCTGCATGAAAGGCAGCTCCGCAAACAGGTCATCGCTTCGCATGATTCCATCGGTCACTACGCCGCTCATCCGTACGGTACTGAAGTCTGTCTTGGCGGGCAATACCGGTTCCGGCGCTTCCTCGCTCTTTAACATCGCGCGTGCCCGGCGCAATTCGTACCAGACATCGGTGCCGATGAAGGACCCGTCCTTCAGCTCCATTGACAGGTCTCCGGAAAGACTGCGCTGGATCGCTGGGATATCAGAACCCCGGCCTTCCAGTACAAAAGAACCATCTATCACGCCTGTGACGTTCTCCTGATCGAACATCGCTTTTGCCAGTCGTGCGAGATCGACAGCCTCTATCTTCTCATTCATTGACAGCGCCGGCGTGCTGCCTGACACGTCTATTCGAACGTCTCCCGAATAGCTGCCACCAAAAAATGCGGACGTGATGGGGAAGATTCGCATCTTGCCGTTGCTGGAGTTCAGACCAACGTCGATGTTCTCGAAAATGATGTTGCCCAACGACGCTCGTTCCAACCGGAACTTGCCGCGAGCGTTAAGCGGACTTATGAGTTCGACTGGAATTATTATTGGAGCGGCTGCGTCGCTGGCTGGACTTGCACTATCATCCGGCGGCTCCATGTAGCGTGCCAGATCAATAGAGTCTCCCACCAGGTCAAACTGGTAAGACCCCGTGGTACTACTGGGAATCGACAACGCACCGGTAAATGACGTGTCATCCATTTTTATGGCGACGTCTTTCAATTCGATAGCCGTCGCGGTCATTTCTGCTGTCGCATCAATAATCACGAGACTCAATGCAGAAGGGTCCGCCGTTTCCGGAGGCTGAACATCAAAGAGTTGCATCAGCGTTCTTGGCGAAAATGCGTCGACAGCAATCACTGCTTTGGGAGCGAATGTCTCCTCGTACGAAAATGGCTGAACATCGGCAACTATTCGCATGTCCAGCAAAGTCAGATCCAGTGTTTGCATCGACACGACGCTTTCGTTTGTCGATACGTCGATGCCGTCCGTCTGCAACGAAATTCTCGTTGGTATCGACGCGATGCCTTCGACAACCCCCTCAACCAACAAGCCATCAAACTGCAGTGTCCCGCTCGTCGAATCGAAGGCAACGACGGTCTCAAGCTCCAACGCACCGCTCATCGCGGAAGGCTGCATATCAAAATTCAGGTCCGCTTTAAACGGAACCGCTGTTCCATCGCCGTGCAGACGACCGACATCAAGGTTCATTCCATCGATGACGAAGGTTTCGCCAGCCTCTTCGTTCGCGTAACGAATCATCGCATTGGTGACACTTATCCCGTTGGCGTTGAAGCCGCCACCCGTATCGTTTGAAGACACCGGCTCCCTGCCACTGTCGTCGGGAATCAGATCGGACCAGTTGCTGCTGCCGTGATTATCAACCGCGAGGTTCAGTCGTAGCGAGTCGATGCTGGCTGACCCAACCACGACTTCCTGACGAAGAATGGCCGGCAACAACCGCACGCTGAAGCTGGCGCTCTCGAAGCTCGCCATGGGTTCATCGCCAAATCCCGGGGCATTTCCAAGGCTGGACTTGCCGACCTCGATAGCCAGCCATGGAAAGATCTCCAGCGATATGTCGCCATCTATCGTCAGATCCCGCCCGGTCTGGTTCTTCACCGATTTCGAGATATCTTCCCGGAAATCGTTTGGATCAAAAAACAGGAACAGCGCAACCGACGCCAAAATAAACAGCGTGGCAAATCCACCCACCAACCAGAGAAATATCTTAATTACCCGACCCATTTGAATACCCCTTTAGCAGGCGACCAAGGGTATCAAAAACAGACACAAAAAAGCCGGACTGCGCCCACAATCCGGCTTATCTTTCTGATGCTTTCTGCGGAGCTATTTCTTACAAATATTCACACCGCCATTCATGGTCGAAATCTCTACGCGGCCGCTGCCATCGCCTTCAGTGAACTCAAGCTCCCAGCCTGGCGCGTATTTACTGGTGCGTTCGGCTTTCGGCCCGAAGCAATTACGAATTCCGCCGTTGAATGTATCAACCTCAAATCTGGCCGAAACGTCACCAACGAAGTCGACGTCAACGCTGCCGTTGACTGTTTCGATGCTCAATCTGCCGTCCTCTCGCAGCTCCCCCAGAAAAACGATTTCGCCGTTAACCGTGCTCAGGTCGGCCCGTGTGAACGAGCCCTCATCGACGATCACATTTCCACTGACCGACTCACCAACAACTTCTCCGCCAACCCGAAACAGCGTGACATCACCTGAAACCGTATTCGCCTCAACTTCACCATCAGCGTTGTCACCTGACACCTCGACATCACCACTGACCGATTCGGCCGCCAGTTCTGCTCCGGTAAATTCCGTTGTTACATCGCCGCTCACTGTGTGCAAACTTTGCTCGCCAGTGACGTCTGTTACGTCGATATCTGCACTGACGGTTCCGATATCA
>Ga0164320_10000907_pt1 | contig 10360 bp, 10 predicted proteins | sample GuaBasSediGuay11_FD_113736 | JGI IMG/M metagenome (GOLD analysis project Ga0164320, IMG submission 113736) | Subseafloor sediment microbial communities from Guaymas Basin, Gulf of California, Mexico - Guay11, Core 4567-28, 0-3 cm | ecosystem: Environmental > Aquatic > Marine > Hydrothermal...
ATCTCAAACCGGACATACTATCCAGGTCGATCGACATGATTAAAAAAATACTTGTTCCGGTAGACGGCTCGGTACACTCGAAGAAAGCACTGGAATTCGCCTGTGAGCTGGCAAAAAAGTTTGAATCCGAGTTGCACCTGCTTCACGTGGTGCAGCCTCCGATTAGCACACAGACCATGGCCGTCGGCGGTTCGGCTGTAACAACCGAAGTCAGTCGAGAAGACCTTGAAGAAATCGGGCGTAACATGATAGAGGCCGCCATGCAAATTACCAGTAACCACGATTGCACAAAAGTCGAGACACATATTGAGGCCGGACCACCGGCACAACACATCCTCGACGCTGCCAAAAAGCATCATGCTGATTTAATCGTCATGGGTAGCCGGGGTCTTAGCGATATCGCCGGACTACTGTTAGGCAGTGTTTCACATAAAGTTACCCATCTCGCGGAGTGCAGCTGCGTAACGATACGCTAAAAGCCTAATTCGGCATGGTCAGTGCCGGTTCCTGCAAGCTGGTTAACAGTTCCTTTAGCTCAAGAATATGTTCTGACCAATAGCGAGGCGTATTAAACCAGGGAAAGCTAATCGGAAAAGCAGGGTCATGCCAGCGTTTTGCCAGCCAGGCGTTGTAGTTCAGAACACGTAAAGCTCGCAAAGGCTCGATCAGCTTCAATTCGCGCAGGTTAAATTCCCGAAATACCTCGTAGCCTTCGATGATTTCAGATAGCTGGCGCTGCCGATAGGTGGTATCGCCGGACAATAACATCCACAAATCCTGAATGGCAGGACCTGTAATTGCATCATCAAAATCGACAAAGTGGGGGCGGTCATCACGCCATAAAATATTTCCCGGATGACAATCACCGTGCAGACTAATAAATTCGTATTCTTCTGACTCGGGGCAACTTTTATCAATTGCCACCAATACTTCGTTGACTATGGATTCATAAGCGGGGCGAACCTCACCCGGAATAAAATCATTTTCTAACAAATAAGCAACGCTATCGTAACCAAACGCCTGCACTCGCAGGGTTAACCTGTGCTGGAAGGGATAAACCGCCCCAACCGCATGAATCCGGCTGATAAACTGGCCTAGCTGGTGCAGGTGTTCCAGATTGTCCAGCTCCGGTGCCCTGCCCCCTTGCCTGGGGTAGATAGAGAAATAAAAATCATCGAAACGGCACAAGGTAGGCGTATCCGAACCCTCGTTTATCACCAATGGTGGAACAACGGGTATTTCCAGTTCGTAGAGCTGCTGGGTGAACTGATGCTCTTCGATAATTTGCTCGATGCTCCAACGATCAGGTCGATAAAACTTGGCAATCACGGGTTCGCCCTCATCCATGCCAACCTGATAAACCCGATTTTCATAACTGTTCAGTGCCAGTATTCGAGCATCTGAATGGCGACCAGTTGACTCGACAGCATCTATCACAACATCGGGAGTCAATAACTGGTAGGGATGGTCCTTAATATCGGGCGGCTGACTCGAATCACTCGTTTCTTCGTCAGAATACTCGATTCGATTACCACGATTATCATCGGGCGCGTCACCCGTTTGATCGTCGTCGTTCAAATCACTACCTATACTCGTAATCACCTGGGCCCTGTTATAAATTTTCGTGTTTGATATGTTCTAGCTTAAATCAACCAGGCATTTAGTCCAACAAACAAATTTCACTTCAGCACAGGTTTGACGAATATATAGGGCTTAATTAAATAAAGTTTCTCCAAAAAATTGGGATTGCTGTTTTATGCAGATACCTCCGCTACAAAAAGGCCAGGCGGCGCAATAACGGAGTCGGCCTGTTAATGATCGAAATGTGTCGTTTTTATTTTAGGTTCTTCGGGATAATCCATTGGTTAATACAAAGGTGGTTCTCGCCAAGGCGCGGAGAACGCAAAGGATTTTATCTGCATATTCAAATAGATAAAGCATTTACCATTTATCTCTTTGCGTGCTTGGCGGCTTTGCGAGAGCAACATCATTTTCAGGTTTACATGTTAGCATTGATTTTTCGATCTTGATGCAATAAAAGTAACTTGAAATCATACGCTTATCTGTTTTTTCCTGTTCGCCTTTACCCACTAATTTTTCGGACGAGGCTTATTTTAAAGTCCCTCATTATTTTTCTCATCACGTTTTTACTTGAATGAAAGCATTAACCAGTGTCAAAAATAGTTACGCGAAACCAGTCAAGTTTCAATCGTGACCCCGGTCACTTTGCCTGGGAATAATTGCTACGAATCTTCGTTTGCATCATCAGGTAAATGGGCGAGCTCGGGGGTTAAAGGTATCTGCGCACTCAGTTGTTGATGAGGTTCGGTTTCATCAGCGGGAGCCGGCTCGCGTCGCGTGGTTCGGTAGGCAACAAAAGCAAAGTAGGCGAGTGAAATCGCGATCGCCACGTACATGAAAATCTGCGGACCAAACACTGGCATTAGCACGGTGGCAATTCCAGGTAACACCATTCCGGACACCGACCAGGCGACTAGCAGGGTACTTGACAGAGAAACATAGTATTGCCGATCGGCGCGATCATTGGCGTGCGCATTGGCCACCGAGTAAATACTCTCGGTGGCACCGGACCAAACCGAAAATATCAACACGATAATAATAAACCGGGCAGGGTCAGCACCGATCGCCAGCGACGCGGCTATCGCCACCATCAGGCTGGCAATCATCAATACGTAACGCCGATCGATGCGGTCGGATAATGCACCCAGCGGATATTGCACCGCGATTAATCCCAGTTGCATTAGAAACATAAGCAAGCCGACGTCATCCTTGGAATAGCCTTCCGCGCTCACATAAATGGGAGTAAACCCCTGTAGCAACATGGTCAATCCACCCACCGAAAGCAGGCCAATTATACCGACCGGAGAAATGCGCCATACCGACCGGATCGCGATCGTGATCGAAGCCGGGGGTGCCGGTGTCGCCAGTCGAGTCATCGAAACAGGCAGCAGCGCAAAAGCAAAGAATAAAATAGCCACCAGAGGAACCGAATTACCTTCAAGCGAAAGAAACCGTAGAACCAGCGCACCGATACCAGTCGATACAATGTACACCAGGTAGAATGTAGCAATAACTTTTCCACGCCATTCGTTTTCACAGGCGTCGTTTAACCAGCTCTGGCTGACTATAAACAGACCGGCTGCACCTATTCCGTAAAGAATCCTCGCCACGATCCAGATCATCGGGTCAGTACCAGTTGACAACAATACCGCCGACAGGATCACCAGGGCGGTTAGTGCCGCAAACGCACGTGCATGCCCGACACGCCGCACCATCAACCCGGTAATCAGGCAGCCAACGAGCGAACCGCCCGACATTGCAGTAAGAATACTGCCAGCTACCCAGGGGGCAAAAGCATCCTGTGCAAGCTTGATTGGAATAAACGCGTACAGCATGCCACTACCGAGTGCCAGCAACCCCATTGACAGAATAACGCTGCTAATCGCAAGAGGCGGTGATGGGACGATAATTTTGGACACGGGGAATCAGTTTCTCAATTCAGTTTCGGGATAGAACCGGGCGGCGATATTAAGCCAAATTGAGTTCAAGGGGAACTGTGTTTTTTACCAGAAATACCTGATCGGTTTACGACTCGATATCTGTAGTGGTCATTTAGCCCGCATATTGTACGAAGGCGGTACGGTTTAGGTTATTTAATATTTAAAATCAGTGAGCTACAGAGAGAATTGGCGAAATTAGAAGAATACAGTTTGTACCTGATCGGTTTTAGTAAAAAGCTGGCTTCACAGTTTGACCGATCCCCTCATGCATTATGCGGGCTAGTGCGTTGCAGGTTGGTTCTCAGCAGTAACTATGCACCGTTATCGTGTTGCAGAATTTGTTGCAAATTATCCTGATAAATTTATCAAGCTGTTGCTAAATTTACAGTAAACTTGATGCATGAATCCTTATACCGCTGTCGGCGCAATAATAACCGGAATTGTCTTCCTGCAAGGAGGCATGGGGCTGCTATCGGTCCTGCTGCCTTTGCGAATGCAGGAGGCGGGGTTTAGCACGACAGAAATAGGAATCATGGCCGCCGGTTTCGCAACCGGTTTCTTTTTGGGCTGTTTCTATGCACCACCTCTGATTCACCGTATCGGCCATATCCGCGCCTTCGCCTGTTTTGCGACTGTACTGTCAGCCTTGACACTGGCGCTCGCCATCGACACCGACCTGGCGCTCTGGACCAGCGCACGCCTCCTGTCCGGGATCTGTTTTGCTGGACTGCTGACTGTTTCGGATAGCTGGATTTCCGGCGAAACAAAACCTTCTGTGCGTGGGCGCGTAATGAGCGTCTACATGATTTTCTACAAGGCAGCCCAGGCGCTTGGACCGCTTGTCTTTACCTTTTCGGCTATCAGTGGAAACTGGCATTTCATGTTGGTAAGCGCCCTCTTCTCACTCTCGCTGCTACCGGTTGCGCTGCGGGATGGTGGCAACCCAACACCGCCCATAAGAGAGAGGATGAGTCTTAAGAAGGTCTACCAGACAACCCCGTTGGCAGTTGTTGGTTGCATGTGCCTGGGTATGACGAACAGCCCGATGAATAACCTGATCGCGATTTATGGGGTGGAAATCGGATTGAAGGTATCGGGCGCCGTTATGCTGAGCGCCGCATTGCAGGTAGGTGCGCTTGCGCTGCAGTGGCCGATGGGCTGGGCCTCGGATAAGCGCGACAGGCGCAAGGTGATGATCTTCGGCATGCTGATGATGGCTTTATTCTCAGCAATTATTGCCTTCATGCCTACCATGCCCCTTTGGGCCTATGTGGTTCTTGTTGGTATCCTCGGTGGTTTTGCCATGTCGATTTATCCCATCGTCCTGGCCCACGCCGGGGACTACGTTTCACCGAAACAAATGGTGCCTCTGTGCGCCACCCTGATGTTGGCTTTTGCCGTAGGCATGGCATTGGGTCCCATCACCGGCAGTTTGGCCATGGACATCCTGGGACCTCCAGGACTTTTTATCCATACGATCTTTTTTTCCCTGGTATTTGTCTCCTTTGCGCTTTATCGCATGGGAAAACGAGATTCCCGCCCAGTCGATGAACGCCCCGCTTTCGTCAATATGCCGGCCAGTTCTACCGCCATCTCTCAGCTTAACCCTCGTGCCAAAGCTGCAACAAAAATCAACAAAAGGCGTACAACAGATTGATTACGTTATAAGTATCAGGCGTGAGTATTTCAGTTTTAGCGTTGAAAGATGTTACGGGACAGGAAACTTCTGATTAATCATTTGGCGCATAATCAAGTTCTATCCAGTAAGGTTGATGATCTGAACCCTGGGCCTGCTCATCAATGCGTGCTCCAAGCACCTGCTTTTTCATCGACTCATCGACAAAGGCATAATCAATTCGCGTTCCCCGGGTTTCGCCGGAAGAGGTAGCGTCCAGGAAGGTAGTTCCTTCATTTTCTTCATGCCCTGATACGACCCAGGTATCGATAAATTCCTCCCTGGAGGAAATTCGACCAAGATCTCCATCCATTGGCCCAACCAGATGATCGTATTCGGGGTCTCTATATTCCAGATTAAAGTCTCCCAGTAAAACGAAAGACTCCGGCATCGGCGGCGGAGTGGAATCTTCTTCCCATAATTTATGCCCATGGGCTTCCCACATAGATTGTGCATGAGGCCCGGTCCAGGCACCCCCCTGGGCAGGTGCACTACGAATGGTTTTACGAATAGAATTAATTTGTGCGACACGGTCATGCTGAGAACGCGCACCCAAATGGGCGTTATATATTCTCAATGCACCATCATTCACTAGTTTTACCACCCCTTCAAATACACCTACTACCATGTTATGGCGATGACGTAAGGCTGATTTTGGTAGCGGAAATAGACGCGTAGAGAGGATTGGTGTTTTCGACAATATCATATTACCGAATTGCCGCCGGACATTTATTATCCTGCCATCAGGCTCAGATGTGCTTGCATCGACATCGAAGTAGGGGCCATAGGCCCAATAGTACTTAGTCAGGATTTTAGCGAGTTGCGCTGGCTGGTCTACATTGCCACTACGTTGCCAATAGCGCTCGACTTCCTGCAGGGCAATAACATCGGCACCGTCGACTTCGCTGGCTACCCTTTCAAGATCAAAGCGTTCGTCCTTACCAAGTCCGAACTGGATATTGTAGGTAACGATTTTCATTTAAATCGACGCTGTATGACAACCAGGGAGTATCGAATTTGCTTGGCAAAAAATATCCCGGAGATCAGGAGGGCAAGCGAACGCTTCCATATTTGGTTTCAGCCCATCGGGCGAGACGTAGAACAGGGTAACAGTATACGAAATACAAAAGCGCTGTCATACCATAGATGACCATCAGCTCTTTTGGATGGCGCTGGGTGGCATGTTCACCGGCGCGAACCAGTTCGGCTATGCCGATGACCGAGACAATGGAGGTGCCCTTGATGATCATCACGTATATGCCGCCCATGGGTGGGATCATCATTTTAACCGCTTGCGGCAACACCACATACCACATGGACTGCATCGCTGTCATGCCAGTTGCCCGGGCCGCTTCGCCCTGACCGCGAGGCACGGCCTCGATAGCACCACGGATAATTTCAGCCACATAGGTCGAAGTATACAAGCTGAGCGCTATAATGGCCGCGGTATAGGCTTCGAACTGAAGCCATGAAACTCCGATTGCTGGCAGCATAAAATAGACGAAGTAGAGGTGAATCAGGAACGGTGTTCCACGTAGCGTATGAATATATATGCCCAGTGGATATTTGATCAACCTGGAGTCCACGGTTCTCAGCATGCCAATGACGGCTCCGAGCAGGCTCCCGCAAAAAATGGTAATTATCGAGAGTTGAAAGGTTATCCATAGGCCTTCCAGCAGGAACGGCATAGTTGATTTAATGACGTCGTACATTTCTCCCCCTTAAACCGTTGCAGTTCCGCCGAGGCGGCGTTGTGCATACACCGATACCTGCAACATGAGCGTATAGATGACCAGGTAACAGGCGGCAACAGTTAAAAATCCCTCGTTTGGCATCAGGCGCTCGTTGAGGATGACCAGGCCGGCCCCGAACAGCTCGAATACACCGATAAAGCTAACCAGTGAACTGTCCTTGATCAGTACCGCGGTCTGCCCCAGCAAAGGCGGCGCTACTCTGGCAAATGCCTGTGGTAAAACCACATAGCGCATACGTTGCAGGTAAGTCATACCAACAGACTGGGCAGCTTCGTTCTGCCCTTTCGAGATGGACTCGATGCCAGCACGGATAATTTCACTCATGAAGGCGCCGGCATTCAGGCCAAGCGCGATGATGCCGCCTTCAAGCTCGTCCAGGCGACGATCGAGTAGTGGCAATGCAGGTAAGGTAAAATAGATCAGGTAGATCTGGATGAGTAACGGCGTCGAACGGATTGTCTGTACATAACCTGCGGCAACTCTCCACAAAATCGGATTGTGCGACATTCTCATGACCGCGACTATGGTGCCGATTGTGAGTGCAAGCACCAGCGCAACAAGCGAAATCCACGCGGTTGCTCCGAGACCACGAACGAATTCCGGCAGGTACTGGACGACAACCCGGTAGTTATAGAAATCGAGAATCCAGTCCATATTACTAAACCTGCCGTGTAATGGTTGGTTTTTCTATTAGATCATTTGTGCAAAGAAATCCGCGGACACTGGTAAATTGCCAGTGCCCACGAGTTTTAGGTTAATAGAAATTCGCTTTAGTGATCTTTTTTCCAGGCTGGGCCGCGCATCCAGTAATCGGCCAGTTCATCCAGCCGTCCATCGTTACGGATCAGCATGAAATAATTGTCCATCCAGCGCAGCAGATGAGTCTCTTCCGGGCGTGTGGCAAAACTCAGCGGCCAGCGCTTGGGGGCGCCATCGAGTATGTGGAAGTCGGTGTAATCCAGCATATAACCGGCGGCCGATGCGTAATCGTTGATACCTGCATCTACGCGGTCAGCAGAAACTGCCTGGGCCACGGCGGCGCCACCACCGGCGAATTCCTTTATATTTGAGTCAGGGCACTTCGATTTCAACAGGCCAACGTTACTGCTGCCCTGTACGACGCCAATAGATACACCCGCTTGACAGGCATCCTGCCATTTTTTAAATGATTGTTTCTTTTTCGAATAAAGAACCACATCACTGTAAAGGTAGGGCTCGGTAAAGCTCAAAACCAGTGTACGCTTGGCATTAGGGGTCATATCAGCAGCGAGGAAATCAGCCTTGCCGGAATTTACCGCAGGGATCAGTCCCTTCCAGTCATAATCCAGAAGCTTGAGTTCCACTCCCATATCTTTTGCCATCATCTTGACGACCTCGATGGCAAAACCGGTACGGGCACCGTCTTTGTCGACAAAGCTCACGGGGGGGCCTTGCGTCTGAACAGCAACGCGAAGTTCGCCTCGTTTGACGATGTCTTTTAATACGTCAGCCGATACCGATTGGGCAAAAAAAGCCAGCCCAAGCGTGTACACAGCCAATCCCAGTAATTTGCTAATTCTTTTCATAACTTTATCCCCTCTTAATTTTTCGTTGAATGGTTGTTTGCCCATCTCGCAGGTCTATTTTTAAGTGTATTTTCAGCGTACCTGCCATTTTGCAAACAGTAGTATATACCAGATGAAATTCTTGGTCTATACCAGAAAAAAATCTATCGCTTAAATAATCTGACTAAGAAATAATTTTGTTCTTTCATGCTGCGGATTATCGAACACTTCTTCTGGCGTGCCCTCCTCGATAATTTCACCATCATCCATGAAGATAACCCGGTCGGCGGCCTCACGTGCAAATCCCATCTCATGGGTAACCACTACCATGGTTGTACCGTCAGCAGCTAATTCTTTCATCAGGTCGAGAACTCCTCCGACCGTTTCCGGGTCAAGTGCGGACGTTGCTTCATCGAAAAGCATAACCTTGGGTGTCATCGCCAGTGAACGGGCAATCGCTACGCGCTGTTGCTGCCCTCCGGACAACTCACTTGGGTAGTTATCTCCCCTGTCACCGATACCGACCCGTTCAAGTAGCTTGCGACCGATGTCTTCGGCTTCTTTCTGCGAGCGTTTGAGTACCACCATTTGTGGCATGGTAATATTTTCCAGGGCCGTTTTATGTTCGAACAGATTGAAATGCTGAAACACCATGCCAACATCCTGACGTAATTTGTTGTGGTTTGTTTTAGGGTCGGTGAGTTCAATACCATCGATGACAATAGAACCGCTATCGATGGGTTGTAATCCATTCAACGCCCGAAGAAAGGTACTCTTGCCGGAGCCACTTGGCCCGATGACGACCAGAACTTCGCCCTTGTCGACGTGGTTTGTTACATTTTTCAGTGCCTGTAAGCTACGCCCCTTAATTTCAAACGTTTTATTGATGTCTTTGACTACAATGACTGGCGTTTTCTCCGGCATGTTATTGTTCCTGTTCAAGTTTTTGTTTGCAGGGGGCTTCCTGCCGCTGAGACACAGATATCGATGGCATCGTGGCGCCAGAACTCCTGATCGAGCTCAATCACCTCGTTGAACTGATCGAGAATGGCTCTGGAAAGATAAAGGCTTGGTGTTCCGACTACGACACCCAGTGCCTTGGCCGGAATTTCCGGCAATGCCGTTGGGCGCATATTGATTTGTGTCCGGTGCTCAATAATGCCGAATTTTTGCGCCATCAAATCGGTCATAGACTGATCGAGGGGATAATCCAGAAGGCCAGGGCATCGTTTCGCCTTGACATGAATTTGTTCGACCAGAACCGCCCGACCATCGACTGTTCGCAGACGATTGATGATATAGATGGGATCACCAACAGCACAGTCCAGAAGGCTACTGAGCCACTTAGAAGCCGCGACTTCCTGTTTGGACAGGATTGTCGTACCTGCCACCCGCCCCTGCCCTGAAATGCTCTCAGAAAAGCTGGTATTGGCTGTCGGGTCATAATAGACACGTGGAGGCGATACAAACCATCCACGGCGTTCCTCACGAAAAATCAGACCCTCGGCCTCCATCCGTGCGAGCGCCTGCCGAACCGTCACCCGGTTAATCGAAAATTCATCGGATAAAGCCCGTTCCGGTGGCAGTTTAGCGCCCGACGCCAATGACCCCGTTTCGATCAACGATGCAAAATGATCCCTGAATCGCATATAGTACGGAATCCTTCGATCCCACGATTTTCGATCTTGTTCTGGTATCGACCAGTGGATTGTTTGTGGTATAGTCCAAGCATTATTCATCGACCAACTCTACGATTAACTAAACCACATGTCAATTAACATAACCAGCGATGCCGTTAACAAAGAACAGGGTGGCCCCGAGCCAGTGATAACTTCATGAATCCTTATGTGCTGACGTTAATTGGAA
>Ga0164320_10000908_pt1 | contig 10357 bp, 8 predicted proteins | sample GuaBasSediGuay11_FD_113736 | JGI IMG/M metagenome (GOLD analysis project Ga0164320, IMG submission 113736) | Subseafloor sediment microbial communities from Guaymas Basin, Gulf of California, Mexico - Guay11, Core 4567-28, 0-3 cm | ecosystem: Environmental > Aquatic > Marine > Hydrothermal vents...
CCCTGCTTCGACAGGGGTTGGCACATGAATCAAACTTACGATTACGTCATCATCGGCGCCGGATCGGCGGGCTGTGTGCTGGCCAATCGGTTGAGCGAGGACCCAAATGTATCGGTGCTACTACTCGAGTTTGGCGGCAGCGACCGCAGTATTTTTATCCAGATGCCGACAGCACTGTCGATTCCGATGAATATGCCAAAATATAACTGGGGTTATGAGTCGCAACCCGAACCCTACCTGGAAAATCGGCGCATGGACTGCCCCCGCGGCAAGGTGCTGGGCGGTTCATCCTCAATCAACGGCATGGTGTACGTTCGCGGCCACGCGATGGACTTCGACGAATGGCAGGCGAGCGGTGCCAGGGACTGGGGATATAGCCACTGTTTGCCCTATTTTAAAAAGGCCGACGACTGGGCATTCGGTAGCGATGAATACCGAAACCAGCAGGGTCCGCTGTCGGTGAACAATGGTAATAATATGCAAAACCCGCTCTACCGGGCATTTATCGAAGCGGGCGCGCAGGCGGGTTATATGAAAACCGGGGATTATAACGGTCGCCAACAGGAAGGTTTCGGCCCGATGCACATGACGGTTAAAAACGGTGTGCGCTGGTCGACTGCGAACGCATACCTGAAACCGGCACTCAAGCGGCCCAATTTGCATTTGATTAGCGGTGCGATGACGCAACGTCTACTGCTCGATGGTAAAAGAGCGAGCGCGGTTGAATATCTCAAGGATGGGCGCTTGCAGTACGTGAGCGCTAACCGGGATCTGATACTGAGTGCCGGGCCGATCGCCTCGCCACATCTACTACAGCTGTCCGGCATCGGACCGGCGCAGGTTTTGAAAGCCGCGGGCATCGAAGTAAAGCACGATTTGCCCGGTGTCGGGGAAAACCTGCAGGATCACCTGGAGTTTTATTTTCAGTACCGTTGCAGGCAACCCATCACACTCAATGGCAAGCTGGATTTGTGGAACAAGTTTCTGATCGGCTCACGCTGGTTTTTTTGCAAGACCGGCCTGGGTGCGACCAATCATTTCGAGTCCTGTGCGTTTATCCGCTCAAAGGCTGGCGTCAAATGGCCCGATATTCAATACCACTTTTTACCCGCGGCGATGCGCTACGATGGCAACGCAGCGTTTGACGGTCACGGCTTTCAGCTTCATGTCGGCTACAATAAGCCGCGTAGCCGGGGGACGATCAAGGTGATTTCACCGACAATTGACGACAAGCCCGAAATTCTCTTTAACTACCTGCAGCACGAGGATGATATCGAGGGTTTTCGTGCCTGCGTGCGCCTGACGCGCGAAATTATTGCGCAGCCGGCAATGGACGCCTACCGGGATTCAGAAATTCAACCGGGTGAGGCCGTGCAAAGCGATGTCGATATTGATGCCTTCGTACGCAGCGCAGTGGAGAGCGCTTACCATCCATCCTGCGCTTGTCGCATGGGTGAAGACCCGATGGCTGTGGTCGACTCCGAAACCCGGGTCCACGGTATCGAGGGGTTACGCGTGGTCGATTCCTCGATTTTCCCGACCATCACGAATGGAAATCTGAATTCGCCAACCATCATGCTGGCCGAACGCGCAGCGGATATCATCAAGGGCAAGGGGATGCTGGAGGCATCGCAGGCGGTGGTGGGGCTTGGCGATGACTGGGAGAGTAAGCAGCGCTCTGCCAGCGCGGCTTGAATTCAAATAAAAGAGTATCTATGTCCAGATTAGCAATACGGGAAGCAAAACCTGAAGATTCAAAAGTGATATTAAATTTCATCCTCGAGCTGGCTAAATATGAAAAGCTTGAACCTGAAGTACTGGCTACTGAATCTTCTATCAGGGACTCGATTTTCGGACCGGAATCATCGACCAAAGCCCTGATTTGTGAAAACAACGGCATTCCTATTGGTTATGCCATTTATTTTTTCAACTATTCGACATGGCTTGGAAAACACGGCCTCTATCTGGAAGACCTTTATATCAGCCAGACCGAAAGAGGTTTTGGCGCCGGAAAAGCATTACTGAAATATCTTGCCAGAATAGCCGTTAGCAAAGATTGCGGTCGCTTTGAGTGGAGCGTACTGGATTGGAACCAACCCGCTATAGATCTTTATAAGTCACTCGGTGCCGAACCACAAAATGAATGGATAGTTTATCGTTTGTCTGGCCAAAAGTTGCTGGATCTGGCCGGGTGATGAAGATCTGGCATCCCCGCCCATATTGCAGGAAAATGCAGGGGAGGCCCTAACCGACGATAGCCAACAACACACCAGCCGCTACTGCGGAGCCGATAACCCCGGCCACATTTGGACCCATTGCGTGCATCAATAAAAAATTATGCGAGTTGGCGTCCAGCCCAACCTTATTCGCTACGCGTGCGGCCATTGGCACTGCGGAAACACCGGCGGCACCGATCAGGGGATTCACCGCACCACCGGTGACCCGATACATGATTTTGCCCATGATGATGCCTGCGGCGGTACCAATCGAGAAGGCGACCATGCCGAGCAGCAGGATGCCGATGGTTTCGGCGTTGAGAAATTTATCCGCTGCCAGTTTCGAACCCACTGCGAGGCCGAGAAATATGGTGACAATGTTGATCAATTCATTCTTGGCAGTATTGCTCAAACGATCTACGACACCGCATTCTTTTAGCAGGTTACCGAAACAGAGCATGCCGACCAGCGGTGTTGCCGTTGGCAAAAGCAGGATCGTGATCAGTAGCAGGGTCAGGGGGAATAGTATTTTCTCCAGGCTGCCGACATGACGCAACTGGGTCATTTTGGTTTGACGTTCTTTTTGCGTGGTCAGCAATTTCATGATCGGTGGCTGGATGATTGGTACCAGTGCCATATAGGAATAAGCAGCTACCGCGATAGCGCCAAGTAAATCGGGTGCCAGTCTGGAAGCTACGTATATTGCTGTTGGGCCGTCAGCACCGCCGATAATCGCTATCGCGGCCGCGTCGGCCATGCTGAATTCCATGCCGGGAATCAGGTTCATCGCGATCGCACCAAACAGCGTGACAAAAATGCCGAACTGGGCGGCGGCACCTAAAATCATCAGGCTGGGCCTGGCGAGTAATGGCCCGAAGTCTGTCATCGCCCCGACACCCATGAAGATCAGCAGCGGAAATACACCGGATTCGATGCCCGAGTGATAGAGAATACCGAGTAGTCCGTCAGGGCCGGCAATTTCGGCAACCGGAATATTGGCGAGGACACCACCAAAGCCGATTGGTATTAATAGTAGCGGTTCGAAACCTTTGGCAATCGCGAGGTAGATTAAAAGCGTGCCAGTTGCGATCATCGCAACCTGGCCGGGGGTAAAATTGGCGAGACCGGTTGACGCCCAGAGCTGTAAAAGGCCCTGTTCCATTAGCCTATGGTCATCAGGACCTGGTCGGCGCGGATTGCATCGCCCCTGTTGACCGCGATCGACTGGACCGATCCACTTACATCGGTTCGAATTTCGGTTTCCATTTTCATCGCTTCAATCACTATCACCGGGTCACCATCGGCGACCTGCTGACCAACCGATACCAGGATATCAATTACATTGCCCGTCATCGGTGCATTTATGTTGGTGCCCGGGCCCGCTGCAACAGGGGCTGTTGCCACCGGGGCGCTCGCCGGTTGTGCTGGCGTTACCTGGCTAACATCACCACTGCCGGGGGTGACCACGACATCGTATTGGGTACCATTGACTATTACCTGGTAGTTTTCTGCAGTCGCCTCCGGGGCAGGGGTAGCAGTCACTGGAACCTCGGCGGCGGTATCAGCCTCGCTTCCCGGTACCGGTTCAAATGCATCAGGGTTGTCGCGGTTTTTCAGATAGTTGACGCCGACCTGCTGAAACAGTGCATAAATCAGTACGTCGTCGATTTCATTTTTACCCAGAACGAAACCTTCAGCTTTCGACAGCGCTTTTAGTTCTTTTGTCAGACGAGTCATTTCCGGTTTGATCAAATCTGCCGGACGGCAGGTAATCGGCTCAGCACCATCGAGCACGCGTTGCTGTAATTCGGTATTGACCGGTGCAGCGGTCGCACCATATTCACCCTTAAGCACGCCCGCGGTTTCTTTACTGATAGTTTTGTAACGTTCGCCGCTGAGCACATTGAGCACTGACTGGGTGCCGACTATCTGCGAGGTGGGAGTTACCAGGGGTACGTAACCCAGGTCCTTGCGTACCGCCGGGATCTCCTGTAATACCGCGTCGAGCTTGTCGCTGGCGTTTTGTTCGCGCAACTGGCTTTCCAGGTTGGTGAGCATGCCACCGGGCACCTGGGCAGTGAGTATGCGAACGTCAACACCTTTCAGCGAGCCTTCGAATTTGGCGTACTTTTTGCGTACCTCGCGGAAGTAAAGCGAGATCTCTTCCAGCAAGTCCAGGTCCAGGCCGGTGGCACGATCGGTCTCTTCCATGATCGAGACAAATGTTTCGGTCGGTGAATGCCCGTAGGTCAGGCTCATCGACGAGATCGAAGTGTCGAGCATGTCGATGCCGGCTTCAATCGCTTTCAGGTAGGTCGCGGTAGATAACCCGGTGGTGGCGTGGCAATGCATCGACAGTGGCAGTTTGCAGTTCTGCTTGATTTTGCTGACCAGCTCTTCGGCAACATAGGGCTTTAGCAACCCGGCCATGTCTTTAATGCATATTGAGTGGCTACCCATGTCTTCGAGGCGTTTAGCCATGTCGACCCAGAATTCAACGTTGTGCACCGGGCTCAGGGTATAGGACATTGCCCCCTGTGCGTGTTTGTCCACCTTGACGGTTGCCTTGATCGCGGTCTCGAGATTGCGCATATCGTTCATCGCGTCGAAGATGCGAAATACATCGATGCCATTGACGGCAGCGCGCTCGACAAATGCCTCGATCACGTCGTCGGCATAGTGGCGATAGCCGAGGGCATTCTGGCCCCGCAGCAACATTTGCATCGGTGTATTTGGCATCGCTGCCTTGAGTAGCCGCAGGCGCTCCCAGGGATCTTCCCCGAGAAAGCGGATACAGGCATCGAAAGTTGCGCCACCCCAGGTTTCGAGCGACCAGAATCCTACCCTATCCAGCTTCTCGGCGATCGGTAGCATGTCCTCGGTGCGCATGCGAGTTGCGAATAGTGACTGCGTGGCGTCACGCAATACCAGGTCTGTCAGTAAAAGGGCTCGGGTCATGGATTGGTACCTGTTGGCAATTAGCGGCCGCGGGATTTTCTGAATTTATGGATAGCCGCCTGGATAACGGCAATGTGTTGATTATCGACCGGGGGTACAGGACTCCGTGGTGGCGTTGCTTCAACTGGCAAGTCCTCGGGAACCAGTTTCGATATCAACGAAATAATGCCAATTAGAAAGATCAATATAATGAATACCGAACCCATTCCGAGGCCAAGAAGCTGAAAGCTTTCTTTAAAGAGTTGGTCAATATTCATTGTTTTCAGTAAGTTATTTCGGAGGTGCAGCGAATCAGCCGAAGTATACTATAAATATTATTTGCCACGATAATCATTGATAAATCCGATTTTCGGGATTGGATAGAATAATACATTGCCTGAGCCTGAAATGTTCAGGCCCGGCCCAGGCCATCAATTTTGACTTTAATTTTGCAACGACTCTATCGTAGTAGTAGGTGTCAGAATATCCGCATCCATTAGAATCTCGATCAGGGCCGGGCTGTTGGCCGACCGCGCACGTTTAAATGCTGGCGCAAATTTTTTGGTACTGGTGACCAGTTCGGCATGTGCACCGTAAGCCCGGGCCAATGCGCAAAAGTCCGGATTCACCATGTCAGTACCGACCACACGCCCGGGATAGTCGCGTTCCTGGTGCATTCGAATAGTCGCGTAGATACCGTTATTGACAACGATAATAATAATATTGGCCCCGTATTGCATTGCGGTTGCCAGTTCCTGACCATTCATCATGAAATCACCGTCGCCGGCGAAGGCAACCACCGTTCTATGCGGATATATCAGCTTCGCCGCGATAGCCGCAGGCACGCCGTACCCCATCGTGCCGCTGGTTGGTGCAAGCTGTGTTCTATACTCACGAAAACGATAAAAACGGTGTATCCAGCCGGTGTTATTACCGGCGCCATTGGCAATGATGGTGTCGTCGGCGGTCAAAGTTTGCACGCTTTTAATAATTTCAGAAAATTGTAATGATCCTTTAACCTGGATCGACGTATTCCAGTCTTCGAAAGCCTGTCGATCCTGTTTAAGCGGTAGAACTTCTGCCTCACTATGAAGGGTAGTCAGACTCCAGTCCTTTAGGGCTTCGATGAAAGCAGACGAGGAGGCGTTGATCGCCAGGTCGGGTTGGTATATGTGGCCCAGCTCCTCGGCACCGGCATGAACATGGATCAGGGTTTGCGTGGGGTTTGGGATATCGATTAGCTGAAAACCGGCGGTGGTCATTTCACCGAGGCGCGCTCCGATCACCAGCAACGCATCGGCGTCGCGTATTCGCTGGCTAAGCATTGGGTTGACGCCGAGGCCGAGGTCGCCGACATAGTTTGGATGTTCGTGGTCGATATAATCCTGGCAGCGGAACGAGTTGGCCACCGGGATGGCCAGTTTTTCGGCAAACTCCTGCAAACCCAGACGGGTGGCTTCGCTCCATCCACTACCGCCGACGATAACCATCGGTTTCTTCGATTTCAACAATATTTTGACTGTCTTTTTGATATCTGCGGCGGCAGGATAAATGGTGACGGGTTGCCAGCGGTCTGCGTCCTCAGCGTCGGTAGTGTCGGTGAGCATGTCTTCCGGTAGTGCCAGCACTACCGGTCCGGGGCGTCCGCTGGTGGATGTGGCAAACGCGCGAGTCAGGTACTCGGGAATTCGGCTGGCGTCATCGATCTGGGCCACCCATTTGGCGACCTGGCCGAACATACGGCGGTAGTCGATCTCCTGAAACGCTTCGCGATCCATATCTTTACGTGCCACCTGGCCGATCAGCAGGATCATCGGCGTCGAATCCTGCATCGCGACATGCAAACCGCAACTCGCGTTGGTGGCACCCGGGCCGCGCGTAACAAAACAGATTCCGGGCCTGCCGGTGAGCTTGCCATAAGCCTCGGCCATGTAGGACGCACCCCCTTCATTGCGACATACCGTTAATGCAATTTCAGGGGTGTCATACAGCGCGTCGAGCGCGGCGAGAAAACTTTCACCAGGTATGCAAAATACTCGATCGACCGAGTTGATTTTCAACGCTTCGATCAGGACCTGCCCGCCGGTTCTTGAAATGCCCGCCTGGTTCATTGCTACCTCTTACTAACAGGTCGAATAGTCAGTCCGCCGCAAAGCAATAAAACTTTCCAGCACCCCCGGTTTTGGTCAGGGCTTCCTGGCTACAACCACGTGATGCATGCGCCGAACTCCACGACGGATTGCCACCGCCATGACGGTCGTGGTGACCTACCTGCGCACTACCTTCACCGCTGCTTGTCCAGTTGCTGCAGGTATGGTCTTTGCCGTCACGGGGAAAATATGGCGTACCATCGTCCTGGGACCCGGTTAATATGTCGTGCTCATTGGGTTTGTCACCTCTACCCTTGATACGATTACCCGATTCGTCGAGCGCTGTTTCCAGCGTGATGGTCTTGTTGTAAAGGTGTAAATCGGTTGTATTGGTAGCAATCAGGATTCCGTGTGCGTTATACCAGGGGCCATCACCGATACGTGCCCGTGCAAATACACCCCGCTTGTCGCCGTTTTTTGTGCTCAGATAGGCGCGCCATTCGCGCTCTCCGGCTCCGGCAGCGGTCGCGAGTTTTTGACAGTGGGCGTCTGCACCCTTTAAGCCACCAAGATCGGCACCCTTACCCATGCCTGCGCTCGTGACGAAAAACCCCATCGGCCTTTCCCCGGCGTTCGCCACATTAAAACCCAGTAGCGAAAATATTGTTAACAACATAAGGCCTGTTCTGATTCTCATTTTATTACTCCTTTGCGTGGATGAATTCACAGGATATCATACAGGGGTGCTCGATTTAATGATTAACCCGAACAGGTAATTCGGTTGGTCGACGGCGACTGGAACAAGAAAGCTAAATTGTAGCGGCAATTTATCCAAGCTTACTTTAAAATACCCCGCTTTGCAGACGTTGCCTTCCAATTAAGCTACAGGTCTCATGTTCGAACTAATCACCAACGCCGAGGTTTATGCACCGCAGGCCCTCGGCCTTCAAAATCTCCTGGTATGCGCCGGTAAAATAGTCTACCTGGGAGAACGGGTTCCAGAACTTGACGATAACCTGTCGGTACAGGTCTCCGACCTGGATGGCGCCAGGTTAATCCCGGGGTTTATCGACGCGCACGCGCATATAACCGGTGGCGGAGGGGAAGCAGGGCCTTCGACGCGGGTGCCGCCCACACCCCTGAGTCAATTTACGCGGGCGGGTGTGACTAGCGTGGTGGGCCTGCTTGGCACCGATGACCTGACGCGTAACACGCAGACCCTGTTAACCCAGGTGATGGGCTTACGCGAAGAGGGTTTATCGGCCTGGTGTTACACCGGTGGCTATCACCTGCCGGCTACTACGCTGACGCAATCGGTACGTAGCGATATAGTGAATCTTGAAGCGGTGATCGGCGTTGGCGAGGTGGCACTCAGTGATCATCGATCGAGTCAACCGACGCAGGATGAAATTCTGCGTCTGGCAAGCGAAGCGTATGTCGCTGGCCTGATGACTGGCAAAGCCGGTATCGTGCATTTTCATCTCGGCGATGGCGAGCGAAGGCTGTCGATGATTCGCGATTGCCTGGAGCAGAGCGAAATCCCGTCCCGCGTATTTAATCCAACCCATGTGAACCGAAACAAGGCACTGTTTGAGGAAGCCTGCGAATTGACCGCACGAGGATGTACTGTTGATTTGACTGCCTATCCTACCGACATTAACGACGCCGGATGGTCAGCTGAACGGGCTGTCGCTCTCTATTTTGAAAAAGGCTGTGACTCAAAAAAACTAACTATCAGCTCCGATGGCGGCGGTTGTCTACCCAGGTTCGACGACCAGGGTACGCTGTTGGAAATGGACTTTGCCAGTTCTTCGGCGATGGCGATTACTTTCAAGGCGATGCTCGATATGGATTTGCCGATGGCTTCGATCCTGCCGCTGATGACGAGTAACGTTGCCGACCTGCTCAGGTTTCATCGAAAAGGCCGAATCGATACCGGTTTCGATGCCGACCTGCTGGTTATCAATGAAACTCACGACATACAAGGCGTGATGGCGAATGGTGTCTGGCATGTCAAACAGGGCAAACAACTGGTTAAGGGTTTATTTGAACTATGAGTCCCTCTCCGAAACAAAACGGGCATACCCGTGGTTACGTGATACCTATCGGTGGTGCCGAAGAGCGTAGGGGTTCACTCAGGGTTTTAAAACGGTTTGTCCGATTGTGTGGCGGTAGAAAATCCCGCATCGTGATCATTCCCACGGCTTCGAACCTGGCCGATACCGGCGACAGGTATATCGAAATATTCAACAAAATCGGTGTCAGTGATGTCGTATCCCTACCGATCAATGAACGCTCCGAGGCTGAACGTCAGGATTCTCTCGATCAGCTCGAACAGGCAACCGGTATCTTTATTACCGGCGGCAACCAGTTACGCATGTCTACCATCATCGGTGGCACCGAGGTGGCGCAAAAAATCCGGCGCTTGAACGCCACCGGCGTGCATGTTGCCGGAACATCTGCCGGGGCCGCAATTATGCCCGAGCATATGATTGCCGGTGGTGCGACCGGATCAATTCCCTCGGGTGATGGTGTTAACCTGGCGCCGGGACTGGGCCTGACCAACGCGTTGTTGATCGATCAGCATTTTAGCCAGCGTGACCGGCTCGGACGCCTGCTCACTGCTATATCCTATAACCCGTTTATGCTGGGCATAGGCATAGATGAGGACACCGCCATTTTTATCGATCCGGAGCACAGTTTCGAAGTCGTTGGCAGCGGTGCCGTGACAGTGATCGACCCGATTCATCTGAGCTACTCGTCGATGAGCAGGGCATCGAAGAAAGAGGCCCTGAGTATGCTTGATCTTAAACTGCATATATTATCGAAGGGCTGTACTTTCGATATAGAACAGAGAAAACCATATCCTCCTAAACAGCCACCCCCTAAACGCAAAAAACCAGTTAAAAACTAACCTGTCATTCCGGCCCTAAACGTAATGTCATACCAGCCTCAAACATAACGTCATTCCGGCCTCAAGATTAACGTCATTCCGGCCGAAGAGCCGGAATCTAGTAGCCAGATCGGTAGATTCCGGGTCTTACGCCCGGAATGACGAATTTTCATTTAATTATCTTACTAGTTATTCCGGCCTCAAGATTAACGTCATTCCGG
>Ga0164320_10000909_pt1 | contig 10356 bp, 4 predicted proteins | sample GuaBasSediGuay11_FD_113736 | JGI IMG/M metagenome (GOLD analysis project Ga0164320, IMG submission 113736) | Subseafloor sediment microbial communities from Guaymas Basin, Gulf of California, Mexico - Guay11, Core 4567-28, 0-3 cm | ecosystem: Environmental > Aquatic > Marine > Hydrothermal vents...
GCTTACTGAAATTTGTAAATCAGTTGTGCCGGGCGAGTTTGCAAACCAACTAATGGAGAGTTTTGATAAGGAAATATTTTTCGGGTTTGGTAATTATCTTTTGACAATTGCTGATAAGGAAAAGATACATCCGCTTATTCACGAATATCTAAACCTCTTTCGTTTTCCTTCTTTGCTTAAGAAAATCTATAACGAAGAAAAATGGAGAAAGTCAATAGAAGAACTGATTTTAAAAAGCAATTTCACTATCCGCACTTTATTTAACCAAAGAGTTAGAGATTACAGGAACAAACCGCTGTTCAGAATTATTAAAGGGAACGCTGTTTCAGATATAAGCTGGAGCAATACAGCGGAGCTCATTAATAATTATGCGCGTTCATTTAATGCGCTGCTGAAAAGTGAAAATGAAGAGAATGGAAAAGTTGCCTTCCTGCTTGAGAACTGCCCGGAAATGGCAATGCTTGATATTGCCTGTCTAACAAGGGGCATTGTAAACATAATGATCCCCGCTAACTCGGTGCCGGAACATATAAGTTTTATTCTTAATCAAACTAAAGCGGCGGTTGTAATTGCACATAACGAAAAACAGCTTGCAAAAATAAAATCAGTAAAGAATGAGCTTCATCATTTAAAAAAAATTGTTCTGCTTATTGGAAGCAGCGCTGATGATTATGTGATATCATTTGAAGAATTTTTAAGCGGTGGTAAAAACGCAGATGAATCTTTTACAGAAAAACTTCTGGAACAGGTAAAACCGGATTCGCTTGCAACAATTATGTACACATCCGGCACAACCGGTGAACCGAAGGGGATAATGTTCTCGCATATGAACATTATTTACAAACGTTTCTGCCGTGCCATGGCTCTACCTGAAATTGGTGATACTGACAGGTTTCTTGCTTTCCTTCCGATCTTTCATACTTTTGGAAGATGGCTGGAAATGATCGGCTCAGTTTTCTGGGGTGCAGAATATGCTTTCATGGAAAATCCTTCCGTGGATACAATGATATTAAATATGAAGCTGATAAAACCGTCTCTGTTTATAAGCATACCTAAAAAGTGGCTGCAGCTTTATGAATACGTATCGAACCGTGTTGATATTGAGGTTGATGATCATAAAATAATTAAGGAAGCTGTTGAAGAATCAACCGGCGGCAATTTAAAATTTGGTTTATCTGCTGCTGGTTACCTTCCTCCGGATGTTTTTCAGTTTTTCCAATCGTATGGAATTGAGTTAATGAGCGGCTTTGGTATGACCGAAGCAACAGGTGGAATTACTATGACCCCGCCAGGAAAGTATAAACCAAACTCCCTCGGCAAAGCATTGCCCGGCATTCAAATTAAATTAGGCAAAGATGGAGAAATATTAATCAAGGGCGCTTATGTAATGATGGGTTACTATGGAAGCGGCAGGGAAGAAATTTTTCTTAAAGATGACTGGCTTCCTTCCGGCGACATAATGAAAATGGATGATGACGGTTTTATAGAGATTGTTGACAGAAAAAAAGAAATCTATAAAAATATTAAAGGGGAAACCATTGCCCCGCAAAAAATTGAAAACTTCTTTAGAGATTTTGAAAGTATAAAACAGGTTTTTCTTGTGGGCGATCATAAACCGTTTAACACGGTGCTTCTCTATCCAAATTACCAGGAGGATGTATCGCCTGTGCCCGGTATGGATGAACAGCAAAAGCAGGAATATTTTTCTTCTGTAATAGTTACCATAAATAAATTCCTCGCCCCTTTCGAAAGAATCCTCGATTTTAGAATTACAGAGAGACCGTTTTCCGATGAGCAGGGTGAGCTGACTCCAAAGGGAACTTACAAGAGAAGAGTAATCGAGAAAAACTTTAATGATATTATTGAATTGATGTACACGCGGGACCATATAAGTGTTTATGTTAACAAAACTGAAGTGCGCATTCCAAACTGGTTCCTTAGAGAGAAGGGATGTCTTAGCAGGGATATAGTTGCTGATAACGAGGGGATCTCAATTCCCAAACTCAATTTATCTTTAAAATTAAACCGGAAACTGGAAAGTAAAAACATTTTCCGCATCGGCAGTTATAAATACAAATCAGACTCCCCTTATATTGATATGCAATCACTTCTTACAAATCCTCAGCTCTGGATAGGAAATAAGGAAGTAATAGAATTCACAGGCAAATCAATTATACAATGGTACAGGCAGCAAAGCAGATCAGAACATTTAATGTTTCATTCCCGTTCCGGAAAAGTTGCCATTATTGAAGATGATAGAACTTCACTTAGTAAAAAAATAGCATCAAGAGAAGTTTCGCTTGAAGCTTTACACGCTGCTTATTTGCTCATCCAAACAGAAAATATTGAAGATTGTAAAACTGCATTATCGTACATTGGAAAAATTCTTTCCGATGAAACAAATCATCTTTATAAATTAACACTTGCGCTTATCTCACGCCCGAATATTACCGGCGTTACAGAAATACGCAGGGAGATTTTTAAAGCAGCAATTAGCAATGTAAACCAGCAGCAGTTCAGCGAAATATTTTTAAACTTTACCCGGTTTGATAAAAAACTGCTTGATGAAGAAGTTATAAATTTTGTTTCAGATAAAAGCAAAGGGGATAAAAACCTTGATGTAATTGAAGCATCAATTAATAATATTGTTGAGCAGCCGGTTGATAAGATTGCACAAAGCATCTCATCGCTCGAATCGTTTTTTCATTTGATAACCGTTTACGCTTCACATCACCCGGTTACATTTAAAAGAATAAGAAGATTTGTGATGAGGTTTTCTGTTTTGGGTAAAACGCCCGAAGTAAGAGTAGAAGCTGTAAAAACTCTTACAAATCTGCGTAACGGATTAAGAGACTGGCTTGGGAATAACCAGAAATTTGCAGTGGATGCTGAAACCGGCGAGGAATACGGCTGGAAAGATGTTTTAACTTTTGAAGAAGGAATTGATGCTGAAGACAGGCAGAGGATAAAAAATGCAATTGTTAAAACACCTGTACTCCGCGAAGCAATATTTCTTTTTTCCGGCGGAGTCTCATTACGGTTGGATAACGTACTGCCCGGCGGCGTTTGGGTAAGCAATCTAATTGCAAAGAATGATAAATCAATCTACAGAATATCGGTTCAAACAAGATTCCAGGGCAGCTTCGATATCACCTTACACTTAAATAAAAACTTTCCGCCCGGAGAGATAAAAGAAGAGATAAAATGGTTGATAATTGCTGAAACTAATTTAAAGGGTGAAAGATTGCTGCCGAAATATGGCGGTTACTGGGATGAGTATGATCTGTGGACTGAAGCATTTGTTCCGCGAGATAGTGTTGCAAGATTCTTAAACAGGGAATTAACAAGGAAAGAAGGAAACTACGAGCAGCGCCTCCATTTTCTATGGACTTTCTTTGTTTGGAATGCTGCCAAAGCTTACATCAATTTTTGGCACTTAACAAATCGTGAAATAGAACTGGCTAATCCTTTGCCGGATAATATCACCATACCAACACACGATTACCAGACAGGCACATTGCTTTATTCCGTTTCACAGCGAATAAAATCTACATCCGTTACTTCCTATTTTACTAATTTTTATAACATGTTTGTTACAAAAACGATTGAAGAATTTCCAGCTTTGAAAAATGATTCTATCTGGAATTATATTTTCTCCGGAGTGATAGAAGCCGAGGGGGAAGAAAAAGGGTTGGAAATACTGTCAGCATTCAAAGATGAATTGCAGGAATCAAATAAATTTGAGGAAAAGGAACAAGTTTTATCAAAATTAGATTCGTTCATTAATATCATTAATCTTAGCGGGTACATTCCCAAAGCACTTTTCTTTGCTATCAAAAGATTTCACAGGTGGTTCGAGCTGAATGAAGGAGCTTCACTAAGTGCACAGGCAGAAATGTTATATGATCTTTATGAAACTTATGAGTTATTCGACCTGGAAGAAAAATATCCCGCTGTAAGAACACAATTTTATTTAAAAACTGCGTTTAAAGATTCTTCTGAAGAATTTAAAAATGCGCTTAAAGAAATAGTTAAAAAACAGCACGATAGCAATATAGATAAGAATGTAATACAAGAACTTATTTCAGGTCTGCATCTGCAGTTTCAACTAAGTGAGCCGGAAGAGTTTTTTGTTACACGTTTAAGCTTTCCGCATCTCAAACCAACAGATTCTGCCGCGCTTGTTAAAGTAAAAAGTGATAGCGGTACAGCGTCTAATCTTGTGGTGCAGCTGCTTGATAACGACAACGCACCTTATATGATAAGGAATCCCATTTCACCTAAAGAAATATCGCGGCTTCACCAGCTTTTCTTCGAAACAAATCTGAATGTTCGTTTCAATCCCGAGCACCAGTTTCTTGTTGCACTTTCTGAGAGAGGATTTATTATTGGCGGCTTATTTTACAGCCGGGTTGATGATCAAACAGCACACATGGAAAAAATTGTTGTGTCCAGCAGGTATCGCCGCAAAGGTATAAGCGAAGGGTTGATGAATGAATTGTTTAACCGGCTTAAAGGTGAACATTTAAAGTATGTAACCACCGGCTTTTTCCGTCCTGAATACTTTTACAGGTTTGATTTTAAGATCGAAAGAAAATATTCAGGGCTTGTTAAAGATTTGCTTAACAACGGAAATAAAAATTGAACTATAAGCTTCTCAATTAATTTTGATTTTATTAGCTTTGTTAAATTTTTAAAATGAGTTTTACTCAGGAATTGTTTCCCGAGATTATTGTTTAGGGAGATTTCAGCTTATAGATACCATTTCTCTATAAATAAATGATTTATAATAAATCCAAAACATTTTTAACTGCGGGTCCCAATTTATTAAATGAACTTGAAAGAATTTTTAGCCGATAAGAATAAACAAAAGGAACTTATTGTATCTATTCCTTTCCTTGCTGCTATTCTTATAATTTTTCCGCAGTTTCTTCAATTTGTCGAAGCTCGTTCGGGCGTGGTGTTTACCGATCCGATACTTGCATTATTCAGTCCGATTGATCTTACATGGCTTACATTTGGATTGGTCTATTTATCAATTGTTGTTTCTCTTTTTTCCCTGGCTAGAAAACCGGAAAGATTATTGTTTGGTTTTCAGTGTTATGGTCTGATGGTTTTATTCCGGCTGATTGTAATGTACCTGTTGCCTCTCGAACCACCGGCAACGCTGCTTCCGCTTAACGATCCGTTTGTACAACTTTTAGGTACAGGCGAAATATTAACTAAAGATCTTTTCTTTTCAGGGCATACAGCAACGCTTTTTTTACTTTTTCTAATAATGGGAAAGCGTGTATTTAAGATCATATTACTTACCTCAACAATCATTATAGGAATTACTATTCTGCTGCAACATGTTCATTATACAGTTGATGTTGCTATTGCACCTTTCGTTGCTTACACCAGCTACAAAATAATTGATGGACTAAAGAATAAACTATATAACAATTCAATTTAGTCCAGCCGGTACTTTCATATTTTACAAAGCACAAATCCGTATACTGCAGAGTGGTGATTAATTTATTTAACATCATATTCCTAAGACGTTTTGAGGTTTACCTGCCAAAACACATTCTGTAATCACCATAACTTCTTATAACAAAAGCTTGATAATTATTATTTTAATGTTTAACTTCAAAAAGCAGTAATAACTTCTTGTGTTATAAGCTGTTCATAAGCACAAATATTTTTTAGGGTGCTTCCGCGAACCTTCTATTTAAAAGAATGTAGGGAGTATAAAATATGGCTTTAATAAATTCTAAAAAGCTTAAAGATCTTCAAACAGAGAATGAAGAACTTAATAGCAAGCTTCAAAGGATAAATGATAAGGAAGACAAACTCATACGCCTTGAAGAGGTGCTGAAAAAGGACTATAAAGAAATCAGCGGGTTGAACCAGCAAAAAGCAGATTACACAACCACTGTGGATCAATTGAAGCGTGAGGAAACCGGATTATTGGATGAGCTTGAAATACTTAACCGGGAAATTGATAAGCTAAGAGAAATGAAAAGCGATGAACAGCATAACCTTCTTTATATTACAAACCATATTAGTGATGCAAAATCCTCAATAAGTCTTTCCAACGAAACTTCAAGTGATCAAATTGAAATAAATAACGATGAGTTGCTCGCAGTAGAAAAAAGAAAAAAAGATCTGGAAACCGAAAACACAAAATTGGAAATTCAACTGAGTGAACTTGGTTTAATAATAGAGACGCTTGATGAACAGCAAGCTGATTTTCAGACACTTATTAATGAAAAGAAAATTGAGTTGAATAATTTCGACGCGCAAGATGAAAATAATAAAAGGCAGGAACTAATAAAGCTTGATGAAAAAATTTCTCAACTAAAAGAGAACGAAAATAAAACTGTTAATGAATTTGAAAAACGGATAAGGGAATTATCTTCTAAAGAAAAATCTTTAAGAGATAGCATCAATATGAAAAATAAAGACCTTGAAGAAATTGAAAAACTCACGCTGAAAAATCAAACCCAGGATGTATCAACAAACGGTGACAAACTTATCTCGCTGATTGTTGAAGAACAAAATCTTGCTGAATCAATTAAGAAAAAACGGCATTATCTTGAAGAAATGGGAATGACAATCTCTTCCCTAAAGGAAGAGGAGCAGATATTAAAAGCATCGCTTAATACCGGGAAGAAAGAGCTTGCTGAGGTTGGTATTATAAACGGCAATTCAATCGAACTTCAAAACACGATCTCTTTATTAAAAGAAAAAGAAGCCGAGCTAAAAGGAAAAGTGGAAATTCTTAATCAAACAGAGCAGCTTAAAAGAGAATTGATTTCTGAGCTTAATGATAAACTGTCTGCCAGTGAAATTGAGTTTGCCGCACTGGAAAAAGATTTTGAATTAAAAATCAGCCGTTTAGAGGAAGCCGTTATAAAACTCCGGAAAATAACAGGGGAAAGTACTTACAAACAGAAAGAAATTCTTACACTAGCCCAGGTAGTAGATGATAAAACTAAAAAATTAAAAAACCTTTCTGCCGAAATTACTTTTTCGGAGGAGAAAATAAATTCGCTTAAAAATGAAATTATTATTATTGAAAATTCAAAGAGCGAAACAGAACAGAAATATAAAACTGATAAAGAAACAATTATTGCACTGAAAAATGACTACGCAAAGTTAAAAGAATATTTGCCCATCCTTGAAAGAAGACGGAATGAGATGAAGGAGGGCAACAGTATGCTTGAGAGCAGGTTCAAAAACATGTTCCAGGTGTATAACAAAGAGCTTAACGAAGCGAACAAAAAGAAAAGTGTACTCGACCAGATAATTGTTAAAAAAGAAAAGGATATAAATGAACGAGACCAGGTGTTATTTGAAAAGGTTGCAGCACTTAATGAAACCGAAAGAATATTGAAACTAAGACAGGTGGAGATCGGTTCTTTTGAGGATCTCCTTTCGGTTATAAATGAACAAACAGAACTGCTTAAAAACGATCTGATAAATCTTGATGACAAAGCTGCTGCTAAACAAAATACAAACATGGAGTTAGATGCAGAAGCTGAATTGCTTAAGAAAAAAATAAATGAATTTGAGAAGGGATTATACGCAGTGCTGGAAAACTCCAAAACACGATACCATAAAGGAGAGGGAAAAAGAGCTAAACTTGAAAGTGAAATTAAAGAGTATGAACACCGGCTAACCGAGCTAAACTATAAAATTAAGGAATCGATGAATGAGCTTGTTGAACTGCAGGAATCATTAGGAAGAATTAAACTTGAGCACGAAGAACACCGAAGTGATATTTCGAAACTTGTTCCGATGAAGAAGAAGATGCAGGAAGAAATTGATAATAATCAAATACTGCTGGAAAAGTACACAATAATAAAAGAAAAAATAAAAGCAGAGCAGGAAGCAATAAAGAAGCGAAAAGAATTTACAACTGACAGGGAACTTGCTTCTGCCCGTAACAGCGAAAATTTCCAGAACGAAAAGGACCTTTCAAAAATTTTCAGGCTGTAAATGCTTTGGAATTATTAACCGGCAGGATTTAATAGATATTAATAAACCTTTCAGACATTTTACTGCTATTTCTCAAGTAGCTCCCCAAGGATATTCAATTATTTTTCTATCCGCTAAAAACATTTGTTAATATTAAGCTGATATTTTAAGTTTAATATTCTATCTTAATAATACAATACTATAAACGATTTAATCTTGGATAAAAAAATGAGACCATTATTAAAGTCAACAATATTTCTTTTCCTTTTAAATACAGCAGTTCTCTATTCTCAATACCAGGGTTCAATTAATTCGTCACCGGATTGGAGTTACAATAAGACCATCTACGAAGTTAACACCAGGCAATTTACAGCTGAAGGAACATTTGAAGCATTTGAGAAACACCTGCCACGCTTAAAAGAAATGGGAGTTGGCATTTTATGGTTGATGCCCATCCATCCCATCGGTGAAAAGAACCGTAAAGGAACGCTTGGCAGTTATTATTCTGTTAAAGATTATAAAGCTGTCAATCCTGAATTCGGAACATTGAAAGAGTTTAAAGCTCTCGTTGATAAAATTCATAATATGGGAATGTACGTTATAATTGATTGGGTGGCGAATCATACTGCGTGGGATAATGTTTGGGTTGAAGAACATCCTGATTTTTATACGAAAGATTCCTCCGGAAATATGATACCCTCAGTGCCTGATTGGACTGACGTTGCAGACCTTAATTATGAGAACAAAGAACTTTGGGCTGCGATGATAGATGCATTAAAATTTTGGGTTGAAGAATATGATATTGATGGTTACCGTTGTGATGTTGCAGGAATGATGCCAATTGAATTCTGGATTGAAGCAAGAAAGGAACTTGATAAAATTAAACCTCTATTTATGCTTGCGGAGTGGGACACACCTGAAATGCATTTAGCATTTGATATGACTTACGATTGGGATACTCATAAATTAATGAATGCAATAGCAAAAGGAGAAAAAACTGCAGAAGATATGCTTAATAATTTGAACGATGATAAAAATAGCTATCCTGAAAAAGCTTTCAGAATGAATTTCACTTCCAATCATGATGAGAACACATGGAATGGAACAGTGTCCGAAAGATTAGGCAGTGCTGCTGAGTTGTTTGCTGTGTTTTCTTTCTTAATTCCTGATATGTCTTTAATTTATACTGGACAGGAAGCCGGATTAAATAAGCGCCTTGCATTCTTTGATAAAGATGAAGTTGAATGGAAAGAAAATAAATTCCAAAAACTTTACTCACATCTGATTAAGCTTAAAAATAATAATGATGCGTTGCAAAACGGAGAAAGAGGAGGCAAAATTACCTGGGCAAACAACACAGACAAGAAAAACATTCTTGCATTTACGAGAACAAAAAATAGAGATAAAATTCTTGCGATTTTCAATTTTTCAGATGAAAAAATCGAGATTGAACTTGATGGTGAAATGATTAACGAAACGTACAAAAATTATTTTACCGGCAAGGAGGAAACATTTTCAAATAAGGAAAAATTTAACCTTGAACCGTGGAAATTTAAAGTGTTTGTGAAAAAGTAGCCTTAATTGTGTCAATCTCCCTTAAAAATATTTCTAATTCCTTAACTTTCTTTTAACACTTAAAGAATCCTCCATTAATATTGGCGGGGGAAAGGATATTTTGAGTATATTAACTTTATCGGCCTAGCTTTTCTGAAGATTGTAACAGATTCCTATTTTTAATAAATTATCAATAAATCATAATCAAAAATTATGTGTTATAGCAGTTATGAATCAGAGTAGAAGGTTAGAAAATGAAAATAAAGGATTACTAAATCCGTAAAGGAATGTTTATTTATTAAAATAATGACTGAAGAAGAAACTGAATACCGTAAACTCTCCGCCATCATGTTTACAGACATGGTTGGCTACAGTGCTATGGTTCAGAAAAACGAATCGCTAGCACTTGAATTACTACAGGAACACAGAAAAATTCTTCGCCCGATTTTTCCCAAACACGGTGGCGAAGAAGTCGAAACCGCAGGTGATGCTTTTTTTATTGAATTTAAAAGTGCCTTGGAAGCAACACAATGTGCAATTGAGATTCAGAAAATTCTGCACGAAAGAAACTCTAAAGTTGAAACAGAAAAACAAATATTGCTTCGCATTGGTTTACATGTTGGCGATGTTGTGCATATGGGAAAGCATGTACATGGCGACGGTGTTAACATTGCAGCAAGATTAGAGCCACTTTCTGTACCCGGAGGAATATGTTTATCAGAAGATGTTTATCGTCAAATTCATAACAAAATTGAATTGCCGATGAGTAAACTTGGCACTAAAAATCTAAAGAAAATAAAAACCCCGAGTAATATTTAAACTGTTGAACTTATCTGA
>Ga0164320_10000910_pt1 | contig 10355 bp, 9 predicted proteins | sample GuaBasSediGuay11_FD_113736 | JGI IMG/M metagenome (GOLD analysis project Ga0164320, IMG submission 113736) | Subseafloor sediment microbial communities from Guaymas Basin, Gulf of California, Mexico - Guay11, Core 4567-28, 0-3 cm | ecosystem: Environmental > Aquatic > Marine > Hydrothermal vents...
GCTTCGCCGCCATAGCTGGGTGAGATGAAAATCAGCACGGTGACGCAAACACCACACCAGGAAAATCTTGACCTCATTGCGATACTGTCTCGAGTTGCTTTGTGTACAAATACATTTCGGAACTGCCGTAGGATTCGATTTGTTCAATGAATTCAAACTCAAGTTTTTCGAGAACTCGAATTGAACCAGCATTCGGAATGTCGACGGTTGCGATTACCTTTGGCGTGAGTTCACGCTCTTGTGCGTCATCCAGAACTTTTGCCGAAGCCTCGGTTGCGTATCCCTGACCGAATGCCCGGCTGGCAATCATGAATTGCAATTCCGGCCCACCGAATTGATCGCTTATTGATGAACGCAGCAGTCCCGTCCAGCCGACGAAAGATCCTTCGGATGATTCCGTCGGTTTTTCATTTATTGACCAGATCTCGAATTCAGTTCTGGCTCTGCTGACTTCGAAGTTCTCCCAAAAGTCTTTCTCGGCAAGTGACCGAATTTGGTGAAGGTCGAACAGGTCACGGTAGGAATGGTAATGCTCCACCACTCTCGGATCTGTCAGCATGTCCCTGACAAAGATGTCGAATTGCGCATGAGACATGGGTTCCAGTAGCAGGCGTGGCGTCTCTAGTTGCGGCAAATCTTCATCTCCTCTTAATCCTCCATTTCGACCTCTCTGGCAAGTATGCCACCATTACTGGGAGATCCCTCCGCTCTATGACGTAGAGCTAACGTTTTGGCTTCGGCTCCGCCAAATCGCGAAGATAGCCGGATAGGCGATCAGCACCATCAATAGCGCTGTACCTATTCCGCCGAGCATCGGTGCCGCAATACGCTTCATGACATCCGAGCCACTGCCATCGCTGAGCATAATCGGCAGCAGGCCCAGGAGCAGCGCCAGGCCTGTCATCAGCATCGGTCGAATTCGTTGCTTTGCGCCCTCTGCAATGGCTTCCCAAAGTTGTGCCGCATCATCGAGCCGATTCTCGTCCGCTGCCCGGCGCCACGCGATGTCGAGATACAGCATCATCAACAGCCCAAGTTCCACCGCAAGCCCGGCAACGGCGATCATGCCGACAGCGACCGCCACACTCATATTGTAGTCGAGCAATGCAAGCAACCAGATACTGCCAACAATCGACATCGGCAACGCGGTCATGATGATCAGGGTTTCGACGAGGGATTTCCGGTGCATGTAAAGCATCACAAAAATTAAGAAAAGCGTCATTGGAACGAGGATTTGTAATCGGGCCTTGGCTCGCTCGAAATACTTGAATTGCCCCGCCCATTCCAGCCGGTAACCGGCGGAAAGCGCGACTTTGTCTTTTACAACTTGCTTCGCCAGGTCGACATAGTCGGCAATTCCTATTGCCTTGTTGACGTCAACAAACACGAAACCCACAAGCTGACCGCCTTCGTTGCGCAACATCGGGGGACCAGTACGAAACCGGATATCCGCAACCTGTGTGATCGGAATCTGCGCACCGGTCGATGTAGTCACCAACACACGCTGCAGCGCTTCGATGTTGTCTCGATACTCACGTGCATACCGCACCAGGATTCCGTAACGCTCGCGACCCTCTACGGTTTCACTGACGACGACACCGCCGATCGCAGCTTCGATCACCGTTTGTATGTCGCCGACGTTTAGACCGAACCTGGCTGCAGCTGCACGATTAATGTCGAAGTCCAGGAAGTAGCCGCCTGTCGTACGCTCGGCGAATGCGCTTCGCGTGTAGGTTTTTGTTCGACTGTCTTCCAATAATGCACGCTCTATATCAACCGCGGTCCGTTCGATCTGCTGGAGATCCGGTCCGAATACCTTGATGCCAAGCGTTGATCGTATTCCGGTGGCCAACATTTCTGTCCGCGTCTGAATCGGCATCCACCAAATATTCGGCATGCCGGGAAACTGCATCGCAGCATCCATCTCACTGATTAACCCGTCCCAGGTCATGCCCTCCCGCCATTCACTTTGCGGTTTCAACATGATGTTGGTTTCAATCATCGACAATGGCGCCGAATCCGTCGGGCTGCTGCTGCGGCCGATTTTTCCGAATACGCGTTCGACTTCCGGGAACTTCATCAACTCACGATCCATGGTCTGCATCACACGGGTCGCTTCGCCAATTGAAATCCCGGGCAACGCCGTTGGCATGTAAAGAATGCTGCCCTCGTTCAAGGGCGGCATGAATTCGTTGCCGAGTTGCCGATAGATCGGCACCGTCACGATTACGGAAGCCAGCGCAATGCCGACCACCGCCCAACGCCATTTGACGGCATACCGCACGATCGGTGCATAGAGTGTCTGCACGCCTCGATTAAGCCAGCTACTATCACCACGAATCTTGCCGCGAATTAGCAAAACGGCCAGGGCAGGTACCAGCGTTACAGACAGAAGCGCTGCGAATCCCATCGAGTATGTTTTCGTAAATGCCAGCGGCTTGAAGAGCCGGCCCTCCATACCTTCCAGCGCAAATACCGGAATAAACGACACGGTAATAATCAACAGGGAAAAGAAGATGCTCGGACCAACCTCTTGCATCGCATCAATGATAATCGTAGTTCGCGATTCGCCCTCCGCACGGTGGCCTTGCAATCGCTTGTGTATGTTGTCGACGATCACGATGGCTGCGTCGACCATCGCGCCGATCGCGACGGCGATTCCGCCCAGCGACATGATGTTTGCGGTGAGCCCCTGGTAATACATAGGTATGAACGCCAACAGTATGGCCACCGGCAAAGTTACGATCGCCACCAGCGCTGAACGGACGTGCAATAAGAACAGGCCAATGACTAATGCAACGATCAGCATCTCTTCCCAAAGCGTGGCGCGAAGGGTATCGATCGCACGTATGATCAAATCGGACCGGTCATAGACCGGCAAAATCTGGACGCCTTGTGGCAGACCGGGCTGAATTTCCCGTAGTCGCTCTTTTACTCGCTCAATGACCGCAAGCGCGTTTTCTCCATAGCGCATTACGACGATACCGCCTACCGTGACACCTTCCCCGTTCAGGTCTGCCTGGCCGCGCTGCAAAGCAGGACCCAAAGCAACGACAGCGACATCGGCGACGCGCACCGGTATGCCGTTACTGTCAGCACCCAAAACGACCTCTTCGAGGTCGGCAACGGATTGCACGTAACCACGACCACGCACGAACTGCTCATGTCCGGATATCTCCAATACCCGGCCACCAACATCTTTGTTAGACGCACGTACGGCTGCGGTCAGCTTTTGCAGTGATATTCCATACGATGCCAACTTGTTGGGATCGACATTAATCTGGTACTCCTTTTCGAAGCCGCCCACAGACGCCACTTCGGCGACGCCTTCCACGGCTTCCAGTGCGTATCGCAAGTTGAAATCCTGCAGGCTTCTCAGATCGGCCAGGTTTTGGTTGCCCCTTCTATCGACCAGGGCATACTGGTACACCCAGCCAACACCGGTAGCATCCGGACCCAGTCTCGGTTGCACGCCATCCGGCAGATCGCCGCTGGCCGAGTTCAAATACTCAAGAACGCGTGAACGCGCCCAGTACATGTCGGTTCCGTCTTCGAAAATGGCGTACACAAACGACAAGCCCATGAAACTCTGGCCACGTACAAATTTCACCTTGGGCGCTGCAAGCAACGTCGTCGTAAGCGGATACGTGATTTGGTCTTCGACCAGGTCCGGGCTGCGTCCGGGCCACTCGGTAAAGACGATGACCTGCACATCGGACAGGTCTGGGATTGCATCCAACGGGGAGTTCAGCAAGGAATGATAGCCCCAAATTGCGCCCGCCGCAGTGAGGAGAATCGTCAACAACCAATTGCGAGCGGAAAACTCGATCAAGGCCTCAAGCGGACCCCGCTGATTCGGCGTTTCCCCTACCATTGATCAATCCCCGCCTTGAGTTTGGTTTCGGCCGCGATCAGGAAGTTTCCAGATGTCACTATGACATCGCCGAGGTTCAGGCCCTCCGTCACCTCGATCAGACCCCCGACGTACTGACCAGTTTTGATTCTTACGGGTTTTAATTGGCCCGCACCCAGATCGACAAACACCACCCGGCTTTCGCCTGCGAAAATCACCGCGCCCTCCGGCACAGCGAGGCGATGCCCGATATTTGCATTCAATCTGACCTCCGCGTACATATCCGGCTTGAGCGCGCCGTCGCCATTATCGAGTGTCAATCGAAGTCGGCCCGTGCGACTCGCTTTGTCGAGGTACGGATAGACGAAGTCCACAACCGCAGCAAAAGTTCGGTCCGGCAGGTAGGGCAGGTGAATCGTCGCGCTCATACCCTCGCGTATCAGATCGATATCGGCTTCGTAAACTTCAGCTTCAATCCAGACCTCGCGTAAATCTGCAATCTGCAAAAGGGTCTGACCCTTTTTCGCGGCGCTACCACTGTCGATATGTTTGGCAACGACAACGCCGTCAGCGGGCGCACTGATTGGCACATACTCGCGTGGGGTGCCACGCTCTTCGAGCGCCGATATTTCACTGTCCGACAAATCCCACAGCTTTAACCGCTGGCGCGCCGCGTTTGACAACGAGTCGTCTGAGTGCCGCCGCGATAAGCGCTTGCGGGCTTCGAGATATTCCTGCTGGGCTGCGAGTAGCTCCGGACTGTAGATGCTGAACAATCTTTGCCCACGCAATACGGGCGCCCCGACGTAGTTCACGTCGAGCTCACCGATCCAGGCATCGAATTTGAGCGACACGCTTGTCAGGAGACGCTCGTCATACGTCACGCTGCCGATCGCACGAATTGTTTTCACGAGGTCGTGATGGGTCACCGTGCTGGTTTCGAGACCGATCAGTTGGCGCCTGCGACTATCAACAGTAATCGTCTCTGCGTGGCGCCCGGCTTCGATACCACTTCCATCGATGGGCGTACCACCGATCGCGATTCGCAACCCGGTGCGATCGGTTGCAAGATCAAACGTCATTTCTGCGACGCCGTGTTCCGTGTTTGCAATCCTCACCGACAGTGGCCAGGCACCACGCATTCGGAGATCGACTGCACCTTCAAATTGGCCAGCCGTCGTCTCGAGCAAACCAGCTGGTGATCGCATAGCCGGCATTGAGCCCATCGCCGGCATTTCAGCATAGGCGCTAACTGCAACGTTGCCGACCGAATTGCCGCCAGCCAGTCGGACTTTGATGATCAAATCATTCTCGCCAACATGCGGCGTGTCTGGAACTGTCGCCACGCCAACTTCGTATGCACCGGATTGAAACCAGGCGAGTGAGTCGTTTCTCGCCGTAACGTCGCTGTCGTCAGAATTGAAAACAGTGAACCAGGAAACTGCAGCGATCAGTGCTGTGATTATGCCGGCCAGCGCCAGCTTTCTATTGGTATTCATGATTTACCTCCGAACCGGGATACCCGGTCTTATCAAGCGTCTTGCCCGCCCATCGATCGAGCTCGGCGGAGCGGCGCAAGTAATCAGCGCGGTTGCGTTCAAGGTCTTCGGCCGCGGTCAGCTTGTGCCGCTGAGCCGCAATGACGGCAACAAAGTCGCCCGCTCCGCTGCGGTAGTCCGCCAGTGCTGCGTCCAGAAATTCGTCTGCAAGCGGCAACAAAGAATTTTCGTAAAGTAGTACTGATTCAAGTGATTCAACGACTTCGGCACGTGCGCGGGCGAGCTCACCCAGAAGTTGCGCACGCTGGTTTTCCAGACGCGATCGCGTCTGCCGCACCTCCCATTTCGCCTTGTCAATTTCCGCCTTGCGTTTACTTCTATTCAAAGGGACGTTTATTGAAATGCCGACGATCGGTCGCTTATCGACCTCATCCCAGAGGCTGTTGTATCCCGCTGTGAAGCGCAGATCGGGGAGGAGGGCTTTCTCTGCGACCGTAACTTGCGCCTCGCGGCTCGCGATCTGTGCGTCAAGCCCGCGAAGCTCCGGGTGTGCCTGAAGTGCATAGTCTTGCAGTGTCGCGAGGGGCGCCACGTTTTTTGGAATTAAGACCTTGCCCGGTAAAGGCACCGGTGCATCCGGGACCCGGTTCAACAGTGCGTTAATTTGTGCCTTGGCAGCGTCCCTCTGCTGCGTGAGCATCAGGCCGTGCCGATCCAGGTGTAGTTGTTCAAGTTCAGCCTGCAGTACGTCTTGTTGCAGCACCCTTCCAGCTGCGTAACGAGTTTCGGCAACAGATTTCAGTTCCGCTAACAGGTGGTGCGTTGACTCGTGAATTTCGAGTGCCCGGTGTGTGAAATACCACTCTGCAAACGCACTGCGCGCCACGGCAGCAATTTGCAACCGCAGCGTATGGACACCCTCGTCGGCAACAACGGCCGACGCAAGAGCGGACTGCTCACGCGCAGCAAGCGTACCGGGCCAGGGAATCGTCTGACTCAATTCAAATTTTTGATTCAGACCCTGGCCTTCGCGACCAAAGGTTCGCGGTGCGAAGGCGTAGCTAAATACAGGATCGTCGAGAGAGCTGGCCGGCTTCACATTTAGCGCGGCTGCTTCTGCGGCGGCACTCAGCTCGGCAATGCCGGGGTTCACACGTAATACCAGGGCAACCAGCGAACCCGGCGTCAGCGTTTGTTCTTCAAATACAATGGGATCTGTCTCCATCGCGCTGACGGCTGACGCAAGCAGCAAAATGAAGTACAGGAAATATCTTGGATGAGGGTCGGCAATCACAGGCCACCTCCGTTCTATCGTTGAGACAAAATACGGATAACCATCAACCGACCCGCGGCCAGTTATGGTTCAGAGGTGTGTGTGCCTAAATACGCAGGCGCTGCGTAATCAGATAGGTTTTGCTACCGGCGCCACTTGCTTCGCCGGTGTGATCGGCAACGAGTACCGATGCAACGGTCAAGAACTGCCGCGAAAACCCAGCGGGAAAAGCGACTACGTCGGGAGGATCAACGTCAGATTCGAACTTGATCAGCTTTGCGCTGGTCTGCGCCTGATCTGTTGGTGTATCAATAAACAGCTCGACTGACTTTTCGCAGCACGGCTCGCTTTCGGTCAGCATTCCGTCGTCGACTTCAGCGTCCGCACAACAGCAGTCATCGTGAATGACCGACTCCATCATGCCGCAAAAATACGATACCTGAGCCTGGACTGATCCCACGATCAGCATGAGGCTTATCATTATGGCGCGCAAAAATTGTTGGCTGGGTCGCTGCATAGAGTCAAAGTATAGGGCTGTCGCGACTCGTTTGCCAAGACGCCTTATCTAATTGCGACTACTGCGTCTCAGAATGTCAGGGTAATTCCACAATCCTTTGCATCAAGGTCTGGCCGATGATTCCGTCAACGTACAACCAGGCTCCGACGCCAAGACCCGCCGCCAGCACGACGGCGTGAATTCGTGACCAATGTTTTCTCTCGTGACCGTCGTTGGCCTGTTTCATGGCGGAGAGCGCAGGAACAATGGCGAGTACAGGCATCGTTTCATGGATCGCGCCGCTGATTACGAGCCCGAAAGAAACCGCGAGTGTCCCCGCAAAAAGATGCTGATCGCTGTGTTTTCTGCCGCGCGTCCAGTTGAACTTACGTCGATTCAATTCGTAGGAGCCGGCCACGGCCAGGTAGCTCCACACGCTACCTAAAAAACCAGCAACCAGTTTCCCTCCGGTAATGACACCAACAACGCCATAGATGCCAATAAAGAAACACGGAATGCCGAGCAACACGGCAATAACGGCGCCGGCATTGATGAGAGCGTTCCCGGTTGGTATGGGCTCGTCTGGCTCGGTAAGTTCGTTGATTTGCGAGCCCTCCATACCGCAATGACTCGATTGCCTGCCGTGCTATGACGAGTCGCGACTCATTGAATCGCGAATCATGACTCGCGACTCATTTCCCACTTTGAGTACACGGGCAGCCGCTTTGCCAGGATCACTATGGTTGCGAGAAATCCTGCCAGAAGTCCGAGCGCCAACGCAATATCGATCCAGTGATCGAAAGGTCGATTATCGGGAGAAAACACCGGCATGATCATCAGGTACTTGTTGATCCAAATTCCCAGGTTGATCGCGAACGCGACGATGCACGAGGCAAACAGCGACCGCTTCGCAACGGCGAATATGGACGCGATTAACGGCAGTAAAAAACTAGCTGTCATCATGGTCCAGAAATACGGCGCGTAGTGACCCTCCATCTGCCGCCACAACGGTTCCATTTCGTGCGGCAGATTGCCAAACCAGATCACAAAAAACTGCGCCCAGAACATATACAGCCAGATCAGGGTGAACCCGGCGACCAGCATGCCCAGGCTTTTAATCTGATACGGCCCAAAATGTTTACCACCGTCGACGCGCCGCATGACCGCGGCGATCGCAATCATGGCGGCGGACGCTGCGAATAAATTACCGAACCAGAAATGAATCGGAAAAACACTACTGTGCCAGTGCGGGATCAGCATCATTGCGAAATCCCAGGCAATAAACGTATTGCACAAGACAAACGCCAGTATCACGAACGGCGAGAGCTGATACATCTGTTTCTCGAGGGTGTCATGATCCACCGCCGACGTTGACTTATCTGCCCGCAGACTTTTCCTGGCGTAAATTGCCGCAACACCATAAAACAGCAAGAGTCCGGCAAGGTTTCTAATCACCAGCCAGTTGATGTTGAGCCAGGGGCTAATGTGCTCCTCGGGCGATACGTGCAACCAGTAGAAAAGGTCGTCGCGTGCGTAACTGACAATCAAGACAAAGCCGATGATCGCAAATGGGAAAAACGCGAGCGTCGAAAGCTCGGCCAGCCGGTACCACGGTTTGCCCCAGTCGGACTTGGCGAGGCGAAGAATTGCCGTGAACACAATGCCGGCCTGGCTGATACCGAGAAGAAACAGATACGAGACGGTGAACAATGCGAAGTCCGGCTGAACATCCGCGTTCGATGTAGCGAAAACGAAGCTGGCAACACCCACCAGGAAAATTGCGATCAGCGCATTAAACACAATATTCATGTTTCGCCAAAAACGTCCTTAATGTAGTTGACCAGGTGCCATCGCTCTTCCGCCAACATGGCCTGTCGGTAAAACGGCATCGCAATACTGCCGTGACTGATCGTATAAAAGAGTTGCCCGTCAGGTTGTACCTGCACGTAATCGAGGTTCAGCTCCATGGGCTGCGGGACGAACTTGCGGCCCACCGGTCCGTCTCCCCGGCCTTGCTCGCCGTGACAGACCTGGCAGTGCACTTTGTACATTTGCTCGCCGCGCGCCAGCGACTCAGGTGAAATTGCGATTGGATTGAGCACGGTTCGCCCTGCTTCAAGCCGAGCTTGCACGAGCTCGATGAGTCCTTCCGGCGGCGAAAAAATGTCCTTTCCACCGACGGGTATCGACGACGGGTTTATTGAGATCTGCGAATCCTGGGGCTTGAAGGATGGCTGGTCTTGCATATCCTTGTCCCAGGGCAGCGTCATACCCGCACCCGGTATCGCCAGGAGGCACATACTGAACACCAGTTTTCGAATCGGCAGACCCTTCATTGACTGTCCTCCACGTGCTGAATCTCCTCCGCCCCGGCGTCCCGGATAATCGCATCTGCCCTGGCGACTTGCTCGGCCGCAACGCCTTCGACGACGACGACGAATTTATCGACGCCTGCCGACGACAAGTAAGGCTTATCGCGCCATGCGGGCAGGCCGGACACGAAATGAAATCCCAGCAGCGTAAACAAGACGCCAAACAGTATCGTCATCTCGTAAGTGATAATGAGAAATGGCGGTATCGTGATGATCGCCCTGCCTCCGGTGGGCAGGATGAACACCAGGGACGTACCGGCAGCCATCGCGAATCCGCCAATGGCCCCCAGGATCGCACCCGCCAGCGAAAAATGTCTTACCGGCGACTTATGGAGTCCGAGTACTTCCTGCGCCTCCTCCAGAGGCACCGGTGACAGCAGTGAAATATTATCGAATCCCGATGCTGTCAGATTCTTTGCAGCAGCGAGAAAATCCTCCTCGTATGCAAACGTGCCCAGGATGGCCATCAGTTATCTCTCCTGAGAGGCTTGAGTGTTTCTTTGACCTCGTAAAGCGATATTGAAGGCACCCACTTTATAAAGATCAGGAATAAGGTTGCGAAGATTCCGAACGAGCCCACTGTAATGGAGATCTCAATCCAGCTAGGCAAGTAATAACCGAACGCATCTGGTAGGAATTTGCGTGGCTGTGATGTGGCTACGATGATGAATCTTTCGGTCAGCATGCCGATGTTGATCAGGATGGAGATCACCAGCATCTTGTTCCAGGACATGCGAATCTTCTTGAACAGCATCAACAAAGGAACGAATGCGCAGAACAGAATCATCTCCCAGTAGAGCGGCGCGTAAAAACCGAATAACCTGAACTTCAGCGCCTCGAGTTCAAACGAAGATCCACCGTA
>Ga0164320_10000912_pt1 | contig 10349 bp, 9 predicted proteins | sample GuaBasSediGuay11_FD_113736 | JGI IMG/M metagenome (GOLD analysis project Ga0164320, IMG submission 113736) | Subseafloor sediment microbial communities from Guaymas Basin, Gulf of California, Mexico - Guay11, Core 4567-28, 0-3 cm | ecosystem: Environmental > Aquatic > Marine > Hydrothermal vents...
GGTGTTCACCCACATCACGCATCCGATTACACCGATGACAGCGATGCACTAATTCGTTCCTTGGTTAAGAAAGACTGCGTCGTCGCGGTTGGCGAATGCGGGCTGGACTACTTCCGTAACTTTTCGCCGCGCGAAGCTCAACTGGATGCCTTTAAACGACAACTCGAAATTGCCAAGGATTCCGGTTTGCCTGTTTTTCTACATCAACGGGATGCCCACGATGATTTTGTCGAGCTGCTGGAACCAGCGCTGCCGAACTTATCACGCGCAGTAGCGCACTGCTTTACGGGCGAAGGTGAGTCACTCCGCGAATACATTGCCATGGGGCTGTACATCGGCATCACCGGATGGATATGCGATGAACGCCGCGGCAAACACTTACACGACATCGTCTCGATCATTCCGGACGACAAATTACTCATCGAAACAGACGCACCGTATCTTCTGCCACGAACCATCCGTCCAAAGCCGAAGAGTCGTCGTAACGAACCCATGTTTTTACCCGAGGTGGTACGTGTGGTTGCCGAAGCGCGCGGTCAAACCGAAGCTCACGTCGCTACGATAACAACAGCCAACGCGGTTCGGTTTTTTGCACTTCCTTAGGCCTTAGTCTTGCGCTCGTTTGTCTGAAACTAGGAAACCAGCAACAACAGCGATAAGTGCCATGCTCCAGACAATAACCGCACCTGTCGGCAAATCCATGTAAAAAGAAATTACAATGCCGGCGAAATAGGCAATGGCTCCAATAAGATATCCAAGCAATAGTCGGTTACCGCGCCGTAGCCCTGTTGTCGCCAATGCGGGAATGATAAGGCTTGCGAACACCAGGTAGATACCAACTACCTGTACAGACGCTGTCACAACAATCGCAAATACAAGGTAGAACGTCAGCGGCCCAAAGCGCTCACGCAACGTGAACCAGAATAACAACACCACTGCGTATAGCAGCGCTAGCGGCAGCAGCGAAGAGTAGGTTTGCCACAATATTTGGCCAACCAGGAGTTCCTTGAGGTGCTCACTCCCGTGCGGGTTTCCGGACAACAAAAGAATGCCGCCGGTCGCCGCCAGGATAAAGAGAATACCTATCAACGATTCCTGAATTTCCGGCCAGCGCTTCTCGGTCCAGTTCAAGCCGATCGCTGCGGCCAGTGCTGCACTGACAGCAGCAAGTTGCACCTCCAGCCCGTTCGGATCCCAGTCCATTGCGTGCGCCGCGATGACACCGAGGCCAGCGACCTGTGCGATTGCGAGGTCGATGAATATTATTCCGCGCGTCAACACTATCTGTCCGAGCGGAACATGGGTACTCAGTACAATCAATCCAGCAACAAAAGCCGGTCCGACGATGCTCAGATCAATTAATTCACTCATTACCGGTTGCTCCAAGCAGTCGGTCAATAATGTCGTCGAACAAGCTAAAAAGGTCTGTCGCTCTGTCTGTGCCGCCCACTGTCAGAGGCAATACGACCGCAGTTATGGCGGTTCGGGTCGACAGCCATTCGGCGGCCTTGCTGTCCTGGTAAGGCGAGTAAATAATGACATCGGCACCGCCATCGCTGAAACGGGACGTCAGCCGGCTGAGATGCGCGGCGGTCGGCGGTAATCCTGGAACGGCCTCGAGATTTGCAAGCTCCTCCAAACCCAACCACTGCTCAAGATAAACCCAGGATTTATGATGGGTAATCACTCGCGTACCACGAAGCACTGCGGCTCTTTCCTCCCAGCCTGAGATCGCTTTCTTCCATCGTTCTGAGAAATCGACAAATCCTGATTCGTAAGTTGCGGCGTTCTCCGGATCCAGCAAAGCAAGCTGCCTGTGTAACGCACTAGCGACCGCTGCTATGTTGTGAGGGTCAGTCTGGATATGCGGATTGCCCTGGGGGTGGATGTCACCTTTTGATCGATCAACATCGCCTGTCGCATCGAGGCGCAAAACGTGTGCGCTCGCCTCAAGATACCCGTTCGTCCCGGGCAACACGTCCCTGTTATTCGCTTTTCGCAGCAATGCGGGCAACCAGCCGATTTCAAGTTGGGCGCCGCTGCAAATCACCAGGTCCGCATTCCGGACTCTCGCAATCAGGCTCGGCCGTGCCTGAATATAATGCGGATCCTGCAAAGCAGTTGTCGCACTGTAGGTGTTCACTTCCGTACCACCGATTTCGTTTGCCAGCGCTGCCCATTCCGGTTCGCAGGCGAATATATCGAGTTCCGCTTGTACTCCAAGCGGCAGAACGATCAGTACTAAAGTTTGAATTATTCGCTTCATTATGATGCCCTGCCTAAAACGAATGGGCGCCGTGAGCGCCGATACTGTGAATGTATTGAAGCCCCCAGTGATTGCCGTCGATGAACCCGGACTCGTCTCTTGTAAATTGCAGGCGCAAGCGACTGAACTCGCTGTTCGACCAATCTGCCATGAAGCTGAACCGTTGAGGATCGCTAGCCGGTGTTGCAAGTAAGGTCCCGTCAAAAGCCACACCCGGATCATCGGATGACAAAGCGTCAATTCGCCCACCCACTCGCCAACGAGGTATCGGTTGATAAACAGCTTGCAGGTACCAACCGTCCTGATCAACGTCATACGCAGTGGGCGCCAGGCTTGTCGACGAATATTCGCCGCGCTCTCGACGCATAAGGTATTCGGCCTGCACAGTAAGGTTACGATTCTTCCAGTTTCCGTCCGGGGCCCATTTCCAGACGAACTGCGCCGTTGCCAGACGCGATTCACCACTAAATAGCAACGGCTCATCTTCATCCCCTGATGGACGCCCGATCGCCGTAGCATCAAGATAGGAAATACCAGCAAGCCAGCTGTTGTTCGTACCAACGTCACCACCGAAGTTCGCGAATGCAGAATAACTGCCCGCACCAGAATGGGCGCTGCCTGCGGATGGATATCTGTCGCCTTGCATTAATTCGCCACCGAACTCCATATAGAGATTTGTGGGAGCAAGCCAGCGAACCTGTACGCCGTTATCGATGTATTGATTAGCGAGAAACGCCTGGTACGGCAATGGCTGATCGGCGAAATCCCAGCTGTGGGAATGCTTGCCGTTCAGGTAGCCGATGCCCGAAAAGAATCGACCGAATTTGGCACCAAACCCTGCTGGCAACGCAGTCGCCTCGACCCATGCCTCCTCGATTTCAACGACAGACTCACCGTCCTCCATCGCCAGCGCAGCAGTCAACCAGGCCGAAAACTTGTCATCAACGTTGGCGTTCATAATGAGCTCTATCTCGCCGAGCCCAATCCCCTCAGCCACAGGACCCGCTTCGCCGCCCAGAGGAAAACCCGGAATCAGGTGCGCCTCTGGACTCTGGCTGTAATTCCATGCCTGTCCCTGGAAAATCAGGCCAATCGCGGGATTGAACGCCGAGTTACCGTCGCCGCCAGCGGCATTATTTACAGGTGCGGTAACCGCTTGCTGGGCCGTGTAATTTGCCTGCAGCGCATTTTGCTCAGCGATGGCTAGACGATTTTCAAGATCAGTAATTCTCGCGTCATATTCTGATCGCAGCTCCGTCAGCGAAGCCCGCAAGAGTGAGATTTCCGAATCCTGCGCGAGTACTCCGCTGGAGCAGATAGATAGCAGTACTAAAGTGGCGGCTTTCAAAAAGTCGATACGCATCGCATCACCTCCCTTTTCTTCAGGTAAGACAACTCGCCACAATGCCGTGACGAGGATCAGACTTAACTAATTGATAAGGGGGGGACCACGTTGATGCACCGAATAAAAAGGAGCTGCAAGAATTTGCAGAATTCGCCGTTCGAAGGGTTTTGGTGTTGGCGCCATCAGCAGGCGACTCGCCTCCCCAGCTACGATGACATCCAACGGATCATTATGAGTTGAGCAAAATTCGCATTCGACGCTGCCAGCCCCCAAATGTGCCACCGCGTGAACATTCACAGCTACGAGACATATCAGGATTGCCGGTATAAAGGCGGCACGATATTGGCGAAGATTGGTGATCATTGCTATCAGTATATGACAATCCAGCGCATGAGTTATTTTGGACTACTGAAAATCAGGATGGTTGCATCAGAACGGCACGATATTGCTTCAAGTCAGACGGCGAGAAACAACAAAACACAATCTCTCCGATAGTCGTTGTCCCCACCACCGCCTTCGAAACCGTCGCCACTGCTATCTCTATGGCGGCCTGCTTGGGATAGCCAAAAATACCAGTACTGATGGCCGGAAAAGCAATCGAAGAAATTTTGTGATGCTCAGCCAATTCAATACATTGCCGGTAGCACGATTCCAGCATATCCGCCTCGCCTTGCTGCCCGCCCCGCCACACCGGCCCGACCGTGTGAATCACGAACTTCGCGTTTAGCCCGAAACCGGCAGTGACTTTTGCTTGCCCTGTATCGCACCCCCCCAACGATCTGCATTCCTCGAGTAGTTCGGGTCCAGCAGCACGGTGAATTGCGCCATCAACGCCACCACCACCCAACAGCGATTCATTGGCAGCATTGACGATTGCGTCAACCGTTAGAGACGTGATATCAGCCTGTATCGCTTGCAGCGTCGGCATGAGCGCCTACGGAGAGTTACTGCTCAGCGCTTCCTTGCGTATCAATGCCCAGTGCGGCTTGAAAGCTTCAATCTTGAATTTCGCCGCATTCTTGTCCGGCTCACCGAACTCGATGATCAGTTCCGCAAGATCAGTCACCAGATCAGGTACACCCTTGGTGAAGTCGGCACCATCCAAAAACAGGATCCTGCCCGCGACAGGAACTTCGCGCACGATTTGTCGAACGGCCGCGATGCGGTCGTACAGTGCTGGTTGTGGATTCGAGAACGTGTAACGACGCTCGTCATTGATAACTGTCCAGTCCTGTAATTTGTCACCGCCAAACACAATGCCCTGATTGTCCTTGACCTCCAGAATCAGCAACCCTTTTGCCGTCAGCAACAGGTAATCGATCAGGATTTCCCCTTCGTCAGCACTGGGGATAATCAGGCCCTCGATGCGGTCGAAGCTGATGTCCTCCAGTGCCCCTGCCAATCCACCGCGCCGGCCGCGCATAAACCGGTACACAAGCCAGATAATCAGCAACAAAGCAATTGCAGCCAACGGCAGCAACCAGGGATTATCGGGATTTTGGAAGAACTCAGCCATAGAATCCGATTATCCTACGTCCTCTAAGGCAGCGGCAAGTGATGCCAGATTCGGCCCGATTGAAACAGAGTGCGCCGGGCGCGACAGAATCTCTGCCAACTCCGGCGGCAGCGGCACAGATTGGCCGATCAGGGGCTCAACAATCGTCTCAAATTTGGCGGGATGCGCCGTCGCTACCAGTATCCAGTCATGCTGCCCGGCAAGGCCGGGCTCCAGCTGACGCCAGGTGTGCGTTGCAGTCGCCGTGTGCGGACAGGTTGCAAAGCCGAATTCTGCAAAGTCCTGCTGCATCGCAAGTTTGATCTCATCGTCGCTAACAGACTTAACGCCGAGCTGCTCGCGCAATACGTCCGCCTCGCCGATGAGTTTCCGCAAGCGCTCCATATTGCTCGGGTCACCAACATCCATTGCCGAAGCTAAGGTTTGCAAGCTGGCACGCGGCAACCATTCAAGTGATTCAAAATAATCGGGGATGGTTTTATTGGCGTTGGTAGCGAGAATGATCGGCCCGATCGGCAGACCCATTTCGCGCGCCATGATACAGGCGAAACCATTACCAAGATTTCCCGTCGGAATAATAAATCCAGGCTTGTTTCCCGTGCGCCGAAAGTGGCGCAAGCTCGCATCCGCGTAATAAGTGCTCTGCGGCAGCAAGCGGCCGATGTTAATGCTGTTAGCCGAACTGAATCGATACTGTGCAGACAGCTCCTGATCTGCCATCGCCGCCTTAACCATGGCCTGGCAGTCATCAAACGCGCCGCGGACCTTCAATGACAATACGTTGTCGCTCCAGCAACAAAGCTGGTGCTCCTGTCGTTCCGAAACTCGTCCATCCGGAAACAAAACCGCTACCCGCATGCCCGGCCGCCCGTCGAATGCGGCGGCGACGGCTCCGCCGGTATCGCCTGACGTCGCAACGAGAATGGTCAACGGCGAATCAACATCACCTTCCAGTCTGGATAAGCATGCCGCCAGAAACCCGGCGCCAACATCTTTGAATGCTGCTGTCGGGCCATGGTAAAGCTCCAGCAATGACACATCCTGTCCATCGACTGGCAATGCAGTTGTTGGTATGGGAAAACTGAATGTCTCGTCCAGTATTTTTTCGATGTCCTCCGCAAGCGAAGAACCTGCGAAAAATGGTTTGAGTAATACCGCAGCTATTGCCGGAATCGAATCAGCCGCATCGAAATCTGATACTTCGAATGTCGGCAGCTGCTCCGGTAGAAAAAGGCCTCCATCGCTCGCGATACCCTTGCGCAGTGCCTCATCAAGACTGGCTGGACCAGCGCCGCGAGTACTGAAATATTTCATGCAGGATTCTCTACGAATGCACCTGGTGCATTCATTGCACTCACCCACGACTGACAACCGATGCCTTGCACCCTGCAGGCCTGCTCCATTGCACTGGCGACGTTTCGAGCATCGCTGTCTTTACAAAGAGCGAAAATACTGGGACCGCTACCTGACAACGAACATCCCAGTGCGCCTGTCTTGTTCGCCGCAGCAACCACATCATCGAAGCACGCTACCTTGCCTTTACGATGCGGCTCAATGACGACATCGCGCAAGGTCTTGCCAATCAGGTCAATATCGCCGGATCCACAAGCATGCACGAAACCAGCCAGTAGCCCTTGCTGCTCCAGCCAAAGCTTCATCACAACTGACTTGGGCAATGCACGACGCGAGTCCGCCGTATTAACCTGCAAATCCGGGTGCAGCAAGACAACGCTAAGTCCTGCAGGAGTTGGCAGCCGTATGATTTCTGGCAGCAGCACTTCGGGACAAAGAATCAAACCACCAAACAGACAGGGAGCGACATTATCCGTGTGCATCGCCCCACTCGCGTACTTTTCACCTTCGAGTGCGAACGGCAATAACGCCTCGACTTCGAGAGGTGTCGAGAGCAACGCGTTTGCCGCAACCACGCCCGCAACGGCCGACGCGGCAGAACTGCCCATGCCCGATTGCAATGGAATCCCTTTAAGTACTTTGAGTTCGACCCCACCACCGTCGCCATGCGCGTCCCAAAGTGCCTGCGCGGCGATCGATGCCGTGTTTTCGTCTGCGTTTGCCGATAGATAAGGGTGAATCTCACCATCCAGGCCGCGCACTTCGAGAACGGTCACTCGATCGCCGTCTGTACGCCTGGCAAGGACGCGATCACCGACACCCTCAAGTGCGAGACCCAACATGTCGAAGCCAACCCCAACATTGCCAATCGATGCAGGTGCGAACGCAGTTATGAAGTCAGACATATCCTTCACCGGTGCTCAAGTAGTTTGCAAGGCGCAGCAAGTCTGCAAAAACGCCGGCCGCTGTCACTTCCGGGCCGGCTCCCGGCCCCTGAATGACCAGTGGATTATCGGAGTACCTTTCGGTTTCGAACTGCACAATATTGTCGGTCAGATTGATATTACAAAACGGGTGGTCCGCGCTAACCGGCACAAGTGCTACCGAAGCAGTGCCGTCGGCTTCCAGTTTCGCTACGTAGCGAAGCTGCTTATTATCCGCCGCCGCCGAAAGATACAGTGCCCGCATCTCATCATCGTACTCGGGTAGCTTGTCCATGAACTCATCCAGCGAACAATCCCGCAATGCCTCCGGCACCAGATTCGTAACCGGGAACTCACCAATCTCAATTTCCTGCCCCAGCTCACGAGCAAGAATAGTCAGCTTACGAGCGACGTCCATGCCAGACAGGTCGTCCCGCGGATCCGGTTCTGTGTAACCACTTTCCTTTGCAACCCGCACAATCTCCGAGAACGGCGTTGTGCCGTCGTATACATTGAAAAGATAAGCGAGCGTGCCAGAGAATATGCCGCTTATGGAGCGGACCTCATCGCCTGTGTGTATCAGATCACACAATGTGGTGATGACCGGAAGCGCTGCCCCTACGGTTGTTTCATAGAAATAATGCGAGCTTCCTTCATCCGCCGCGTCCTGCAGTTTTTTATATTCGCTGAATGGGCCACTGAACGCTTTCTTGTTCGGAGTAATGACGTGGATACCGTGCGATAACCAGTCGGCATATTTTGACGAAATTTGATCACTGGCGGTGCAATCGATGATGACAGCGTGCGGAAGATGGTCAGGTTTCAGGTGCTCTTCGAACGTATCGAGATCTGCAGCCACTGCTGATGAGGAAAATTCCTCCTCCCAACCCGCAAGATCAATACGACGATCAGCCAGTAACATTTTTTTGGATCGTGAAATCGCCCGAACACGCAGGTCCAGGTTGAAGTTTTGTGCCAACTTCTCACTTTGTTTTTCGATCTGCCGCAAGAGGGCCGCACCCACTGTGCCCGGCCCAATCAAACCGATCGAAATCGTTTTGGCCGAAAGATAAAAACCGGAGTGCGCGGCACGCAACGCTTTGGTTGCCTCTTCGGAATCGACTACAGCCGAAATATTTCTTTCCGATGAACCCTGCGCGATCGCACGAATATTCACACCAGCACGAGCCAGCGTGCCGAAAAATCGGGCTGCGATACCTGGTGTTCCCGCCATGCCATCACCGACCACAGCGACGATACTTTGCGCCTTGGTAACATCGACATTATGGATTTGCCCACTTTCCAGTTCGTCGGCAAATGCCTCTGTTATTACCTTACGTGCGCGCTCGGCGAGATCCTCTGGCACCGCGATGCAGATAGAGTGTTCGGAACTGGCTTGTGAAATCAGCGTTACCGATACCCCGGCGCTTTTCAGAGAAGCGAACAGCCGATCCGCCGTACCCGGAACGCCGATCATGCCGGCGCCTTCCAGGTTCACCAGTGCCATACGGCCGACTGCAGTAATACCTTTGATGCTCTCGGCGGGAGCAGACCTTGCCTCAATCCTGCTACCCGGATGTGCCGGGTTATGGCTGTTTCGAATAATCACCGGAATATCGTTGTCGACTGCCGGGCCCAGCGTTTGCGGATGAATGACATTGGCGCCGAAATACGCGAGCTCCATAGCCTCGTTATAGGTCAAATTTTCGATCACCTGCGCTTCCGGAACTCGCCTCGGATCAGCGCTCATTACGCCATCTACATCGGTCCAGATACAAAGTTCGGACGCTTTTGTGAGGGCTGCGAAAATCGCTGCTGAATGATCGCTGCCATTGCGTCCAAGCGTTGTCTGCAGCCCATCTTCATCAACTGCGATAAAGCCGGTTATAACAACGATGCCCTCGAATCCAGCAGACAGGGCGGCGTCCAATTTGGCTTGCGATTCATCCCACAACACCGTGGGGCCCAGTTCAGTATCTCGGACAGTGAGCACTTTGCGGGCATCAAGCCACGTTCCACCGCGGCCAGGCGCTTCCTGCCCAAGGTATGCGGCCAACAATCTAGCGGACCAGAGTTCGCCGTATCCAGCGATAATGTCCCGGCTACGCTGAGGTGCAGACTTCACCAGCGCGATCGATTTCAGAATATCAATGACGTCATCAGCATCTTCGCCCCACGCGTCCAAAATACCGACAAGAGCATCACCCTTGAGCAAAGAGTTTGCGGTTTCGGAATATCGTTCGCCGATCGCGTGCAGAGCCGCCTCAAAACCAGGGTCGTCTTGTTCTGCGAGAACCGCCAGATCAATCAATGCATCGGTCATGCCGCCCATGGCGGAAACGACAATGCCCATGCGGCTGTCTTCACAGGCCAAAATAATCCCGGCCACACGTCTAAAACACGCCGTATCCGCGAGGCTGCTACCGCCAAACTTATGAATTTTCCAGCGTTTATTCGTCACTTGTCACAAAGCCCAGAGCCCAAAACCGTGAATGATAACGGCACTTTAGGACGCAGTCGCCTGTTTTATGAGAAACCAGTTTCGGTGCAGGAAAAAGTGGTGGGGCGTGTAGGGATCGAACCTACGACCGGTCGGTTAAAAGCCGAATGCTCTACCTCTGAGCTAACGCCCCATCTGGGTACCTGGATGGCGGGGATGCCATCAGAATGCGCGGCATGATACCCGATACTGACTAAATTACAAACGCCTTTTGACGCGCCTTAAGCAAGAGGGGCCTAGACGCCTTCATCTCCCATACGCTGCAGTCGCTGGCCTGCGAGTCGAGCAGCCGTTGTTTCAGCGTAGTCCGTCTGCACACGTGCAAGAGAGACACGTGCGGCGTCCCATCGTTTCAATTCGTAGTTGCAATACCCCATTTTCAAAAGGGCATCCGGGACCTTTCTCGAATTTGGGAATGTCTCTATAACAATCTCAAATTCGCTCAA
>Ga0164320_10000913_pt1 | contig 10348 bp, 8 predicted proteins | sample GuaBasSediGuay11_FD_113736 | JGI IMG/M metagenome (GOLD analysis project Ga0164320, IMG submission 113736) | Subseafloor sediment microbial communities from Guaymas Basin, Gulf of California, Mexico - Guay11, Core 4567-28, 0-3 cm | ecosystem: Environmental > Aquatic > Marine > Hydrothermal vents...
AGGGTGTAGAAGATGTGTTTATGGATGTGTGAAAGAGAATAACCAGTCCAGGGACCCTCAGATACACTGGATATCGGTTTTAGATTTTGAGAAAGGTGAAAGGTGGGTTAATGTGTTTGAGGAAGCAGATAAGTACTATAATCCAAACACTGTACCTCAAAAGGGGCATTTCTATATGCCTGTCCAGTGTCAGCAATGTGAAAATCCACCATGTGTAAAAGTATGTCCAACAAAGGCGACCTGGCAGGAGCGGGACGGCATTACTGTGGTGGATTACAACTGGTGTATTGGATGCAGATATTGTATGGCAGCATGTCCCTATGGGGCAAGACGTTTTAACTGGGGAAAACCAAGAATTGCAAAAGAAGAGCTGAATCCTGAGGTTCACTATCTTGGCAACCGCCCGAGAACCGCGGGTGTTGTTGAAAAATGTACATTTTGTATACAGAGGACAAGAGAGAATCCCGGAAGATATCCCGCATGTGTTGAAATATGCCCGGTTGGAGCCAGGAAATTTGGGAACCTGCTGGATCCCGAAAGTGAAATTAGATACTGCATAGAGCACAAAAGAGTATTCCGTATAAAGGAAGAGCTTAATACATACCCGAAATTTTATTATTTCTTTGCAACTTAAGTATGTCAAAGGAGAAAATCAAATGACTGATCTTCTACAGGCACTAAGAAACTTTCTAATAGCACTCAGGTTTATAACAAGAGGAAACAAGTGGTACTATGGATGGCTCGCCCTCCTGTCAGTGCTGATCATCTCTGGTATTTTTTCTTATATCAAACAGATTGACCAGGGCCTGATAGTGACCAATATGAGAGATCAGGTATCATGGGGATTCTATATTTCAAATTTTACATTTCTTGTTGGAGTTGCAGCAGCAGCGGTACTGCTTGTGATACCGGCTTATCTTTATAATTTCAAGCCTATCAAGGAGATAGTACTTTTGGGTGAGATGCTGGCGATTACTGCAATTGTGATGTGTCTGTTATTTGTTGTAGCTGATATGGGCAGTCCTCAAAGGGCATGGCATATTCTGCCTATTCTTGGCGCCATGAATTTTCCTTCATCACTGCTTGCGTGGGATGTTTTGGTTTTAAATGGATATCTGGCCATTAATTCCTTTGCTGTATTTTATGTCCTTTACAGACTTTCAATGGGAAAAGAATATAGCATGGCTGTGATATGGCCCATTGTAATTATTTCGATCCCGTGGGCAATAAGTATCCATACGGTTACAGCGTTTCTTTATAATGGTGTCTCAGCCAGACCTTTCTGGAATGCCTCGATACTGGCGCCAAGATTTATTGCATCTGCGCTTTGTTCCGGACCGGCACTGATGATATTGCTATTTCAGATAGTTAGGAAGGTATCGAAGATGGAGATCTCTGATGCAGCTATATTAAAAATTGCTGAATTAATTGCATATGCCATGGGAGTAAACCTGTTTCTGTTTGGAGCTGAATTTTTCAAGGAGTTTTATTCAGGCAGTATTCACCTGGGTCCGATGGAATATCTTTACTTTGGACTGCATGGCCACAACAACCTTGTTCCATGGATGTGGATGGCTTTTGCGTTTAACCTGACAGCGTTCTTTGTTTTTTTAAGGCCAAAGACAAGAGAGAATTTCTTAATACTGAACGTTGCGTGTGTTTTAATAATTACAGGTGTTTATATTGAAAAGGGGATGGGCCTGATTATCCCCGGATTTATTCCAGGCGCGCTTGGAGAGATTTTTGAATATGGCCCTTCAGCTGTCGAAAAGAGTGTTACTCTGGGAATATGGGCAATAGGATCGATGTTTTTCACATTATTCCTGAAATTTGCATTGCCTATTTATACAGGTGAATTGAGATTTAAGACTTCAGACGACACCAAATAGTCATGGCTTAAATCGGTCCTTCATGGTAGTGGCTTCATTTTTTATTGTCATCCCAGCCTATCTTTTTGTCATCATTTTATAATTATAACATCGACAAATCCCCCCGCCCCTGCCTACTGGACAGACAGTCCTGTTCAAGATAACAGATAATAATGACGAAATTATTATTAGGTATATTTATGAAGTATATTAATGATGGAACTTTATTGCAGGTATAGGATGAAACGCAATAAAAGCTTAAACAATGTCTAAGATAAAGATAAAATATGACACTCTGTTTTACTCGTGCATGGCGGTATTTATTATCACAGGTGCGGTAGTCAGTGTTCTTTACTTTACGGGTAAACCCGCCTATGAGTACAGTTCATCCGTATCAAAGACTTTATATGTAATTTTATATATTGGAATGGGGATGGTTGTTGGTGCTGTTCTTGGATATGGATGCTCGTTAGCCGGCGGCATATTTGGCATGCTTATAAGTGCGATATTATGCTGGATTATTTCGGTTGTTTCCTTCGGTAGATTATTCAATAAAAAGAAAATCTATGATTTAACATTCAAATGGGGGGAGTTCGGATTTCTTATTGGTGGATCTGCAGGCATGATAATTACTCCTGTTTTTGCTGTTAATAATTTGTCTGTTCTGGTTGCAGGACCATTTTTGGGTGGGCTTATAGGAGGTCTTATCGCAGCATCTGCTGCCAGGATATGAGCTTAAGCTACACACCAGAAGATATTTAATAAATCTATACAATTGATGCAGAATGTTTGTTGATGGAAGAAGGGCCAAGTGAAGAGCAATATTGCTTTTACTTTTATCTATATTAATGAAGCTGTTGCAGTAGGATTATCATTCGCATCTGGATATTGAAGAAGGGATAATGCTTTTCTTGACTATTTTCCCCATCACTTTTTTGAACATTTCGATTGACTTGTCTTTTTCACCTTTAAGTTCATAAGCTTTGCCAAGTTCGTAAAATGTCATTTGAGGATATGGATTTGATATTGTCGCCTCGGTAAGAATTTCGATAGCACTTTCGATTTCTCCCTTTAATATGAGTGTGGCGCCCAGTCCTGTCATTGCATCGTGTGAATCAGGGGCAATCTGCAAAGCTGTGCTAAATTCTTCAAATGCCTTTCCAGCTTCCTGTATATCGAGCAATAAGAAACCGAGAAGTATATGAGATTTTGCATTATCAGAATTAGCTTCAATAGACAGTATTGCTGTATCTATTGCCTGCTCGATCAGTCTTGCTTTGACAAATCTTAATGCGAGGTTATATCTTCTTTCTGCTGCTAATGTTGCTTTATCCTTAATCGTTGTACGTGGAGACAATATTTCCGCCAGTTCTTTCTCTGTAATTTCACCAAGCATAAGGCGGAGATCTCCCTCCATTCGTGTTTTATATGAAAGGGCATGCCCTGGAATGCCATACGCAAATTTGCCATCCCTGTCTATAATTACGGTTGAGGGATATACCCTGATACCGTAGTTTCCATACACATTTCTCTGAGAATCGATCAGCACAGGGAAATCTATTTTACGTTCAGTTATTACCTTAAGGATAGATTCCCTGCTTTCAACTTCCGCAATTATGCCGATCATCTGGATACCTTTATCTTTATATCGAGTGTAAATATCCTGAACTTCATCCATATTTATAAGAGAACGTGTCTGCTCAGCTCTCAGATATACAAGGACAACTATCGAGCCTTTATAATCGCTTAAGGAAATTACATTACCAGCAAGAGAAGTTAGAGTGAAATCAGGAGCTGTTTTACCGGTGGGGGCCTCAATTGCAGCGGAGTAGCAATTGGGCAGTAAGATGAAGATAAATACCATTACTTTTATAATGATAGGAATTGTGCGTTTAGTTTTGAACATGCCCTGCTTTCCCTCGTGTGATTTGAGATGAAAGATATATGATATGCACATAGACGATTTATTTGAGTCAACAATATATAAATCAATGCATTGTGATTTTCCTATTCTAACATAATCCTTTAAAGTGCCATCAAAAGTGACGAAAATGGGAAAGGCAGTTGATTGCCATCAACCGCATTACTGGAGAATTACAATAGAAGATTTTAAAGGAATTTGTACCGACTGCAATGACTATGTTGAACCAGCCTGCGTTATCGGTAATTGTTCCTCATAACGCGATACATATTATGGTTACCCCCCTGTTTCCCTTTATCAAGTGAAACAGGGGGGCTTGTTGTATTTCAGAGTGTGTTGTGACCTGATCTGTTGACTGATAATTTCAATCTACTGTTACAGGTTCCAGTTAGCATCTGCTCCGCAAAGTGTGGCATTCCCTTCTATTTCCGCATCCTGATGACATGCATAACATGTTGAGACCGGTTTGCCGACAAGTTTCCTGGCCTGAATATCATACAGCTGCAGCATACCGTCTTTTATACTTTCCCCTTTGGCGGATGTGATCATTTTCCTGAGAGTAAGCACCGCGTATTTGCCGTCAGGTGTAGAAATCGCATCATGATTGTCACCTTCAGTCATCATCTCTTCGTCAACCAGGCTCATATCATCTCCTTTAAGCAGGTAGAAGCGGTCTGCGGCTGATTGCAGCAGGTATTTGCCGTCAGGAGTAAATGACTGCCTGAAACTTAAGGTCTTATTCGGAGATCCTGTGATTGTGTTTTTGGCAACAACTTTTAAATTGCCTTTCTCTAATTCAGGAAGATCTAATAAGATCATATCGATTTTTCCCAGACGCTCAGCAGGTGAATCTGGTTTTACCCACGGTTTCGTCATATTAATAGTCAGAGCGAACGTTTTCATGTCAGGAGCATTTATGCCATGAAGAAAGAAATAATTATCTTTATAGCCAAGGCTGTCAAAATATACCCTTTTTTTCAGCTCTAATGTCTGTTTGTCAAAGACATCAAGAAATGCTTCATTAGACATGGTAATAGGCATAAAAGAGTCCTTTGTCTGCCCTGAAGCACAATACAGGGCACCGGTCCATTTTGCCCTCTCCGGAAGCTGGACTTGCTGATCTTTAATAACATCTCCTGACTTGAGGTCAGAGACGCCAACATGGACGGTCCTGCCCTTTGCTTCCTTGTCGATCTTGTAAGTCGACCAGTATAATTTTGTACGGTCATTTACATCAATTCTCGGATCATGCGTAGGATGAGTATTCTTGTCACCAATGTCGATCTTGTCCAGTTCTTTTATTTTGATTGGCATGATATCACCGGGATTGATCTCTACTTCAGCTGCTGCAAAATGTCCTCCCATACCGGCTATATATATAGTGCCCGAATAAGACATGTAGTCTTTGTTTTTTGCACTTGCAGTCGGTGTTTTGGAGTTAATTGTCGATTGAGTTAGATAGATTCCGATTACAAGCAATAGCGCTGATGTTACAATAATTAATTTTTTCATTTTCCTCCTTTAAATGGTAAGTTTTTTTAAACACGTATCATGTCCGCTACGGGAACATGTTTTCACTACCCCCTTTCGCTAAATTTATTTAGTTGTGATTTTTTAAGTCAGGATATTTAAATTAAGATTAATACTACTTGAAATTTACAAAATGTCAATTTAAATTTCTAATACTCAGATTTATTAATTTTATTAGCAGATATCTAACCTACAATGGGGAGTATTGTTTAGAAGATATTGAGGAATCGAACCACAAATAAGGTTGTTACTATTTATAACGGCACAAAAAGATAATGGGCACATCATATCGAAATAACATGATGTGCCCAGTTATCATTAAATAATCTTAATGTTTGTTTTTCAAAGGAAAATGTGCATGAGTCTTTTCAAGTGCTTCCTTGAAGTTAAATCCCCTGTCTTTGAAAGGATTGTCGCCGCCGTGACATGCCATGCATCCCTTTTCATCTTCTGATGGAAGAATGAGCCCTTGAGCTTTAACATCAGCGATTTTGTATTTTTTGTCCTTCTTCATGGTCACTTTATAGTCCCCACCAGGACCGTGACAGCTTTCACACTGAACACCGGCCAGCTTCGGGGTCTCTGCAATGCTCTTAAACCCTCCCGGCTTTCCATAACCTGTTGTGTGGCATTTCAAGCATTTCGCGTCAGTAGTGTAGTCTTTGTCAGCATCAAGTCCAGCCTTCTTTTTGGCATCTGCCTTAACACCCGGTTTCAGGTTTTCAAAACTGTTAGCCATTCCAGTCTTTTTCCATGATTTATACTGCTTTATGTGACATGCTTTACATTTTTTTACACCAATGTAATCTGCTGCATCCGCTACGGCTGTAAAAGCAATAATAGTTACTGCAACAAATAAAACTACGATAAATCCAACTAGAATTTTCTTCACTGTTTCACCTCCTTTCTGTTTGTTTAATTTAATCGCATAAACGATTAAGCGAAATTTGAATAATAATGAATTCCACTGAGTTAAATCAATGTCTTAATGCCATGACTTCTCTGAAGCTCATGACTTTGCAGATTTTGATAGTTTAATGGCGGAGGAGGTAGGATTCGAACCCACGGAGCTTTCGCTCTACGGTTTTCAAGACCGTCGCCTTCGTCCACTCGGCCACTCCTCCAACTCATTGGTAACAGGTGATGAGAAATGAGATCTACCGATTAAACAAATAGAACTAATCCCATAGCCAATGGCCCATAACTTTTAACCCCTATATTATTGACCTTTCCATGTAGAAAGGGTCTAAAAGACAAGGTATTATACCAAAACTGCCAATTTGTTGGAAGTTTTCTACCATCATGATTTACTATATGATGTGCAGGTAATTTAGTGAGTTATTTCAAGCTGTAAAGTCTGCTTATTAGCCTAACCAATGAAAAAATATAATCTTAAACCATCAATAGTTCCAAAGCAATCAATCGATTATTCATCTTATCTGAACCCTGAGCAGCTTGCCGCTGTTACAGCCGGAGACGGCCCGGCCCTTGTAATAGCAGGAGCCGGCTCTGGCAAGACAAGAGTGGTTACATACAGGGTTGCATATCTCATTGAACATGGAATAACACCTTCACGAATTATGCTTCTCACTTTCACAAATAAGGCAGCCCGGGAAATGTTACAAAGGGTGGAGATGCTTATTAAAACTGAAGCCAGGAGAGTATGGGGCGGCACTTTTCATCATATAGGAAATATTATCTTAAGGAAATATGGCGAAAGCATAAGCCTGGACCCCAACTTTACGATACTCGACAGAGACGATTCCAAAAGTCTTGTTGAGTCCTGTATTGCTGACCTCAATTTAAGAAAAGATAAGATGTTTCCAAAGGGTAATGTGGTTTTGAACATTATTAGCCATTCAACCGGAACTATCAGACATGTAAAGGAGGAAATAGAGGAGCACTATGATTATCTCGAGGTGTATTCTGAAGAGATAGAACGGGTATGTGAAATATATAATGCAAAAAAGAGAAATATGAATCTTGTAGACTTTGATGATCTGCTGGTCCTCTGGAGAAAAATCCTTATAGAGGCCCCTTCCATTAAAGAGAAACTCTCGGACAGGTTTCTTCATGTTCTCGTGGATGAATACCAGGATACCAATAAAATACAGTCTGAGATCGTAGACCTCATGGCTTCAGCACACAAAAATCTTATGGTAGTTGGTGATGACTCACAGGCTATTTATTCTTTCAGGGGGGCATGCTTTGACAATATAATCAACTTTAATGACAGGTACCCTGATGCAAAGTCATTTAATCTTACAACAAATTACAGAAGTACAGAAGAGATATTACATCTTGCAAATGAAACCATAGCTTACAACAGCAGGCAGTTTCCCAAGGTCCTCCATTCTCTCGAGAGGACAGGGCCTTTGCCGGCCCTCGTTCCCTTGAAAAACCTGTCCCAGCAGTCGGAGTTTGTTTCACAGAGGATACTTGAACTTATTCATGAAGGCATTGCTATGAGCGAGATCGCAGTTCTTTACAGGTCCCACTATCAGTCAATGGATTTGCAGATGGAGCTTACCAGAAGAGGGATTCCCTATGAAATCAGATCAGGACTACGATTTTTTGAGCAGGTGCACATTAAAGACATCATTTCTTATCTGCGAGCTGTTCTTAATCCTATGGATGAAATCTCCTGGACAAGGATTCTAAAACTGGTTCCGGGCATCGGTAATATTACGGCGCGAAAAATATGGGAATATCTCAAATCTTCAGCAGACCCACTTGAGCTGATCAGGTCAGATGATATTGCAAAAATGCTCCCAAAGAGAGGGAAAGAAAACTGGCACTCTTTCAAATCCGGTGTAGGTGATCTGAATGATGAAGATTTAGCACTTCATCCTGCTGAAGCGATCAGAGATATTCTGGACAGGGGTTATGATATTTACCTGAGGGGGAACTTCGAAAATTATGAAAACAGAAGAGAGGATATAGAACAGCTTTCAAACTATGCAAACAATTTTAAATCTACAAGAGAGTTTTTGAGCGATCTTGCGCTGCTTACGAGCGTTCAGGCCGAAGATGTTGTAGAGCCTGATGAGGGAGGGGAACCTATTGTGCTTTCTACTGTTCACCGGGCAAAGGGTTTAGAGTGGTCGAGGGTTTTTGTAATAGGGCTGATTGACGGTGGTTTTCCATCAGCCAAGTCTATGGGAGATCTTGAGGGAGAAGAAGAGGAAAGGCGAATATTTTATGTTGCTATTACAAGGGCTAAAGATGAGCTGTACCTGTGTTATCCGGTCATGGACAACAGATGGTACGATGGCTCGATAATCAAAAGACCGTCCTTATTTCTTCAGGAGCTTTCAACGGACACATACGAAAAGTGGGAGATAGAAGATTAATTTATTAGCATCTTTCACCCCCGTAGACTATAAGATTCAATTATAATATAATAAATTTATATCATGGATCATTCGGATGTCTATCTTTCCAAAACTGATGATGCTTACAGGGGAACCTGCGAAGCCCTTGACGCGATCGGGTTCAGTGTTACGGGCAAACGAGTTTATATTAAGCCTAACCTGACAGGTGCACGCCCTTCACAGGATGGTTTGACTGTTGATATAGGCCCTGTCCGGGCAGTTCTTGAACGGCTTCATGACTGCCCACAGATTACAATCGGAGAATCGTGCAGTAATACGGCTGAAGCATTTGAAGAACTCGGGTATCGACAGATGGTCGATGAATTTCCGAATGTAAGCCTTGAAGATATGAGGTTTTCCGAAATTGTGTGGAAACCGATTCCAAAACCTTTTCATACAAAAGAGATGCCATTCAATGCAAATGTGTTTACACATGATTACATCATTAACATAGCCAAGATGAAGGCCCACTCGCTTGCGGGAGTGACATTATGCATGAAAAATATTTTTGGTTTTATACCTACACGTAAGCAAAAGCTGATGTACCATCCGTTTATCCGTAAGGCTATTCTCGATATGAACCAGATTGTTCCCAGCCATTTCAGCATTGTGGATGGAGTATGGGGCAATGAATTTGATGAGATCCAGAGCACACCCAAAAAGACATGCGCTATTGTGGCAGGGGAAAATCTGCTGGCTGTTGATATGATCGCTGCTGAAATAATGGGTATAAATTTAAATGATATTGAAACGTACAGATTGGCGTTTGAACTCTGGGGAGATCCAAAAATTAATCTGTCTGGTAGCGGGCTTGATGAGGTAAGGACCCGATATAGACAGGGTTGCCTGTTTACAACAAGGATAAGATATTTAAAGGAAACGGTGGCTAGCTTGGCTTATCGTGCAGTTAACCGTCACTAAGTATAATCCGCGAATTGTTGTCTATTCTTTTTAAATCAATACCGCCTTCTTGATGTATAATATTTCAAATTATTATTTCAAATACTTTTTTTTAGGAGAAAAATATGCCATATAACAAAGAAATTAATCTCTCTCTGGAATGCATTGATAAAGACGAACTGCTGCAGCGTATAAACGATGACACTGATTTTGTTATTGTTGATACGATCGGAAAGTATGACGGAAACAGATTTAAAATTAAAGGAGCTAAAACCATTTCTTATCGAGAGGTTGTAGACAGAAGGGATGAATTGAAATCTTATGGAGAGATAATCATTTATTGCAAGCACAGGGAATGCGTAGCATCCAAGAAAGTGGCTCTTGGCTTAAAACTTCAGAATATTCCGAATGTAAAAGTATACGAAGGCGGCATCGATGAGTGGGTAGAAAATGACCTTCCTGTGGAAGAGGAGTGAATGTATACTATAATATTGACGTTATTATGAAAACCGGCACCAATAAAAAGACAGATCTTATCGTCCGCAAGAACAGGGAGTTGACAGCGATCCTTGAGGTCAGCAAGGTGCTTACCGCCTCTTTCGACCTTGAGAAGAACCTCTCATCCGTTATGTCTACCCTCGGAAGCCTTCTCGAAATGCAGAGGGGATGTGTTTTCCTGCTTGACCCTGTATCGGGTGAAATGCGCATTGTGGCGGCCCATGGCCTTGCAAAGCATAATATAGCAAAAGGCAAAT
>Ga0164320_10000914_pt1 | contig 10344 bp, 6 predicted proteins | sample GuaBasSediGuay11_FD_113736 | JGI IMG/M metagenome (GOLD analysis project Ga0164320, IMG submission 113736) | Subseafloor sediment microbial communities from Guaymas Basin, Gulf of California, Mexico - Guay11, Core 4567-28, 0-3 cm | ecosystem: Environmental > Aquatic > Marine > Hydrothermal vents...
CCAGGATCGTGAGGCGCAGACACTCGCAAACCTGACCGGCTGGGATATCGACGATATTCGCGGCAAGATCGACTATATCGACGGAGTCGTTCCCGAGTCTGCTGACGTGCCCTGGTGGAAACGACTCTGGCAGTGAGCTTAGATCAGCGATAGCGCGACAGGATCTTCTTGAGCTCGGCGTTACCCGGTTGCAGCTTGTCGAGAGGATACTCAGAAAGCGGTGTCTCGATATTGCCCATCAGGTCGTGCATTTCCTTGCGCGAATCATCGAAGTACAACAGCCCGGTCGTAATCTCACCCGCATTGAACCGCTCGCGCAGGTACTTGAAGGCTGCCGCGCGGCTCGTCGGATCATATTCGCTTTCAATCTTGCGAAGTACGATCTTGCTGCCGTCATGCAGTTCGATCGACATGGCCGAGCCCTCATCATATTGCGCCTTGATTTCTTCGGCCGGCGGAATGTAGTCGGCCTCGACAACATGGTGATAGAACTCGCGTGTATGCGCATAACTCTTCGTCGAGCCTTCGTGATCGTTGAAGGTCACGCACGGACTGATTACGTCCACAAGCGCAAACCCATCGTGCAGCAGCGCACCCTGAATCAGCGGTATCAGCTGATCTTTGTCGCCCGAAAAGCTGCGCGCGATGTAGGTTGCGCCGAGTGCGATCGCCGTGCTCACCGGGTCGATAGGTTCCTGCTGGTTGGGCAGACCTTTCTTCGGCTTGGTGCCAATATCGGCCGATGCTGAGAACTGGCCCTTGGTCAGGCCATAGACGCCGTTGTTCTCAATGATGTAACACATGTTCAGATTGCGACGGATCGCGTGCACGAACTGGCCGGCGCCGATCGACAACGAGTCACCGTCGCCAGATACACCAATATAGGTCAACTTGCGATTCGCCGCGTTCGCGCCGGTCGTTACCGATGGCATGCGACCGTGAACCGAGTTGAAGCCATGCGACTGGCTTACGAAATAGGCCGGCGTCTTGGACGAGCAACCGATACCGCTCATTTTTGCGAGCATGTGCGGCTCGATATTCAGCTGGAACACGGCCTGGATAATCGCCGCCGTTACTGAGTCATGGCCGCAGCCTGCGCAAAGCGTCGACACGGCACCCTCATAGTCCCTGACAGTCAGTCCGAGCGAATTGCGTGGCATGCCGGGATGGGAGATCTTCGGTTTGGCGATATAGGTCATGCAGCCTGCCCTTTGGAGTGCTCTTCGAGTACCCGCTTCACTACGAATTCGGCATTCAGAGACATGCCGTTGTAATGCAGCACCGAAACGAGTTTCTTCGGATCCGCATCGCAATCCAGCATCAGCAAGGTGCGTAGTTGCGCATCACGATTCTGCTCCACGACATAGATGACATCGTGCTGTTCAATAAATTCCCTCACCGAGTCGCTGAACGGGAACGCTTTGGCACAGCAGTAGTTCATCGCAATATTCTGCGCGTTGAGCCAATCGAGCGCCTCCTTGCACGCGCCGTCAGAGCTACCAACGCTCAATATCCCGGCTTTGTTGAATTTGGAGTATTGTATTTCGGGCTCGGGGACAATCGATCGTGCCGTTTCCCACTTCAGTAACAGGCGATCGACAACATCCTGATATTCGTCTGAATCTTCCGTGTAACCGCCATACTTCGTGTGGCCCGAGCCGCGCGTAAAAAACGACCCTTTGGGGTGCTGGCCGGGTAGCGTGCGATAAGGTATGCCGTCGCCATCGACATCGAGATAGCGGTAAAACTTCTCCATGTTCTCGACATCATCGGCACTCAGCACCTTGCCACGGTCAGGAACGCGGCCATCATCGTATTCGAAATCAGGCACCATCCAGTCGTTCATGCCGATATCGAGATCCGACAACACCATGACGGGTGTCTGCAGTCGCTCCGGGAGATCAAATGCGTCCTGAGCCATCGTGAAGCACTCAGCCGGATCGCACGGGAAAAGCAGAACGTGTTTTGTGTCGCCGTGGGAAGCGTACGCGCAGCTCAGTATGTCGGCTTGTTGGGTACGCGTGGGCATACCGGTAGACGGACCCGTACGCTGCACGTTAAAGACAACGGCCGGCAGTTCCGCGTAGTAGGCATAGCCCAGAAATTCGCTCATCAGCGAAATGCCGGGCCCGCTGGTCGGCGTAAACGACCGGGCACCGTTCCAGCTGGCGCCGAGAACCATCCCGATGGCCGCAAGTTCGTCCTCAGCCTGGATGATGCAGTAAGTGCGCTTGCCGGACTCTTCATCGACCCGATACTTGGAGCAGAACGACCGAAACGCGTCCATCAGGGACGTTGACGGCGTAATCGGATACCAGGCGCCGACAGTCGCTCCGGCGTACATGCAGCCGAGCCCTGCCGCAGTATTGCCGTCGACAATGATGTGCCCCTTGGTGCGGTCCATCGGTTCGACCTTCATCGGCAACGGGCAGACGAAATTCTCCGTCGCATAATCGTAGCCGAGGCGTATCGCCTTCATATTCGAATCGATGAGGTGAGGCTTGGACGCAAATGTCTCTTCGAGCAATGTCGTAATCGTGGTGAGATCGATATCGAGCAGCGCTGCCACCGCGCCGACATAGGCAATATTCTTCATCAGGATGCGCGCGCGCGCACCATCGAAATTCTCATTGCACATTTTCGACAGAGGAATGCCGAGCACGGTCACGTCATCGCGATCCAGCAGCTTGCTGCGCGGCCAGGTTGAGTCGTAGACCAACCATCCACCCGGTTCGAGTTCGGCAAGGTCCCGGGCATAGGTCTGCGCGTTCATCGCAACCATCAGGTCAACACGATTTGAACGTGCCTGGTAACCGTCGCTGGTTACCCGGATCTCGTACCAGGTTGGCAGTCCCTGGATATTGGACGGAAAGTAATTTTTGCCGACGACTGGAATACCCATGCGGAAAATCGACTTCATCAACAAGCCGTTCGCGCTCGCTGACCCGGTGCCATTGACCGTTCCTATCTTGATGACGACATCGTTGACTGAGGCCACGTTAATACTCTGTTAGGCGGCCGGCGCCGCAGCATCCTGTTGTTCACCAGCGGCTTCGTCGCTCGCATACGGCAGCAATACCGTTGATTTCTGCATATCCCATGCCCCCGTTGGGCAGCGTTCCGCACACAGGCCGCAATGAACGCAGAGGTCTTCGTCTTTGATCATGACGCGGCTTGTCTGGGGCAAATCTTCAGAGACATAAAGAGCCTGTTCGAGATTCTCGGCAGGCGCCGACAAGCGTGACCTCAAATCGGCCTCATCACCGTTCTCGGCAATAGTCAGGCAATTGACCGGGCAGATGTCGATGCAGGCATCGCATTCGATACACAGTTTCGCGGCGAATACGGTCTGGATGTCACAGTTGAGACAGCGCTCGACCTCCTGAATCGCCTGTTCCGCTGTGAATCCGAGTTCGACCTCGATATCGAGCTTCTTGAAACGCTCCTTGAGGTCAACATGCGGCATCAGGCGCCTGGCTGCCGGATCGTAATCGTTCGAATAGCTCCATTCGTGCATGCCCATTTTCTGGCTGGCCAGGTTCACCCCGGCTGGCAACCGGTCCTTGAGACTTTCATCCTGGCAATGTTTGTGAATCGAGATCGCCGCCTCGTGGCCGTGCGCGACAGCCCAAATTATGTTCTTCGGACCGAACGCGGAGTCGCCGCCGAAGAAAACGCCGTCGCGAGAACACATCATCGTCTCTTCATCGACAACCGGGCATTCCCATTCATCGAATTCAATGCCGATGTCGCGCTCCACCCAAGGGAACGCATTGTCCTGACCGATAGCCAGGATGACGTCATCACAGGGAATCGTCACTTCGCCTGTTACGGTGCCGCGATCGATGCGTCCCTGCTCATCGACGTTGTACTCCATCAACTCGAAGGTCATGCCTTTGAGCTTACCGTCCTCGAGGACGAATTCTCTGGGAGAGTGGTTGACGATGATTTCGACGTTTTCTTCTTCGGCATCTTCAAGTTCCCAGTCGGACGCTTTGAAGAAACCGCGCGGTTTGCGCGCCATGACCTTGACGTCTCTGGCGCCAATTCGCAGCGATGTACGGCAACAATCCATTGCCGTATTGCCTACACCGATAATCAGGACCTTTTCACCGATTTTCTCAATATGATCGAATGCGACCGACTCGAGCCAGTCGATGCCGATATGGATGCTCTCGGAGTCGTAACGGCCCGGAATTTCGAGGTTCTTGCCCCTGGGAGCGCCCGTACCGACGAAAACCGCATCAAAACCCTCATCGAGCAGCTCTTTCATACTGTCGATACGGTGATTAGTCTTCAGGTCGACACCCATATCGAGAATGTAACCAATCTCTTCATCCAGCACTTTGGGCGGCAAGCGGAATTGGGGGATGTTGGTCCGCATCAAGCCACCGGTTGCATCGAGCGCCTCGAAGATCGTAACTTCATAACCGAGCGGCGCGAGATCATTAGCTACCGTCAATGAGGCACAGCCCGCACCAATTAAAGCGATACGCTTACCATTAGTCTGCTGTGGGGCTTTGGGCAATGAGGCAGTGACATCGTCGCGATGGTCCGCGGCCACACGTTTGAGTCGGCAAATGGCAACCGGGCGATCCTCGACACGGCCACGACGACACGCCGGTTCGCATGGACGGTCACAGACCCGGCCCAGGATGCCTGGGAAGACATTGGACTTGCGATTCTCACTATACGCATCGCTGAAGCGCCCCTGGGCGATCAGCCGAATATATTCAGGCACATCTGTATGGGCGGGGCATGCCCACTGGCAATCGACGACCTTGTGGAAGTACTCGGGGTTGGAGGTGTCAGTCGGTTTCATTCCATGCTCGCGCCGGACAAAATCATGCAGCCGACATAAAGGCCGATCCCTTGTTGGGCGCTAGCATAGCGGGATCGGCCGGAAAGTAAATACTTAAGTTCGACCTAGCGCGAGCGGGTGAATTCAAGCTGCTGACCCGCGATGGCATCCGTCAATTCACCCTGTCGATAGGCGACCACGCCATTGACGATCGTGGTATCAATCGTCGACGAAAATGTATGGCCCTCAAACGGCGACCAGTGGCATTTACAGAGCAAGTTTGACTGCTCGACTTCGTAGGGTTTTTCCGCATCGACGATGACGAGATCTGCGAAGTAGCCCTCACGAACGTAACCACGGTCCTGCACACCAAACAGGTCCGCCGGCGCATGGCAGGTGCGGTCGATGATCAATTCATGACTGACCGTTCCGGCTCTGGCAAGGTCAAACAACGTCAACAGCGCGTGCTGCACGAGCGGCAACCCGGCCGGTGCCTTGAAGTAGCTGCCGTTTTTTTCATCGGCTGTATGCGGCGCATGATCAGTCGCGATGATGTCAATGCGGCCCTCATTCAGTGCAGCGATCAACGCCTCACGATCTGTGGCCGATTTGATCGCCGGGTTGCACTTGATCCGCGTACCAAGCTCCGCGTAACGGGATTCGTCGAACCAGAGATGATGGACACAGACTTCCGCCGTGATACGTTTCTCCGAGCGATGCGCCCTGGAGAAAAGGTCCATCTCGATCGCAGTGGTCAGGTGCAGTACATGCAGCAGCGCATCGTGCCGGCGCGCGAGATCAATTGCCATGCTAGACGACTGCAGGCACGCAGCGGCAGAGCGAATTTTCGGATGCTCGGACATCGGCACGTCCTCGCCGAATTCCTTTTTCGCTTGCGCCTCGTTCTCCCAGATTGTCGGCGAGTGCTCACAATGCGTAACAACCATGACCGGCGCGTGTTCGAAGATTTGCTCCAGCACTGTCGGATCGTCGACCAGCATATCGCCGGTTGAAGCGCCCATGAAGACTTTGATGCCGCACGCCTCACCAACGACAAGTTTCTTGATCTCCTCGATGTTCTGATTCGTACCACCAAGGTAGAAGCCATAGTTCGCCGAGCACCGGTTCCTGGCAACGCGATACTTGTCCGCCAACGCTTCGCTTGTGGTCGTCAGCGGATTCACGTTTGGCATATCCATGAAGCTGGTAATGCCGCCCGCGACTGCAGCTGCGGACTCCGTCGCCAGATCGCCCTTATGGGTCAGCCCGGGCTCGCGAAAGTGCACCTGGTCGTCGATCATGCCGGGCATGAGGAAGCGCCCTCCCGCATCAATAATCTCGGCGCCCTCGTCGGCGTCGATAGACGTGGCGATCTTCTCGATACGATCGCCCACAACAAGCACGTCGGCGTCCCGGATCTCGCCTTCATTGATCAGGCGTGAGTTCGTAATCAGCAACTTGTTCATTCGAGTGATTATGCGGCGTATCCACCACGAATACTCGCCTGTTTGCGAGCGTTGCCCGTGTGTGCGATAACCGCTCTGGCACTTCAGCATTGAGCGGACCATGAGCGAAATCGATTACCTGGAACGGATTCAGAACGCGTCGGTGTACGACGTCGCGATCCGGTCCCCACTTGAGCTCGCGAACAATCTGTCGGCCCGACTCAAAAATCGCGTCTGGCTGAAGCGCGAAGACCTGCAACCAGTCTTCTCATTCAAGCTTCGTGGCGCTTACAACAAGCTCGCCTCCCTGTCTGACAGCGAGCTGGCGCGCGGCGTCACCTGCAGTTCGGCCGGGAACCACGCGCAGGGTGTTGCGCTGGCTGCGAAACGGCGTGGTATTCGGTCTGTCATCGTAATGCCTGTTACGACGCCGTCGATCAAGGTTGATGCAGTGAAGGCACTGAATAGTGATGTCATCCTGTTCGGTGACACCTATGACGACGCCTATGCGCATGCGCGCGCACTCGAGAAGGAGCACGGCTACGTCTTCATACATCCGTTCGATGATCCCGAGGTCATTGCAGGCCAGGGCACGATCGGAATGGAGATTCTTGATCAGATTGACGGCGACATCGACGCCCTGTTTGTACCGGTCGGTGGCGGCGGGCTGATTGCCGGCATCGCCAGTTACGTCAAAGCCGTGCAACCTGACGTCCGCATTATCGGCGTTGAGCCTGAAGACTCCTCGGCTATGCGCGACTCAATCGCGGCTGGAGAGCCGGTCGTTCTTGATCACGTTGGCATTTTTGCAGACGGTGTAGCGGTGCGGCGCGTCGGCGATGAGACGTTTCGGCTTTGCCAGCAGCACGTGGACGAGTTCATCACAGTCGATACCGACCAGATATGCGCTGCCATTCGCGACATTTTCGAAGATACCCGCTCTATTGTTGAGCCTGCCGGCGGACTCAGTGTCGCGGCACTCAAGAAGTATGTCGCCGATAACAACATCTCCGGGCAGACGCTCGTTACAATCAATTGTGGCGCCAACGTCAATTTCGATCGCTTGCGGCACATCGCAGAGCGTGCTGCGGTGGGCGAACACACTGAAATGCTCCTTGCCGTGGAAATCCCGGAAGAGCGGGGCAGTTTCAAACGGTTTTGCGAGATGCTTGGCCGACGCGGCGTGACCGAATTCAATTATCGATACAGCGACTCACGGAAGGCTCATATTTTTGTTGGCGTTCAACTAAGTCGTGGTGAGCAGGAACAACACGAACTCGTCTCACAACTCCGCGATGGCGGGTATCTGGTCGAAGACCTGAGCAATAACGAATTGGCCAAGCTGCACGTGCGCCACATGGTCGGGGGCCGCTCAACCGGCGTAGAGAACGAACGCCTGTTTCGATTTGAATTTCCCGAGCGGCCGGGTGCACTCCTCGATTTCCTCTACGCGGTCGGCAACGACTGGAATATCACCCTGTTTCATTATCGCAATCACGGCTCGGACTATGGCCGCATTCTCGCGGGCATCGATGTTCCTGAAGGCGACACCGTCCGCCTGGAAGCGCATCTCGCTGAGCTCGGGTATGCCCACTGGGAAGAAAGCGACAACCCCGCGTACGCGATGTTCCTGTCCTGAGCTTAGTCGCGAAAGCGACTGGGTTAGATAGTTTCATCGGAAACTTCGATTTCGGCATATGCCGGTCCATTATTCTTTTTTTGTTGCAACCAACTCTGCGGCGCACGCATCTAAGATTTGAACATAGCGAATCAATGTCGCCGTAGCAGACACTAAATCCCTTATGCGTTTGTTTCGTGACGATTGGCGGTGGCATTTGCCACCGCCTTTTTTTTACCACATCTCGCGCATTCGCGACGCTACGTCGAGCCGCTTGTCGGATTGCACTTGTTGCCGTGGCGCATTCGCTTCACCCCGGCCGTGGAACCGACGGTCCATCGTCTCAAGTAACGCATCGGTCAGGAATCGGCTGCGAGCCCCGTAGACATGCTTGTCACCATCGCGGCGTTGCTGCGTAACGTGGTACTTGAGCGGTGCGACCAAGGAAAGCGATTGTTTGGCTCGGGTCATGGCGACGTACAACAGACGACGTTCCTCCTCGATCATCGCCGGCTTGCCCGTTGCGAACTCGGATGGGAAATTGCCGTCGGACACGTTGAGCACAAACACCGCTTCCCACTCCTGTCCCTTGGCAGAGTGCACAGTGGACAACACAAGATAATCTTCGTCGAGCAGCGGGTCGCCGGCGAGGTCACCCGCAGCGCTGGGTGGGTCCAGCGTTAGCTCTGTCAGAAAGCGTTCCCGTGTCGGGTACCGTCCCGATATTTGTTCGAGTTGTTCAAGGTCCGCTTCGCGCGTGTCCAGGCCATCGTACAGTCGTTCGAGATGCGGTTGGTACCAGCGGCGCACCGCCGCTATTTGTGCCTGCCAACCAGAGTCATCGGCCTCGGCGCCGGACAGATTTTTCATCAACTCGCAGAAATCCGGCCAGCCTCCTGCAGCAGCGGCCGGCGGCCGGAAACCGGAGAGCGCCGGAAACAGGAACCCACCCGCTTCAAGTTGCTCGTAACAGCGTGCGGCATTCGACGGTCCCATACCGGGCAGTAATTTCAATATCCGAAATGCGGCAACCTGGTTGCGAGGATTCTCTGCCCACTTGAGCGCTGACAGCATGTCCTTTACGTGTGCCGCCTCGAGAAATTTAAGCCCTCCGTATTTCACATACGGAATATTCCGCCGCACCAGTTCGAGCTCGAGTCGATCGCTGTGATGTGCGCCGCGGAACAACACTGCCTGGTCCATAAGCTGCATGCCGGTCTCGCGGTTACTGAGTATCGATTCGATGACGTATTCGGTTTCGGCATCACTGTCTTCGACCGTGACGTAGCTCGGTTTCGCTCCGAGGCTCTTTTCCGAAAACAGGTTCTTTCTATATTGTCGCTCGCTGGCCGCAATCAGGCTGTTTGCCACGTCCAAAATTTGTTGAGTTGAGCGGTAATTCTGTTCGAGTGTTACAACTTCTGCGGTCGGCATGAACTGATCCGGAAAGCCGAGAATATTCTCGATATCGGCCGCGCGAAACGAGTAGATCGAATGCGCATCATCACCAACGACAGTGACGCCCTGACCTTCCGGTTTCAGCGCGCGCAGGATCTCTGCCTGCACAATATTCGTGTCCTGGTATTCGTCAACGAGCACATGATCGAACCATGCTCCGATCTGCCCGGCGAACTCTTCATCAGCAACGAGGTGGTACCAGTAGAGCAGCAGATCGTCATAGTCGAGAACCTGGCAGTGCTGCTTGCGCGCGACGTAGTGCCTGAATAATTCACGCAACTCAGATTCCCAATCGGCACACCACGGGTAGGACTCGTTCAGAACGTCGGCGAGCGAATTGCGCGTATTGACGCAACGCGAGTAAATGGCAAGACACGTGTCTTTTTTCGGAAAGCGCCGTGACTTTTTCGTCAGCGCCAGCTCATGCCTTGTTACGTCGATGACATCCGCCGCATCGCTTCGATCCAGGACCGAGAAACCCGGGTCAAGACCTAGATTTGCAGCGAATCGACGTAGCAGCCGATTGGCAACTGAATGGAATGTGCCGGACCAGGGCAAAATGCCAGCCGGTATCGCATTTGCGCTCCTGCCGGCCAGCGCCTGACGCACGATGGCATCGACGCGTCGCGTCATCTCCTGCGCAGCCCGCCGTGTAAACGTCAGCAGCAATATGCGCTCGGGGCTCACGCCTTCGACGATCAGGTGCGCCACACGGTGTGCAAGCGTCATCGTCTTGCCCGTGCCAGCACCGGCGATGACGAGCAGCGGCCCGGAACGGAACGGCTCGTTCGGTGCCTTGCTGCCGTATTCGGCAGCCTGGCGCTGGGCTGGATTCAGCAACGCCAGGTAATCCTCGATACGCTCTGCCGCCTGCACCTCGTCTCTCCTGTGGAAAAGTCTGTATTTTTATACAGTACTGGATGGATTTACAAGTTCAGGTGATTGGTTTTAGGAGAAAGTCTTCTATTAGCCGCGCCAGAACGGCCGGTTGTTCGAAGTGCAGCATGTGCCCGGAATCGTCG
>Ga0164320_10000916_pt1 | contig 10334 bp, 8 predicted proteins | sample GuaBasSediGuay11_FD_113736 | JGI IMG/M metagenome (GOLD analysis project Ga0164320, IMG submission 113736) | Subseafloor sediment microbial communities from Guaymas Basin, Gulf of California, Mexico - Guay11, Core 4567-28, 0-3 cm | ecosystem: Environmental > Aquatic > Marine > Hydrothermal vents...
CGGTACCAAGCACGTGCACGATTTCGAGATACAACACCTTGCCCTCAACATTTTCCCCGGGATCGCCGGCGATAACGACTTCAACGCCTCTTTTCGCGAATTTCTCAACAAATTGCGGCAAGCGGATATCCAGGGTGCAGGTTTCCTTGACGTCATTGGACGCCTGGCTGTTCTCTGAAAAGGGTACCGGACTGACAACGGTGTAAGTCTCTGCAGCTGCCGGTAGCGCCAGCATTAACATTGAAACCGCCGTAGATACGATTGCGAGCTTTGAATAGCGCATTCTTAATTCTCCTGATGCCATAGCACTTGCCCGACTATACACTTTCGGCCGCGGCCCGGTCACTTGCGGCTTTGCTAACCAAGTGCGAGCCTGATGCATCCAATATCTGATGGCAGCGATATTGCAGAGCACTGGCGCACCAACGCAGGCGGATTTTCATGCGGCGATTTCCGATCGCTCGGACCGCTGGTTTTCGGCATGCCTGAAGATCACCCGAAACCGGGACTTGGCCGAGGACGCCGTTCAGGACGCCCTGCTCAGTGCCTGGAATAAGAGGCATCAATTCGACAGCTCAGCCAGGCTCGATACCTGGATACACCGTATTGCGATAAACGCGGCGTTGCAGCTGCTCAGAAAAACCCGCCCAAATGCGTTTGAACCGCTCGATTCTGAAATTGCAGATCACGGCGACACGCCGGAGAGCGTTCAGGCGGAACAGGAACTCGGCAGGGATCTGTCGGCCGCACTAACGCATCTGACCGAAATCGAAAGAGTGTGCTTTGTTCTCAAGCACCTCGAGCAATGGCGGCTTAAGGAAATAGGCGACGAAATCGGTGCCAATGTGGGGACAGTAAAACAAGCGATTTTTCGAGCAGTCCGCAAGTTACGTGTGCGTATGGCGGGACTGCAAGGTGAAACCATATGAATGACGACACATTACTTCTTTATTACTACAACGACGGACTCAGCACGCGCGAGCGACGACAGGTTGACGCCGCGATAAATACTGATCCGGATATCGCCGCCCAATACGAAGCACTCTGTCAGCAACTTAATGCGATGGACGATCCAGAACCTCACGCCGTGCCCTCGCACATGGTGCAACGCTGGCACGACAGCATAGACCGGGCCGCACAGCAGGACTTGGTCAGCCAAAGGCAGCCGTCCAGGTCATTCAACCTGTTCTCGTTTGCATGGGGTGCAGCATTTGCAGCCACGCTGGCGATCGGCATAAGTATTGGCGTGTATTTCTCGGCGGCGCCGCTTACTGCCCCGACCGTTATTGCAGAAAACCTTGCCCCGCCAGCTGCATTTACCCGCGGTGTGTCGATGTACCTGCGAGACACGCATCAGGAGCTGGCGACGCTACCTGTAGCAACCGCTGCCGAAAGAACGACGCTGGTTTTGCAGATCATCGAGCAGAACCGCTTGTTCGAACGTGCTGCGGAACAAAATAATTCGCAAAGTCTGGCACGAGTGTTGCGCGCGTTCGAGCCGATACTGCTGCGGCTCGCAGCTGATGACATTGCGCCGGAGGATGCTGAAGCGCTGCGTGCACAACTGGCCTTCGAGCTCAACGTAATGCTAACCAAAATTGCTCGTGATTCATCGAACAATTCACAGTCAACTTAATTCAGGACAATGATCATGAACACATTCACGAAAACCTTTCTCACCACTCTCGCGCTTCTGGCTATGAGCAGCGGCTATGCTCAAGGTGAGGTCTCTGAAGTCGATGACCCCGCCGAGGCATTGAAAATAGCGGCGCTCGAGGCACTCATCACTGCGCCGTCAGATCGTGCGCTGCCCCTGGTGACCAAGGTCCTGAATAGCAATAACAGTAACGATGTGAAATCTCGTGCTCTGTTTATCCTCAGTCAGATAGACCTGCCGGAGGCTCAGCAACAGCTGCTCGAGGTTGCCCGAAGCGGCGATGCGGAGCTTAGCCAGGAGGCTGTTCGCATGATCGGCATAAGCGGCGACCCCGATGCGCTTGCCGGACTATCTGATATGTACAGCGCAGGTGACGAAGATCTTCGCGACGCAGTACTTGAGGCGTATCTGATCGCCGGCGAAACGCAGCTTGTTGCCGATATCGCGGCCAATGCAAAGGACGCAGACGAGTTCGAGGCTGCCGTCGAGATGCTTGCGGTGATGGGCGCGCAGGAAGAACTCAGAGCGCTGCGCAGCAATGGTGCTTTTCCGGAAGTCATGATCGAGGCGTTTGCCATTTCAGGCGATTACGAGTCACTGCGCGAACTGGCGCTTGACGGCAGTGATGTCGAACGACAGGCCCATGCCATTGAGGCACTTGGCATCGTCGGTGGTGACGAGGTCGATCAGACGCTGATGGAAATTTACCGAAACTCCGACTCAGAGGACATCAGGGAGTCCGCACTGGAAGGCATGCTGATTTCGGGTTACGACGCAGGCGTTCTTGAGCTTTACAGAGCCAGCGACAATATCGATGAAAAGCGTGAGTTGCTCGAGATGCTGGCCATTATGGACAGTGATCTTGTGTTCGACGTTATCGACGAAGCCTTTGCAGGTGACCGATGAAAACCGCCATACGATTGATCATAGCTGCCGTTTTATTTGCAGCGTGCATAAGCAACGAGTCTCTGAGCGCAGAGTTTCCCGGGTCATTAGACAACGGCTGGCACACCTGGCAGACAACGGCTGCGGACGGCAGTGAACTGCAAGTTTATGTCTCGATGCGGTCCGACAAGCCAGTAGAATTCCGTGTTCGAAGTAATTCCGTATGCTGGGACAACTTCGATATCGAGGCGAATGACCTTGGTCCGGTCGACTCCGTGCAGAGCATTATCTGGTTGCAACGTTTCATTAAGCCGCAAAGCGATCTGAGTTCCGATGCACTCATGGCAATTTCACAGCACGCGGGCGAGCTTCCGATCGAAATCCTCGGTGATATCGTTAAGACGGGCACCGATCGCGAGCTGCGTGGGGAGGCATTATTCTGGCTGGCACAGTCCGATAACGACGGTGCCTTCCTGCTGCTGGATCGCCTGCTGTCCGAAAAAAGGTAGCTGCGGGCTCTAACGACTCCGATAAACACCGAAATAGACGAATGGGCTTCTGGCTTTTTGTCCCGGCGCGACCTCGTCGGGAACCTGATGCTCGATGGGGTCTATGCTGCGTAGGTAGCTGACAATCGCGGTAACGTCGTCGCTGGTCATCTTTGTGTAGCCTTGCCACGGCATGACGGCGATCCGCCTTCCTGCATGGCGACCGAGACCGACGCGAATTGCACTCCCTATTTCCTGGTCGCTCCATAGTCCAATGCCGGTCTCCTTATCGGGAGTGATATTCGGCGGATAGACGACACCCGGGTTCTCGGTGCCAAGGGGGCTCGAATAGGCGACACCAATCCCGGAACCTGCGAGAGACCTTTTGAAGTTTGGCACACCTTCGAGCGCGCCGTCGGTATGACAGGACCCGCAGGCGAGCAGTTCGACGAGATATTTGCCGCGTTCCACCTGAAAGCGGTGTTCTGGCGCAAAATTGCCGGCGACCGGAGCTGGTGCGTTCAGCACAGTCGTTGCGTCCAGCTCCTCGTAGTCCTGCAATGTATCGTACGGCGCCTCGGTCGCGGTCTCAGTTGCACAAGCAATAAGAAGGAGTGGCGCAATTAGCGCGAATCTGTGAGCGTTCATACGACCAGGCTCCTCTCTGGGGCTGGTTCCATTATTCGCTCACGAGCGGCCTGGCGGTATTTCGGAAAACACAGTGTTTTCTACGTCGAATACAAGTTTGGCTATTTTTACTTATAGACAGGCGGCCCGCCTGAAGTAATCGTACGTTATTAGCCACGATCAAGAACCTGAAAGGGCCGACTTGAACACCAAACTCCGACCAGAAAAACTCTGCTTTGCCCTGTGTTTCCTGTTGCTCCTGCCCGTGCTACCGGCAAGCGCTCAAGAGCGCCCGACATCGCCCCCCGAAATGACTGCCAGCAGACTTGTCACCACGCCAAATATTGACGGTGATGTGATAAACGACACAGCCTGGTCTGGTGCCGTGGCAGCAACAGATTTCTGGCAAATCAAACCGAACGATGGCGAAGCCGCGTCACAAAGAACGGAAGTTTACGTTGGTTACACAGATACGGCTCTTTATATAGGTGTTATCGCCCGCGATGCGAGTCCTGAGAAGATTGTAGTAACCGACAGCCGGCGTGACTCGGACCTCGCCAACACCGATGCGATTCTAATCATTATCGATGGCTTGCTTGATCGGCAAAACGGATTCGTCTTTGGTACGAATGCGGCCGGAATCGAATACGACGGACAGGTCATCAAGGAAGCAACCGGCAGTGCCGCCAACTTCGGCGATGGGGGCTTCAACAAGAACTGGGATGGAACGTGGAAGGTCCAGTCGAGGATCGGCGACTTCGGCTGGAGCGCAGAGTTCGAGATCCCTTTCGGGACCCTGCGTTATGGGTCAGGCGAAGAGCAGGGCTGGGGCATAAACTTCCAGCGCAATATACGTCGCAACAACGAAGTGGCGTTCTGGGCACCGCTCGAGCGAAACAGGAACCTGTATCGAGTTTCGGAGGCAGGAACCCTGCGCGGCATAGCTCCGCCGCCACAACGTAACCTGCAAGTCACACCGTATGTTTTGAGCAAAGCGCAGCGTGGTACAAACGCAGAAGGCACTAAGACGGACGACACGGATAGCGATTTCGGCTTCGATGTGAAGTATTCAATTACCCCCAGTCTGACGCTCGATGGCACTTACAACACCGACTTCGCACAGGTGGAGGTGGACGAGCAACAGATCAACCTCGACCGCTTCAATCTCTTCTTTCCCGAGAAGCGGCCGTTCTTTCTCGAGAACGCCGGTCTGTTCTCTGTCGGCAATCCACGCGAGGTTGAGCTGTTTTTTAGTCGCCGAATTGGTATCAGTTCGGGAGGTGACCTGATTCCCGTCGAAGGTGGCGCGAGACTATCCGGCAAGATTGGCAACAGCACCAATATAGGTCTTCTCTACATGGCGACGGATGCGGCAGAAGACATCGCGCCCGGTAACAAGTTTTCGGTGGCCCGAATTAGCCAGGAGCTACCGAATCGCTCTTCTATAGGCGCCATCTTCACAAGCCGGAACGGTGACGGCTCATACCTCGCTCCTTCAAGTGACGATTACAATCGCGGCTATGCCGTAGATGGCAGCTGGGGTATCGGTGACAATTTTGTGCTGAAGGGGTGGCTGGCGAAAACCGACACCCCGGGACGGGACGGCAAAGACGATGCGTTTTCGCTCGAAGCGAATTACAGCTCCGTACTATGGGCGGCCGACCTGAGTTTCACCGAAGTTGGTGAAGACTTTAATCCCGAAATGGGCTTTCTCGCACGAACCGAATTTCGTAAAGTGCGCGGCTTCCTGCAACGTACCGTGCGAATTGACGATTTCTGGAACTTGCTGGAGGTCCGGCCGCATATTAACTACACGGAGTACCGGAAGTTCGACGGCTTCCAGGAATCGCGTACGCTCCATCTTGACGCGCCGCTCGTGTGGAAGTCCGGCGCCGAATTTCACCCGGCTGTTAACTTTACTCGCGCGGGCGTTATCGAAGATTTTGACATCGTCGAAGGCGTGACGATACCGCTGGGCACGTATGACCACAAAGAGCTAAGCCTTCGTTACCTCACAGATAGATCCAAACCGCTTAGCTTTAATATCCGCGCAACCATTGGTGGTCGCTTCGGTGGCGACCTCATCTCGCTGTCACCGTCAATCAGCTATCGTATCGGTGAGACGTTCAGAACCGAGTTCTCAGTCAATTACAACAAGTTTGACCTGCCTGTGGAGGGAGGCGATTTCACAGCCAACCTGGCACGCCTGAGACTTTCCTACTCATTTACACCGAAGATCCAGCTGCAAGGACTGTTGCAGTACAACGATAATGACGGCACGCGCGACACGAACCTTCGCTTTTCATGGTTGCGGTCGGCGAGCTCCGGCCTGTACCTCGTTTATAACGAGGTCGATGAGGCCGATCCCGCATTGGAACAGGCCTCAGGTCGTGAATTCATCTTGAAGTACAGCCACATTTTCGATGTGTTTGACTGACTCACTACTATATAGACTCGATAATCGCGTTAAGTGTTGCGCTTGGGCGCATCGCTGCAGCTGCGAGTGCACTGTCGGGATTGAAGTAGCCACCGATGTCGACAGGGCTTCCCTGCGCGGCGTTTAACTCTGCAATGATCGTATCTTCCTGCTCCGCCATCGCCTGAGCTGCTGCGGAGAACTTCTCAACGAGTTCCACTTCGTCCGCTATGTCGGCCATCGCCTGCGCCCAATACAGAGCCAGGTAAAAATGGCTGCCGCGGTTGTCAAGTTCGTTGACCTTGCGCGACGGCGACCTGTTCTTTTCCAGGTAACGGCTGTTTGCCGCATTGAGCGCATTCGAGACGATTCTGGCTCGCGCATTACCCGTCTTCTCGGCCAGCTCTTCGATCGAAACAGCCAGCGCCAGAAACTCGCCCAGTGAATCCCAGCGCAGATGGCCTTCGGCGAGAAACTGCTGCACGTGCTTCGGTGCCGAGCCACCAGCTCCAGTTTCGTAGAGCCCACCGCCGGCGAGCAACGGCACGATGGACAGCATCTTCGCACTCGTACCCAGTTCGAGGATTGGAAACAGGTCGGTAAGGTAATCACGCAGCACATTGCCTGTGACCGAGATCGTGTCCTCGCCGTCATGCACGCGTTTTAGCGTCGCGCGCATCGCGTCAACCGGTGAGAGGATGCGAATATCCAGACCGCTTGTATCGTGCTCTTCGAGATAACGACTTGCCAAGGCGATCAGATTACGATCGTGCGCCCGATTTTCATCCAGCCAGAAAATAGTCGCGATACCGGTCTGCCGCGCGCGTACGACCGCGAGCTTGACCCAGTCCCGAATTGGCAGATCTTTGGTCTGGCACATACGCCAGATATCGCCTTGCTGAACCGCGTGCCCCAGCAGGACATCTCCCGCTGCGTTGACAACCCGGACCTGTCCGTCGGCTGGAATCTCGAACGTCTTGTCGTGCGAACCATACTCCTCGGCCTTCTGCGCCATCAGACCGACGTTGCAGACGTTGCCCATTGTCGGCACATCAAACGCACCGTGTTCCTTACAGAAACTCAGAACTTCCTGGTAGATCCCCGCATAGCAACGATCGGGAATGACGTAGCGCGTGTCATGCAATTTGCCGTCCGGCCCCCACATTTGTCCTGAGGTACGAATGGCAGCCGGCATTGACGCGTCAATGATCACGTTGCTCGGCACGTGCAGATTGGTAATGCCCTTGTCTGAATCAACCATCGCCATCTCCGGACGATCGGCATAGACAGCCTCGATATCTGTCTTGATTTCGTTTTGTTGCGCTTCAGGAAGATCGGTGATTTTCGCATACACATCACCGATGCCGTTGTTGGCGTCGATGCCGAGCTCGTCAAAAAGCTCACCGTATTTTTGAAACACATCTTGGTAGTACACAGTGACGGCGTGGCCGAACATGATGGGATCGGATACCTTCATCATGGTCGCCTTCAGGTGCAGCGACCACAGCACGCCCTCCGCTTTAGCCGCATCGATTTCCTTCGCGAGAAACTCCTGCAATGCTTCGCAGCTCATTAACGTCGCATCGATGACCTCATCTTTGAGTACTGGCACAGCGTCTCTGAGCACGGTGACTTCGCCGTTGCTCGTTTCCAGTTCTATTCGCAAGTCTCCATCGTCGGCCACGATTGCCGATTGTTCGCTCGCGTAAAAATCGCCATCGTCCATATGCGTCACCTGGGATTTCGAATCTGCGCTCCACGCACCCATCGGGTGCGGATGCTGCTTCGCGTAATTCTTTACCGCTTGCGCGACACGCCGATCGGAATTGCCCTCACGAAGTACAGGATTAACGGCACTGCCGAGCACCTTCGCGTAGGTGTCACTAATCTGCTGTTCGGCGTCGTTGGCGGGTTCTTCAGGATAATCAGGAACGGTAAAGCCCTGCGACTGTAACTCTGCGATTGCCGCGGTCAGCTGCGGTATCGAGGCACTGATATTCGGTAACTTGATGATGTTTGCTGCGGGTGTCTTGGCCAGTTCGCCAAGTTCGGCCAGCGCATCACTTTGCCGCTGTGCCTCGCTCAGACTGTCCGGGAAACTCGCGAGAATTCGTGCGGCGAGAGAAATATCGCGGGTCTCGACATCGATACCTGCCGCATCGGTAAACGCTTTGACGATCGGCAGAAATGAATAGGTGGCCAGGGCCGGCGCTTCGTCGGTCTTGGTATAGATGATTTTCGCTGTGCTCATGCTTGATTCGCTTGTGGTTGTAGGCGCCGGCCACCCGGAGCGCGCGCCATTATAAAGTGCTTGTGTGCAAATCTCTCGTTAAGTTCCAAATGGCGATACTATGGGATCCTCATGACCGAAGGATCTGATCGCCCCAAGGGAAGTTCGCTGCAGCCGCTTCGCGCTCTGGTGCCGTACATACGGCCTTACAGGAGCACCTTGCTCATGGCGATCGCCGCACTGCTGCTCGCCTCGGCGGCCCAACTCGCATTACCGGTAGCGATTCGATACCTGATCGATGGCGGCCTGCTGGCTGAGGATGCGTCAAATATTGATCGCTATTTCATAGGACTGTTTGTTGTCGCGATGGCATTCGGCCTATTTTCTGCCCTGCGTTTTTATCTCGTCACCTGGTTGGGCGAGCGCGTCGTCGCCGACTTGCGCAATGCGGTCTACCGGCATGTCATTCGGCTGGACCCGACCTTTTTTGAGGTAACCAAAACGGGTGAGGTCCTATCTCGCCTGACGACAGACACAACTCTGATTCAGTCCATCTCTGGTGCAGGTCTTTCGATCGCGTTGCGAGCGACGCTGAACTTCTTCGGTGCGACGGTAATGCTGGCTGTTACCAGCCCCCGCCTGATGGGAATGATCCTGTTGCTCGTGCCGCTGGTGATCGTGCCGATAATTCTAATCGGCCGCAGGGTGCGCTTGCTGTCTCGTGCAAGCCAGGACCGGGTCGCCGATACCAGTGGCCTGGCCGGGGAAACGCTGAACGCAATTTCCACAGTGCAGGCATTCACGATGGAGGGCCTGCAGAGTGAGCGATTTGCCGATGCGGTGAGGGTGGCGTTTCAGACTGGCGTGCAGCGTATTCGCGTACGCGCCTGGCTGACGGGTACAGCAATCCTGTTCATTTTCGGCGCGGTTACCTTTGTCTTGTGGATCGGCACGAAATCCGTCATGGCCGGTGAGATGACCGGCGGACAGCTCGGTCAATTCCTGCTGTATACGATCTTTGTCGCCGGTTCGGCGGCCGGGCTCAGCGAGATGTGGGGCGAAGTGCAACGTGCCGCCGGTGCCATGGAGCGCCTGGTTGAACTACTCGATACCAAACCAGCCATCGTCGCGCCCCCGGATGCGCTGGAGTTGCCCCAGTCGAGCGACGGCCGTATCCAGTTTGAAAATGTGGTGTTTCGCTATCCGTCGAGACCCGACAGCTTTGCTATCAACAACTTCAATCTCGAGGTCGCCAGTGGCGAGACCCTGGCCATCGTTGGTCCTTCCGGTGCTGGCAAGAGCACCTTGTTTCAGTTGCTGCTGCGTTTCTACGACCCGGAGTCGGGCACTATCAAGGTGGACGGAACAGACATCAGCAAAGCGGCTCCGGAATCCGTGCGCGCCCGCATCGGCATGGTTCCGCAGGACACTGTCATTTTCGGAACCACCGCGAGAGAGAACATTGGTTACGGCCGATCCGGTGCCAGCGACCGGGACATTGAAGTTGCCGCCGATGCGGCGGCGGCCAGCGATTTTATCCGCCAGCTACCCGAAGGTTTCGAAACATTTCTCGGTGAGCGCGGCACACGACTTTCCGGCGGTCAAAGGCAGCGCATCGCTATTGCCAGAGCCATTCTCAAGGACCCGCCGATCTTATTGCTTGACGAAGCGACGAGTTCTCTGGATGCGGAGAGCGAGAGAGCCGTGCAAGAAGCTTTGGAGCACCTGATGGAGGGTCGCACGACAATCATCATTGCTCATCGGCTGGCGACCGTGCTCAAAGCTAGCCGTATTGTGGTGATGGATCAGGGCGAAATCGTGGACATCGGCTCACATGATGAACTCGTGGGGCGCGACTCGCTCTATGCCCGCCTGGCGGCGCTGCAGTTCGGTGAAGGCAGTCCCGGGTCAGGCTGAATTCAATGTCGCGGCTGCAGCAGCGAGCCTCGCGATCGGGATTCGTGGGCCCGAGCACGACACATAGTTCAGCCCGGCATCGTGGCAAAACTGTATTGAGTCCGGGTGACCACC
>Ga0164320_10000917_pt1 | contig 10332 bp, 11 predicted proteins | sample GuaBasSediGuay11_FD_113736 | JGI IMG/M metagenome (GOLD analysis project Ga0164320, IMG submission 113736) | Subseafloor sediment microbial communities from Guaymas Basin, Gulf of California, Mexico - Guay11, Core 4567-28, 0-3 cm | ecosystem: Environmental > Aquatic > Marine > Hydrothermal...
AAAACAGAAAAAAAATAAGAGCATAAAGAGTTAATATCAATAAAATACGAAATATAAAACACTTTATATAATAAAATAAAAAAAGAAGGAGCTAAAAAAAACCTTTTTTTAAATCAAAAAATATGTATAAGTTAAAAGAAGAATATAAACATCAGAATGTAATAGTTTATACACCAAACAGGCAGGTTATTAAGCTTGACACAGCTACACAGGATGAATTTAAAGTTGCATTTGAAATAAAAGGTAACGAAAAGTTTATCATTAATGAACAAAAAGAGAGTATAAATAAAGTTATCAAGCAAAATAAGTCTAAAGGCAAATACTAATGCAGGTAAAAAAAATCAATAAAAATATATCGCTTGTTTCGGCATCAAGTCCAGAAGATTACTTTGTTAAGCAAAGGTTTGAAATTGGTATTGATAATGCCAAAGATGGTATTTTTAAATGGTTTGCGCCTTCAAATAATTATCCTGAAACGGTAATAAATAGCATAAGAGAAGGTACTACACTTGAAAGTATATTATTTGAAGACTTAATTTATAAAACGGGGTCAGGATTTAATACATCTGATAATTCTTTTAAGAAATATTTAAATGATGATTTAATTAATGGACAAAAAGAAGATTATACTTCTATATTTCAAGAATCGAATGACCATTTAAATAAATTAGGGAATGTATTCAAAGAATTAATGTTTGATGATAATTTTAGATTGATTTCACAATCAGTTATACAACCGCAAAAATGCAGACTGATAAGAGATAAAAAGAATATTTGGATTTGGAAAGACTGGGCCAATTTCAATAAAAATAAGGCTGAAAAAATGCCTCTATACCCACGTATGAAAAAGTTTCAAAGCGAGGGTATTGTATATTATAAGTCTGTTTATCACATTAAAAATAAAACACTAGGGTTTGACCATTATGGTATTAATGATAAGATGATTGAAGCTTTATTATTAAATGAAAAAGAACATAGAAGGAATAACTGGCAAAACTCACAGCTAAAAAAAGGATTTAAACGAGACTTTTTTCTAGTAACAGATTTTCCAATAACTGAAAAAGAAAAGAAAAAAACAGATTCAGCTTTTGAAAAATCAGGAGGTGATAATAACGCTGGTGGTGTTGAAACTATAGAAGCTGAAGGTGGTAATTTAGTTCCTGCTCAACAGAATTTTCAATATGATTTCAATAAGGATGATACAAGTTCTCAATTATTTTTAAAAATGGGATTCCCCAGGAGTTTAATAGGCATTAAATCAGGTGCTACATTTTCAGTCGAACAAGTTGAAAGCGATTACGATCAATACTTACCAAAAGTAGAAAGACAACAACAATTTTTGCAATCAAAAGATAATGTAATATTTAATGAACATACCGATTTTGACACAACTGATTGGAATGTTATAAATAATCCGCCATCAGTTATTTTGCAAAATTATATGCAATTTATGAATGATGAGCAAAAAGACAAAGTTATAGAAAAAGTATTTAAACGTTACGGAATAGAATAATGCCACAAAATATAACTAAAATAGAAGATTACAAAGGTTTTACACAATTACCTATTGCAGATGTAGAAGATTTTTTTAATGAATTTGCATTTGAAATAGAAAAGGATATCCTAAGAGGTAAAGAAGGTGATGATTTCGGTTTGTTAGGTGATGAAATTTATATAAATCTTTTAGCAGATTTAGATGGAAATAATCTACCACAAACAGAACCATATGTTAGTTTAATTGATGGTATTAATTACACGTCAAGTAATGGGCTTAATACTGTGTTCGGTGGTGTACGAAAATTATTAACATATTTTGTATTTGCTGAATATGTAAAGCAAAATAGAATAACTTTTTTTCAAGCCAATGCAGTTAATATGACTTATGAAAATGCAGACAATGCAACTATTAAGAATACAAATCATGAAGCTCATCGGAGGTGGAATAAAGGAGTAAATTTATATAATAGTGAAACATACAATTATATATTATTTAATCAAAGCTCATTTACTAATTGGAATTTTACAAGACAATCTAAATATATAACACACGGAATAAGATGAAAATATATAACACATTAGAACCGGCATATGATGTATCAGGCGGTGATGCCAATTTTGACAGCATACCATTTGAAGGCAAAACATTTATAGGAGTTCAGTTTTTTTACACATCGATTAGTCAAGCTGATGCGACATTTAGGTTACAAGAAAGTTTAGATGGTGTTAATTTCATTGACAGTCAAGATAGCTCGGGCAGTGATATTGAACTAACTATTAATAATGCAATTTCTACAGATATTCTAAAAGCTTTTGATTTTAATACAGGATACATTAGAATTAGATATATAGAAGGTACAGCCGCGACAGGTACGGTAAATAAAATAAAATTCTTATTCGAATAATATGAACGCATATCCAAAATATACCGATCAAGAGTATTATGATAGAGTTGCTAGAGGCTTAGTGCCTGGTGCTGTTATTTGGCGTGCAATGGGTGAACGTGAAAATATGGGTGCGACTGCTGATATAAGAACAAGCGGAGAGGATGTATGGAGAGGAAACGATTCTGGTGTTGGTGGAGGTGTTTATATAGCTGAACCAGCTATAACCGGCGTACGAATGGAGGTGATAAGCTCATCTGTAGAAGATATGCCATCAGCAATATTGACATTCACAGGCAATGCCAGTGATGGTGAAACAGTCACCGTAGGTACAAAGGTATACACTTTTCAAGCAGTCTTAACAAATGTAGATGGTAATGTATTAATAGGTGCTACTACAGAAGATACTATTAGCAACTTTGAACAAGCGTTATACCCTTACCCAAATGGGGAAAAAGGCATTGCTTATGCTACATTAATGAGTGTTCAACCAGAAAGTATATTGGCAGGTGCCGCCGAAAATAATACAATTGTGTTTTCAATTGGTACAGGGACACCAGCATCAACAACAACAATAACAAATGCTAGTTTTGATGTAGCTAATATGGTTGCAAAAACAGGCACGGCATGTGTAGAAATAGAATACTTAGATGGGGATGGAAATGAACAAGAAGAAGTAATCACTATGAATGGGACTACACTTGTTTTAACCACTTTTACGGATGGTATTTTCGTAAATGATTTTTATAGCAGATTGTCAGAATCTACAGGGAAAGGAAATATTACAGTAAGACTGGCCGGCGGAGCAAGTACAGATATATATAATATGTTGGGTATTGGTCAAAATAAAAGTTTAGTGCCAAAACGAATGGTACCTAAAGGGAAAAGTTTAGTATTAAAAGGATGGGATAGCAGCGAGGTGCAAGCAAAAAGATTAATCTATAGAATTAGAGCTACAGTTTCTCACGGTATAAGAGTACAACATACATATCATTTCATTGATAATATGTACATAAAAAGTGCCACTTCATCTCAGTTAGCACTTAACGAGTTAATACCTGAGTTTTCAATTATAACTATATCGGGATGGGCTGATCAATCAGCGGCTGAAGGTAGTTGTAGTTGGTGGGGAGTATTAAAAGATAATCATTAATGAAAAGAGATATACAAATATCAGAGGCATTAAATGATGTATTTGATACATTAAAAACATCTATCAATATAACATCTATCACGCCATTAAATGGAGTGTCTACTATTGTGACACCTACGATTGTAATATTTAATAATTTATCTGTTACAATGAATTTAAAAGATGGCATGGTAGTTACAATTGGAAATAATAATTATCAAGTAGACAATGTAATACACACCGTTACAGAAGATAGTTTTACCGTTAATGCAATCAATGTAAGTGGTAGCACTTGGAATGTTGCGGCTAATTTTAAAGCAGGAGGTCGTACTGAAATAAATCAAATATTATTACAAGAGAGGACAGATGATAATCGATTTAAAAGGTGGCCTTTAGTGTGGTATATTTATTCTGATGATAGGGATGAAAATAATCAAACAATTGATTTTGAAAGTACAATTAATTTAGCATTCGCTTATAAGATGGATTCTAAATTAAATACTAATATGTTAAATACAGATAAAGCAATCGAAACAAGTATTTCACCAATCATACAACCATTACTAACACTATTCAAATTATGGATACAAAGTTCTGATTTCAATTATATGTTCGAATTTAATGGTTATGGAAAAGCTTTAGATGCATCACAAAAAAACTTTCCATTTTATGGAATAACTGAAAATCAAAAAAATGTATTAGAAACTGAATCTAATGCAATTGAATATGAAATAAAATTAAAGTTTAAGAAACAATACTAATATTAATTAAATAATAATAATAATAATATGGGACTAAAAGCAAGTTCAGGAGTCGCAACTGGTTTACTCGGTAAACAGATTGCACCTGAGGATTTAGGTTATTTGTCAGGTCTTATTCTAGTACCTAAGGGTGATGAATTTGCAACTGACGCGTTAGCTCTTACTGAGAGCGGATGGATTACAAACATCAATAAAGCAAGTGGATTGCGATGGATAGTACTCCCACTAGCATTTGATATGACGCCAGAAAAAGAGGATGCTGTATATAATACATCTTCATTAGGCAATGTTGCTTTCGTTCGACCTGGGAAACTGACAGTTGATTATATTGTTGATGTAACGCCTTTTGTTATGTCGCAATTACAAACGTTAAATGGAGTAGATTGGGATATGTTTAAGATAACATCAAACGGGTATATGACCGGTACATCTATCGATAAAACTAAATTCCAACCATTTACTTTAGAAAACTTTAGGGTTGAGGATGAAATCCCATCAGGCGGCGATGCTCAGAGCTTAGTGCCTATCAATTTTACACATGCAGATTCAAAAGAATGGAATAGCAATCCAACATTTATTAAACCATCTGATGACGGCGTAGGTACGGTATGGAATCCCAGGGACTTGAAAGATCCAAAAGCAATAACTGTAAAAGCGGTTACATTACCTGCAATTACTGGTTTTACAGTGTCAATTGAAGGATATGACAAAGTACCTCATGAAGGAGCTGTAACTGCTGATTTTGGAATCTGGGATAGTGCAGGCGCATTAGTCGCTATAACCAGTGCAACTGAACAAGTAGCAACTCCAGGGACTTATGATATATTGGCTACATTAGTAACATCTACTACTTATACAAGTGCTCTGCTTCCGGTTGGAAGTCCAGCAACAGCAGGTTACGCATCATTAATAGCTGACAGAGCTGACGTTGTTGTACCATAAAAAAATAGCTATGATAAAAATAGGTAAAAGGTGGATTAAGGAAGACAAGCTAACTACAGAAGATAAAATAAAGTTAGGCTTAGAGAAACCCAAAGAGGTTAGAGAAGAAAAACCTAAATTTAAAAAGAAATTTGAAAGAGAGGGTAAGTAAAATAAACGGGGTGTTGTTAAAATTCACCCCTTTTTTGTACAAAGATGGATAGCATAGCACCAATATTAAAATTATTTAAAAACTTCAATATTCAGAAAATGTTTAATGAAGTTATGAAAGGGTTGCATAATGAAATCATAGAATTAAATCAAATAGAACAATTATCAGAAGGAATTGACGCAAATGAAACAAGGATAATTACAGATGCGGCGGAATTTCAAAGAAATGGGTTTCCTTATTCAACAATGGCCGTAAATGAAAGACGCGCAAAAGGATTACAAGTCGATAATGTAGATTTAAATTTTACGGGTAAATTTTGGCGGACTTTTAAGGTTGTGAAAGTAAAAGGAGGTTGGGAAATTAGAGCTAATTTTAATCTATACGGTGAAGATATCAGACGAAACTTTGATAGTTCATACGATTTTACAGGACTAACACAAAACAATTTAGAGCAATTAGTTTATAGTTCAGTTTTACCAGAATTAGAAAAAAAAATACGAAATTACTTTAAAATATGATAAAAGATTTGGTTCGAGCATGGAAAGAAGGTCGATTAATTACAAAAACAGTTAAAGAAAAGAAATACTTTGATCATATTGATGATTTGCCGGTGTATAATTTCGCTAAATTAATGAAATCTGAATTAAGATATTTGTGGAAAAATGAAAAAGATATGGATAAAAAGTATCCACGAGGTTTATTCTTAATAGTATTTCAAGAAATGCATTATCAGTTTAAGTATTTAAATAATAAATATTTACGAAATAAAGCAGCATTAGCAGAATATAAAAGTAAGTTTTGTAGAACTAAAAACTACAGGTGGAAAAATGAAATGAATACGCTACAGGCAAAAATGGATAAAGAAGCGAAAAACAGTAAAGAATTTGATTTAAATGACTTTGTAGATTATATTGAACAGACATTAAGCACTCCGCTCGGAAGTATTAATGTCCGTGAAATGAGTACATCAAGAGCATTTAATTTATATAATAAAGCAATAAATAAAAATAAAGCATCACAAAATGGCAATTCTTAAGCAACAAGATATATACGATGTTTCAAAAGGTAGCCCTGTTAAAGAAATAACCGAAGATTTAGAAAAATTTTTAAAAGTTGAAAAACAAATAACTGCTGCAAATAAAAAACTTGCTGAATCATTCAATTTAATTAAAAAATCTAATGATGGGGCGGAGGCTAAAAAATTAGTTGAGACAACAAATAAACTAACTAAGTCTACTACTGAATTAACTTCCGTACAAAAACAAAGAATAGCAGTAAAAAAACAACTAAATACAATATTAGCTAAGAATATAACCGCGAATGAAAAAAGTAATCAAGTATTAGTAAAAGGGAAAGTAAGATTACAAGAAAACAATAAACTATTAAAAGAGCAAGAAAGAGAGGCACTTGGGTTAGTAGGTGCTTATCAAAAGTTAACAAAAAAAACAATTGAAGCCCAAAAGAATTTTAAAAATTTAGCTGTACAATTTGGTGTAAATTCAAAACAGGCAAAAGCGGCAAAAGATGCATTTGAAAAGCTTGATAATAAATTAAGCAAAGTAAATAAGGCATCTAGGGATGGGCGAAAAGATGTAGGCCGATATGGCACTGCATTGAAAGGAGTAGGTAGTCAATTAGTAGGAGCTTTGGGATTAGTCGGGCTAATGACCGGATTAGTTAACGTTGTAAAAAATGCGGGTAAAATATTTGTAGACTTTTCTAAAAATAGTTCAAAATTAGCATCAATATTAGGCAAAACTAAGGGTGAAATAGAACCATTAACAGACCAAGCAAAATTATTAGGAAGCACCACGGCCTTTACTGCTGGCGAAATAATCGGGCTCCAAACCGAGTTAGCAAAACTTGGTTTTACAACGCAACAAATTGAAGCTAGTACAGAAGGTATATTAAATTTAGCCGCTGCAACTGGTCAAGATTTAGCGCAAAGTGCTGAATTAGCGGGGGCAACATTAAGAATATTCAATCTTGATGCTGATGAAATGAGCCGCGTTACTGATGTTCTTGCAAAATCAACCACTATAAGTAGTTTGTCTATGGAGAAATTGGCAACTATTATGCCAACTGTGGGTAAAACGGCGCAACTAGCAGGCGTAAGCTTAGAACGTACAGCCGCGTTAGCTGGTACATTAACAGACAGAGGACTTGATGCATCAACAGCCGCCACTTCATTAAGAAATATATTCTTAGAATTAAGTAATAAAGGCATTACTTGGAATGATGCGATGAAGCAAATAAATGAATCCACCGACAAAAATAAAACGGCAATGGATTTATTTGGTAAACGTGCCGCATCAGCCGCCTCAATTATTGCAGAAACAGCAGATAATACAGACGATTTAACAACGGCCTTAAATAGCTCAAATGGAGCCGCTCAAGAAATGGCAGATACTATGCTTGATAATTTAGCCGGTGATTTAACAATTGCACAAAGTGCCTGGGAAGGTTTTATATTAAGCTTGGAAGATGGTAATGGAATTATCAGTAAAGTATTAAGAGGTGCAACGCAAGCATTCACTAACTTTTTAGAACAAATAAGTTTATTTAATCAAGGAAGCGCAAAAACTACAGAAGGGCAAAAAAAAGCATTTGGATTTTATGAAGAATTAAATAAAATGTGGAAACAAGCCGAAAGTAGCCTAAAGCGAATAACAGATACAAAAGAGCGCGAAAATGCAGCAATTAAATTCAGTAATGTATTATTACAAAAAAGTGCATTATTGCAGGGCAAAATAAACACAGCGATAGCAAATGGTGTACCTATTACTGATGATGAAGTTAGACTAGCCCAATTAAAAGTTGATATGTATAATGAATTAATTAAAAAGACACGTTCATATATCGAGCCAGTCCAATTAGTTAAAAAGGAAATAGAAAAAAATACAATAGTTACACAAACAAATAATACTACAAGAGGTAGAGCAGTTAATGTTAATAAATTACAAAATAATCAAATAAAAGAACAACTCACATTATTAAAATTACGTGACCAAATAATAGCTAGAGAAGATGATTTAAGTGATGAGGTTATTGGCCAGACTGAGGATATAGTAGAAGATGATGTTAACGTACAAGCAGAATTAAATGATAATAATAGAGGTGTTGAATTAGAAAAGGAACAGGACTGGCTAGATGCAAGAAAAAAAATAAGAGAAGAATTTATAAACGCTACAATTCAATTTGCTAGTGATGCTTTTGCCGCAGAACAAGATGAAAAAATAGCACAATTAGAAGAATCGAACGAAAGAGAAAAAGACCTACTAAAAAACAAATTAGATAAAGGCCTAATAACTGAGTCACAATTTAAAGCTAAAACAAAAAAGCTTGATGATAAATTAAGAAATGAACAGGCAAAGGCAGATAAGAAAAAAGCATTATTTGATATTGCGATAGCTACCGCTGTAGCAATTGCAAAAGCTGGGTTTATTACTCCTGCTGCATTTGCGGCGGCTGGTGCCGGATTAATACATGCTGCATTAGTGGCTGCAAGGCCTACTCAGTTTGAAAAAGGAGAAATTAATATACAAGGGTTAAGGCATTCAGAAGGTGGAATAAATGCAAATATAGAAGGGGGCGAAAGTGTTATTAATAGGGGCGGAACTGCAAATGCACCTGAATTATTAACAGCAATAAATAAAGGATTAATTACTGATAATAATATCTCAGGATTAAGTAAGAATCAAAAAGATAGCCTTACAGCCTCATTACTGATGCAAGGAATCTCACAAAATAAGCTAATGATTCAAGCATTATCAAATGCAGGGTTTGCTTATGAAAATAATGGAATGATACATATTATAAAAGGTAATAGTGAAGTTAATAAATTTCCTAAAATTAATCCTGAAACAAGTAAATAATGGCAAAATATTATTACTATATTGATTATGGTGCCGGATTTGTAAATATAAATCCACATAATAATAACTTAGATTTAGCTATTGCACGTGAACAAAATGATTTTATACAACGTAAAAAATTAACGGGTGATTTCACATTAATCAATACAGAAGCAGTAGCATCAGAAAGTTATTATATAGGGAGTGGTAATATAGATGCACCTATTAATATATATGAAAATGGAACTAGTGGAGGTGGTGGAACTCTGGTATATGATGGAATTGCATCAACAGAAGGACTATTTGATTATGACCAAAGCGGCAACGCTATAAGTGTAACGTTCACAACTTTTAAAACAACAGATGACTATACAGATTTTATACCATTTTTACCGATTACAGCAAAATCAGGAGACATAAAACAAAATCCAGGGTCGCCTATTTCGTATTTTTCACCTCTTAAAAATAGGATAGCTATTGAAAGTCAAGCTACATTATGCAATGAATTAAGAACTTACACGCATGATGGAACTAATTTTTCACATGTTGGTACAGATTTACAATTAGGGATAACAGGGCGTTTATCTGCGTGTCACCTTGATATATTCTTAAATAATATTACTATAGTAGATAATTGTACTGGAATAATAAGAACTTTTCAATTAACGGGTACTGATTTTGCTGCAAGCGCATTGGTAGCTGATTATACTTGGCCTACAACGTTTGGAAATTTTGCAATATGCGCACAAACAACAACAAGGTTAATAGTAGTTGAAGATAGTAATGCCCTATTTATATTAGACATAGTTGGTGGCGTATGGGTTGCGACGGTATCATCATTCAATTTTTATGATGATATAAAATACCCATCAATTGCTACATTAAACGCAGGTCAATATGTATTTATTGATGATAACGGAAAAGAATTACAAGTTTATGGCGGAAGTACGCCAGTTGGTGAATCATTAAGCGTATCAGATGTTGTTAAGCCTGAAATATGCGAGTTAGACCAAGCTACCAGTACTATAGCGATGATTGATGAGTTTACAGGTAGATTGAGAGCTTTCAGATATGCAGGTACTACTTTTTCAGAATTAGGAAGTATACTAGT
>Ga0164320_10000918_pt1 | contig 10331 bp, 7 predicted proteins | sample GuaBasSediGuay11_FD_113736 | JGI IMG/M metagenome (GOLD analysis project Ga0164320, IMG submission 113736) | Subseafloor sediment microbial communities from Guaymas Basin, Gulf of California, Mexico - Guay11, Core 4567-28, 0-3 cm | ecosystem: Environmental > Aquatic > Marine > Hydrothermal vents...
ACCATCTGCAAGAACTGTTGACCTAGTCTTCCTAATTCATCATCGGAATCGTAGTGATAGATTTTACACTCCATGTCGTCTGGAATAGTCGCACCGATATGTCCCATGCATTTGGACAGTTCAACCAGTGGTTTTGCAGCGCGTCTTCCCCAGTAGACCCCAATGGGTAACAGCAATGCGATGATGACCAGAGTTGTCATGCCAGCCAACTGCATGAAGCTTGCAAACCTATTAACGAATATTTCTTTTGGGTACATCATGATCAGTGTACCCAAAAGGGTGTTGTCTGATGTGATGGGGGTTACGATATAGAGGCTTTTAAATCCGGTTCGCTTATCATAGAAATGGGTCGATTGCCCTCTTATTTGTATGCGCTCGATCAGCTGAAATAACTCGATGTCATGTTTACCTGGGTCGCTGAGTATGGGGTATTGCGAAGGGTTGGATGAGACATAGACTTGATGTTGATTGTTGAGCACCATGATGGTATTGGCTTGAAGCGCATTGTCATCTGATTTGATGCTGAAAGGCGTATTAATGATTTCGTAGGCCTTCCATACATCGTCGTGGAGCAGGGCTGGTGTAAGTGTATGCCCCATGATCCGCCCAAGATTTTCTGAGGTGATGAGTAGATCATCCTTGAATGTGGTATAGACACTCAACAGTAGTGATGAGGTTACTGTTGTACCGACAATAATAATCAGGATAGCTGTGTATAACGGTATCTTGAAGCGTAAACTAAGATTTCTGATAATGGGTATCATTGTGCTATCGCTTGTATCATTGTGCCTATGCCATCAAACAGATCCTTTTCCTGAATGCTAAATCCATCGAGATTGAGTCGTTTCAGCAGTGAGAGGCCTTGACTGTCATTACTCATTGACAGAAGAACGTTTTGAAGTGCACCAAAGTCTTCGGTTGACGTGCTGCTATTAGCCACAAAGGGAGGAAATCCAAACGACTGTGATTTTTGTGCCACACGTGTGTTCTTTGTTATTTCCGGGTTAATGCGCGCCAGTGTATCCCAGATATATCCGTCAACGGCCCCACCTTGAGCGACCTCCATCGCCACTGCTATGACCACCTTTTCATGGGACCAGGTAAAAAAGCTTCGACGGAAATAGGTGCTTCGATCTTCGCCCAAGAGCTGGATCTGATATTGGGGGACTAAGTAGCCAGAATTGGAATCGGGATCTGAATAGGCAAATATTTTTCCTTGAAGTTGCTTTATTGATGTTGTTGTTTTATCGGAGGCATGAACGATTAAATAAGATTGATACAGTGGTCTACCTTGGTATAAAGGGACAGCCAGAAGCTTCATGTTATCCTGAAACTGAAGATAGGGGTAACCACAGATCCACGCAAAATCGATCTTATCTTGGAGTATTAGATCAGTGATTTCTTTGTAGGTGGTTCGTTGGACAAATTTAACGGAGCGCTTTAGCTTTAATTCAAGATAGTGTTGCCATTCATCCAACAGGGATGTTTGATAGTTCAGAAAGACCGGGGTAACACCGATTCGAATAGGGTTGTCTGGCTGTTCATGATAAGCGAAAGCAATGTTGTTAATGAAAAAGAAAAGCAAGAAGAGAATGTAATAACCGCGTTTCATGATTGTCATTAAATATCGTTTCACCTTGTTAGCCCATCCATGGTTTTAATATGAGCCGTTGTTATTATATTGGCGTGGGTTTTTTATTTCCCAGCAGACATACTCAATGCTGGGAGCCTCTACTGCCATGAGCTACTCCTGAGGGGGATGCAGGCTGTAAATGAATCAAAGCCCACAAGCTACGTCCTAGCGAAGTATGTCGTTATGCCTCTATCTTATACCTATAACGCCAATAAAATAAGTAGTGTTACCAATCAGTAACACTAACACTACTTGAATCCCCAGTTCAGGTTACTGTTTGGTAACTTCACTTATAGCCATTTTTCTAAAAAAAGTCTAAGTATTTGTAAGCAATCAGTAAAAAAATATTGGCTTAGAAATTGCATTAACTGTTCAGGAATATTTGAATGGTCACAGCAATTACTCAGGGTGGCCGGGAAATACAAGAACCTAATGGAGTGTTTGATGCAATACAAAAATAGATATAAATTTTCATGCAGTACCCTTTGCAGTGCTGTTGTCGCCACCAGTCTTATGGTCGGTTCTGTACAGGCATGGGCTACGGATGTTGAATCCATCGATTGGTCAGCAATCCCTGTCGATAAGCCTCGCTTGTTCTACCCTGGACAATCCAGCTATCAGTGGTTACGTACGGAGGATCATAAGAAGGCGAGTCAGGAAACGAAAAGCGGTGAGGCCTGCCTCAGATGCCACAAGGGTGAGCAGAAGTCATTGGGCGGGATATTGTCAGTTGAGAACCGCTTAGAGCCTGATCCCATTGAAGACAAGAATGGATACAAGCGTCTTTCTGTTCAGGCCGCCCATGACGCCACCCATCTTTACATGCGATTCTCCTGGGAGAGTGATGGGGAAGCTGCGGGTGATCAGGGTAACTATATCCGTTTTGATGGTGAGCAGTGGCAATGGTATGGCAACCATCGCCAACACGAATCAGTGCTTGATGAGGAGCAGCCGGCAATCTATCCCGATCGATTGTCCATTATGATGGGAGATAGCAAAGTACCCCTCTACAAGGAACAGGGCTGCTGGACAACCTGCCACGAATCGTTGGTTGGTATGCCCGAAGAGGCCGATGAGGACGAAGTGGCCGAGCACCCGGTCATCAGCCAACTGTATAAGGATTTTGATGTCATTAATCGCTCCGTACGTAAGTACATCCCCGGCTCACGCAGTGAGGGGACGGATTGGGCAGCGGTAAAGGGGGAAGATGAACTGGCGAGCCTGCGTAAACAAGGCGCTTTCCTTGATTTGGTGATTTGGGATGCCTCTTTGACAAATCCCGGTGGTTTTGCAACAGATTTCAACGTGTTGGAGATGAAGAAGGTGGATGCCGGCAAAAGTGCGTTGTTGCCCAACGGAAAGATGATCGGTGGACCAAAATTTATGTTTGATGCCGATAAGGTGGGATATAAGGCGCTAACCGAAGCAGACCTGGCAGATGCAGCCAAGGCAAAGCACCTTCTCATAGGCTCAACTGCAGCTCCGATCAGTGGTGATTTTAAAGAGGGTGATATTCTTCCTGCACATATCATCGACACCGCTTCTGCAGAGGGGTCAGCAGCCGATGTCGACTATGCCAAGGGTGAATGGAACGATGGTGTTTACACCATGACCATGCGTAGAAAACTAGACACGGGACACCCGCTGGATGATTTGATCATGAAGCCGGGTGGGATATACACCTTCAGTTTCGCGATACACGATGATGCGACGGGCAAGCGGGCACACCTTGTCTCCTTTCCGGTGCATGTCAGTATTGGACCGGGCACAGCGGATATTCAAGCAACTACGCTGAAATAATCATGCAGTCCAAGCAAGGCGTAGCAGCAGCTTTTCGTCTGCTACCCGTAATGATGGCATCTTGCTAGGAGGATGGCACGTGGGAATGTTTACAAATAAGAGTGTCCGATTGGCGTCAATTTCAGTGGGGGTTTTCATTGTTATTGGGGTGTTGGCCTTTGAGCCAATCACAAGAAACGTCACGGCTGTTGATGACGTGTGCTCCTATTGTCACGTTGACATGGAGTATCGTTCGGATGTCAGGCTGGCCTTCTCCAATGCACACCCCCTACCAGAAACAGATGTGGCGGAGACAGAAACAGTTGCGGCTGAGACAGAAACAGTTGCGGCTGAGACAGAGACAGTTGCGGCGGAGACAAAGCCTAAAGCCCAGGTCACCTGTGCCGAGTGTCATCTACCACCAGGGACTATTAACGCTGTTTACGCCTATACCCACTTTGCCAGTCTGACGGATCTGTTCGGACATTTTCGTCATCGCACGAGCGAACGGGCCGGCGCATGGATACCTCCCCGCCAAGCGGCCGCACATCGGGTGCGCGATCGAATGTTTGAGTACGACAGCAACTGCAGAACTTGTCATGTTGAAAAAGATATCGTACCCAAACGAGAACGTGGGAAGAATGCGCACAAGAAGGCACTGGATGAGCAGAAAGCTTGTATTGAGTGCCATTTCAACGAAAAGCATCGAAGTGTAGACGTACGTGAGAATGCTTTTGCGCAAGCAACGGGTAAGTGAGGTGAGTATGCAGACCATAGATACACTGAATAAAATGCATTGGAGTCAACTATGACTGATGCCCATGATGATAATAACGACCGCCGGCAGTTTCTGAAGACGGCAGGCGGCGCCGCTGTGGGGGTCGCTGCGAGTGGCCTTGCCCTTACTCAGACCCAGGGAGCGAGGGCAAAGACAGAGCAGGGTAGTGAAGATACTAATGAGCCGAAGGTTCAATACGGTATGGTAATCGATCTGCGTCGTTGCATTGGCTGCCAAGCCTGCAGTGTTGCTTGTAAGGCTGAAGCAGACGTACCTTTGGGGGTTAACAGGAGCTGGGTGGAGTACACGGAAAAAGGACAATACCCCAATACCGGCCGAAGTTTTTTACCACGCTTATGTAATCAATGCAGTGAGCCAGATTGTGTGCGTGTCTGCCCCACAGGGGCCACGTATAAGCGGCCTCAGGATGGCATCGTCGTGGTTGATCAAGGGGTCTGCATTGGTTGCCTTTACTGCGCCCTGGCGTGTCCCTACGGCGCACGGTTCTTGAATCCGGTTACCCGATTTGCCGATAAGTGTGATTTTTGTATCCACCGTGTCTCCAAGGGATTGGTTCCTTCTTGCGTCAACACCTGCCAAGGGCGAGCGCGTGTATTTGGTGATATCAATGATCCCAATAGCGAGATTCATAAATTGCTCGCCAAAAACCCGGTGTCCGTACTTCGAGAACATATAGGAACGGATCCCAATGTCTTCTACATCGGTCTTGACTCAACCGATGAACAAACGAAACAACCTGGCCAATACGTGCGTGTTACTACGCACAAAGGCCCTCAAAAGAAAAGGGGCTAGCAATGGACCATCATTTTATGTGGAGCTGGCCCATCTACTGGTATCTCTTTCTAGCGGGTGTCGGCGCAGGGGCAATGGCTGTCAGCGCCCTTATTTATATCAGAGGTCCTGGCGGTAATTATGGCAAGCACTATTACACGATTGCCAAGTATGGCGCCCTGATCGGTCCGCTGCCGATCATCATTGGTACCGGCTTTCTGATTTTCGAGTTGGGTCGCCCGTATCGAGCCTTCAATATCATGACCAGTAATTTCTGGTACAAGGGCTTTAATGAATCTCCGATGAATTTCGGTGGTTGGTTGCTGTTTGTGGTGGGTGCAGTGGGCGCCTTTTATGCCCTTACCTTTTTTGATTGGGAAAAGATCCTCGGTGAAAAACCGGGCGCACTCTTGGTTAAATGGTCAGATTCAATACGAAAACCACTAGCCGGTGCCATTGCGCCACTTGGGATAGCAACCGCGATATACACTGCCATGCTACTGGGTGCCATGCCCGCCCGCCCGCTATGGAACACCCCTGTGCTTTGGATGTTGTTTACCGTGTCGGCGTTCTCTACAGGGATTGCTGCCATCATGTTAGCGAACCGTATTTTCCATAAATCGGATGGGGATGCTGAGCAAGATGGGCAGTTTCACAACAGCAGCTACTGGTTGACGATGTCTGATGTGATTTTGATCTCCACCGAGCTGGTGGTAATAGCACTCTTTTTTATGTTCGCCTACGTCACCGTATTGGATGCAAGTTTTGCGATCCAGATTCTTCTTCCCGGGGGTGAATTAGCCCCGCTATTTTGGACTGGTGTCATATTTATCGGCTTGTTATTTCCCTTGGTATTCGAATCTTTCTTCGTGATCAGGACTAAGAAAAACGGTGGGCATTTTCATGTCCCTTATCTGTTCGAGATTGCTATGCCACTTGCGGTACTTGTCGGTGGTTTTATTTTACGCTACGTCATTGTAATTGGTGGCCAGCTAACTGGACCAGTCGGTCTTTGAGGAACAGGTCTATGGTGAATCGTCGGGATTTTCTCAAGCTGGGAGCTGGGCTGGGCTTGTCCAGTACTGTTTTCGCAACCCAGGAAAGTATGGCCGCAACTGAATCAGTAGCGGCCAATGAATTTGCCTTCAAGGCTCCAAAGACGTTCCTGCAGGGTGGCAAGGACTACTCCTATTTACGGGGCAAGGAGAAAAAAGCAATACCCAGCGCCTGCTGGCAGTGTGTATCCCGTTGCCCCATTATCGGTTATACCGAGGGGGGGAGGCTGACAAAAATTGAAGGTCAGCCCAATTCCATTCGTTCCTTGGGGAAAGTCTGTGCCAAGTCGCAGGCAGGATTAAATCAGCTCTATGACCCCGATCGCATTCTCTATCCGATGCGTCGTGTAGGAAAACGGGGTGAGGGAAAGTGGAAGCGTATCAGTTGGGATGAGGCACTGGGAGAGCTGGCAGAGCGTATGCAGAAGCTGCGCGATGCCGGGGAGCCTGAAAAATTCATGTTCCACTATGGGCGCATGAAAGGTGCTACCAGCAAGATGGTGAGTAATTTCTTGGCTGCCTACGGTACGGCTACCATCGGTAACCACACCAGTCTCTGCGAAGGGGGTAAATGGACAGCCCAAGAACTGACATGGGGTGGCCACTACGACAACTGGGATTTTGATAACACCCAGTATGTGTTGAATTTTGGCAGCAATGTCTTCGAATCACACACCAATCATATATCAACGGCCCAGCGCTTGATTCGCGCCATGGTCGATCGCGGGGTGCGTCTGGTGACCTTTGATGTCAGACTCTCCAATACCGCCGCTAAATCTACCGAGTGGGTTCCGGTGAAGCCGGGGACTGATCAAGCCGTGGTGTTGGCTATGTGCAATGTCATCATGAACGAGGGCTTATACGAAGCTGGCGTTCCATTTCTGGAGTTTTGCAAAGTTACCGAGTCTAATGACGCGACCATCGATGATAAAATTGAGGCACTAAAAAACTTCGTCAAGCAATACACGCCTGAGTGGGCCGAAAAAATCAGTGGGGTACCCGCTGAACAGATTGAAACCATTGCTCGTGAATTTGCGACCAAAGGACCGGCCTGTGTAATCAGTTATCGTGGTGCAGTGGCCCATTACAACGGGAATGAAACCGAACGCGCCATTCAAATGCTGGCAGCCATTACCGGAAATATCGACAATCCGGGTGGACGTTGTAAAGCCGTCGGTGCAGGCTGGTCGTATCCGAAACTCAAGAAACTTCCCAAGGCCCGCAAGCTGGACCTGATGGATGGATTCGAAGGGCAGGTCGCATTTCCAACCCATCACGTGAGCAATCAGGTATTTAAGCGGATCAAAGAGGGCAGTGCAGGTCGTCCGGAAATCTATCTCTGGTACTGTTATGCACCGGTTTACGCCAATGGTGATTGTAAGTTCAATATCGAGGTGCTTAAGGATGAGAAGCTTTTGCCCTTTACGGTTTCGGTCAATCCTTTTTATGATGAGTCCGCCGCGCTGGCCGATCTGATTCTGCCTGACACCACCTACCTGGAGCGGTGGGATTGTGAAGATATGGTTTCGCCTACGCAGATTCCAGAGTTTTATATTCGCCAACCCTTGACTGAACCGATGGGCGAGTCACGAAATTTTCCCGACGTATGCGCCGACCTGGCATCGCGACTGAAGTTGAAAATCGGTGCTAAGTCTATGCAGGAATTTGTTAAAAAGGCCTGCAAAATGACCAAGCTGGTCAAGAAGAAGGGCAAAGGTATCCGTGGTATGCAAAAGAAGGGGGTATTACATGACAAGCGCGCAAAACCTCGCTTCTACTCCTATCGTCAGCAGATTTCACCCAAGTTATTGGAAAAGTCGAGTGTACTCCTTGACAGTGAAACAGGCGTTTACTGGGATATTAAAAAGGCCGGTATTGCTAACGAAGCCGATGTCGCAGGGGTAGGTTATAGCCAGTCCAAAAATTCCTACAAAGGTTATTTGGGGCAGAAGATCGGTGACAAAGTTTATACTGGCTTCCCCCCCGATAAGGTCAATAAGTCGGGGCTATTTGAGATCTACTCGAATCTTATGAAAGATAAGGGGCTTTCCCCACTGCCGGAGTTTGTTGCGATCCCAGAACACACGGCTATGAAAGACGACGAACTGATTCTCACTACCTATAAAGTCAACGTGCAGACCCATTCGAGGACCATGAACTGTCGCTGGCTGAGTGAAATTTACCATGATAATCCGGCCTGGATTAATCCCCAGACTGCACAGGCCAGAGGTATCACCGATGGAGACGCCATTAAGGTGAAATCTTCTGTAGGCGAGATTGAGACCCGGGCTAAGGTGACACCGGCTGTTGTGCCAGGGGTGATTGCTATTTCTCATCACTGTGGTCATTGGGAGTACGGGCGGTTTGCATCGGGCAAGGCATCGCCTCAGGGCGTTGAAAGCATCCCTGATCGTGACCGACGGTGGTGGAAAAGTAATGGGGTGCATCCCAATTGGTTGATTCCAAATTCCCCGGATCCAATCAATGGGCAGCAGCGATGGATGGACACAGTTGTACTGGTCACCAAAGCGTAACCAAAGCGTAACCAAAGAAATAATTAACAGAGGGATGACATGATGCGCCATTTAAATCGACTAACACTGCTGCTCATTCTGCTAATCCTTTCATCACTGAGTTCAGTGCATGCGGCCTCTGCTCGTGATGAAGTTGCAGGCTTGGTTCGGGCATTGGGCTATGGGGCCGGCATACACCATTTTAAAAATTATGTATTGCGCGGCCGGACTGAATATTATGCATCTGCTAAGCGTTCCCTAGCAGATGCGCTGACCAGGGTTAACCAACTGGAGAAGGATACGGAGCTGAATCAGAGTGAGCAGCAGGCGGTTGTTGCAATTAAAGCGATGGTAATGGCCTATGATTCTGGCCTGGATACTATATCTGAACTACGCACAAAAGGATGGCGACTTGATGATGTCGACCTTTCAGTCGCGATAAACGATGCTGATGCGATCGCTGCTTTAGATCTATTACGCTCTAAATGGAAGTGGAGTGAGCTTGAAGAAATTGAGTACCAGCTGGGATATGGGCAAGGTATTCATAATTTTAAGAACTATGTTATTCGTCAGCACGAACGTTATCATACCCTTGCATTGGCAAATTTTCTGGCTGTAGAATCTCTGATTGTTAATCAATTCAATACCACTAAGTTGGGAAGCACCGATAAAGAGGCATTAGAAAGTATCGAGCGAGTAGTACAATCGTATCGTAACTATCTGACACTAATTGGACGACTCCATACCATGCAAAAACCGGTGCGGCAGATTGACTTGGCTGTAAAAATTAATGACAAACCTGCGGTAGAGGGATTTGCACTACTTAATAAGTAACATTTAGCGCAGTATTAAGAGCATGTCACTGCTTATAGAGAACCGCAGGGGAAAAGTGATTCAAGTAGGTATCGGGATTTTCCAAAACTTAGAATTATCTTTGCAATTACTTGTAGAGGTAAATTAGAGAACAGGTTCTTTGTGGGGTGGAGCCAAGCATGGTTTGCTTGAGTACCGATGTCTTGAAATAGGCAAGCATCAATGGCATCGGGTGAGCACTTAACGACTTAATAGCAATGGCATGTTCGCTAATGGCGATGCTGCAAACGCCATGGCCCAAAAATGTCATTGGGCAAATATATAGACCTCTTTTTGAGTAAGCCACTTGGAAGATACATTCGTATTAACCAATATCAAACCGTTGATCCTTTATCATGCTTATTCTTATCACTTGAATGTTACTCATTCGATCACCCGTAGGTCGAGTCATGTTACTAATCGGTAACTCAAATCTATTATTGTCGACTCTAGATGTTACCTATTGGTAACCTATAGGCAGTGCAAGAAACCCATTTTTTTGTAAGTGTTTGTAATCGTGGTGTAAATAATTTTTGGATCGAATATTGCTTTAATCTTCATGGACAATTAACTCTACACAAACACTATCTCACAGATAGAGCTATTGAGGGGAAGAGAATGAGCAAAAAATCAAATCCAAATATGAGCCGCAGAGATATGCTTAAAAGCATCGGTGCAGGTTCTGCGGTGGTGACAGTGGCGGTGGCAGCGCCTACCGTTGCACACGCTGCGAAACAAGAAGTCCGCTATGGCATGCTAATTGACGTACGTCGATGCTCTGGCTGTCAAGCATGTAGTATTGCCTGTAAGGCTGAGTTCGATGTGCCTCTTGGAGGCGTACGTTCTTGGGTTGAACATCACGAGGCAGGGGTATTCCCTGCGACTGAAAAGCGTATGTTACCCCGATTATGTAATCATTGTTCTGAGCC
>Ga0164320_10000919_pt1 | contig 10325 bp, 6 predicted proteins | sample GuaBasSediGuay11_FD_113736 | JGI IMG/M metagenome (GOLD analysis project Ga0164320, IMG submission 113736) | Subseafloor sediment microbial communities from Guaymas Basin, Gulf of California, Mexico - Guay11, Core 4567-28, 0-3 cm | ecosystem: Environmental > Aquatic > Marine > Hydrothermal vents...
AGCTTGATGTCTTCCATCGGCACTACCGTGGCATAACCGCCACCGGCGGCGCCACCCTTCATGCCGAAGCAGGGGCCGAGGCTCGGTTCGCGCAGGCACATGACCGCTTTCTTGCCGATGGCGTTGAGGCCATCGCCGAGACCAACCGTCGTGGTGGTCTTGCCTTCACCGGCCGGTGTCGGTGAGATCGCGGTTACCAGGATCAACTTGCCATCCTTGTTACCCTGCAGCGAATCGATAAACTCCGAGGTCAGCTTGGCCTTGTCATGTCCGTAGGGCTTGAACGACTCGGGCCCAATATCGAGTTTTTGCGCAATTTCGCTAATCGGTTCGAGGGTTGCTTCGCGAGCAATTTCGATATCACTTTTTGCCATTTCAGTCTCCAATCGTGCAAATCAACGGGTACGCGCCGTGGCGCCAGGGTTTCAGGTCGTGCCGAATCCCGCGGGCCGGCACGTTATTGTGACGCCGTATCATATGGATTGCCGCCATATGAAAGTATCGCGAAAGCGACACAAAACAAGTGATCATAGCCCGCCATGCAGACTAACCGTCGCGCAGCAGGGCCTTGCGCATCGGCGCATACAGGAATTCGCTGAGGCCGGCGACGGTGATCAACGCGATGCCGGTCAGTTCGCGCGCGCCGAGCGGTTCGTTGGCCCAGATCGCGGCGGTAATGCCGCCGACACTGATTTCGGTCATCATCAACAGGCCAACAACTCCGGGGTTCAAATGCGGTGCGCCCCAGAAGGCCGCATAGGCGCCGGGGATGACGATAATGGCTATCGGTATCGACCAGGGCAGAACGTCGACGATTACCGACCAGTCCGGAACCGCAATATCGCCGGCCATCGGTGAGATCGCGAGCACGACCGCGGCGATGACACCGTAGAAAAAGTAAACCGAGCAAATCTCCATGCTGCGACTACCGTCGTCCTTGCGCAGCAGCACCGCGGCCACGGCCCAGCCGAGCGCGCCGATCAGCGCCATCCAGTCGCCGATATTCTTCGGCCAGGGATAACCCAGGTCGACGCCGAACATGACCAGCATACCGGCAATACCAAAGACGATGGCAAGCACCCGCGGCGTGGTTATGGCTTCGCCGAGCAGCAGGCGCGCCAGCAGCAACGACCACACCGGGGTGGTGTAATACAACACCAGGCCGCGTACCACCTCGGTATAGAGCATGGCATTTGAATAAAATGCGAGCGAGGCGCCTGTCGTCATACCGATAAAATGCAAAGACCAGCCGCAGCGGGCGATGCGTCGCCAGTGACGCAGGATCCAGGGCAGGAACAGCACCAGTGGAATGCCGTAGAACAGCACCGTCGCCCAGGCATCCGTCACCCCGGCGCGATCCATTCCGCGCAACGGTATCCAGAACAGCCCCCAGGCAACGCCACTATAGGCGCAGGCGAGGCTGGCCCTTGTCGTCAGGCTCAGCCGGCTGAACATTGGCTCGGTTCAGCCGACGCGGTCAAGGGGAGCAATTAACAATCGAGCGTGTTGGCGCGTTCCCAGCTGCTCAGGTGCTTGCTGTAGCTGTTCCACTCTTCAAGCTTGAGCTTGACGAAGGCATCGATCAGTTCATCGCCGAGGCCCGCGCGGATCACCTTGTTCTTGTCGAGCGCGCGCAACGCGTCGAGCATATTGTCAGGCAGCTTCTTCGCCGTTTTTACCTTGTGGCCATCCTCGTACATGTTCAGATGGATTGGATCGCCCGGATCACGCTTGTTTTCGATGCCGTCGAGTACCGCTGCCAGTACGCCCGCCTGTAACAGGTAGGGATTCGCGGCGCCGTCCATCAAGCGAAGTTCGAAACGTCCGTCTTCCGGTATGCGCACCATGTGCGTGCGGTTATTACCGCCGTAAGTCACCGCGTTAGGCGACCAGGTGGCGCCCGACAGGGTGCGCGGCGCGCTGATGCGTTTGAATGAGTTAACCGTGGGATTGAAGATCGCGGTCAAGTCCTCCGCGCTGTGCATGATGCCGCCCAGCGCATGGTAGGCGAGCGGCGACAGCCCCAGCCCACGCGGATCTTTACGGCGGGTTGCGAACAGGTTGCGCTTGCCGGTCTTGTCCCACAGCGACACGTGCGCATGGCAACCGTTGCCGGTCAGGTGCATAAACGGCTTGGGCATGAAGGTCGCGCGCAGGCCGGCTTCCTCGGCGATGGTCTTGGTCATGTACTTGAAGAACACGTGCTTGTCGGCGGTTTTCAGCGCGTCGTCGTAGTCCCAGTTCATCTCGAACTGGCCGTTGGCATCCTCGTGGTCGTTCTGGTAGGGATTCCAGCCCATTTCGAGCATCGAATCGCAAATTTTACCGATGACAGGGTACTGCCGCATCAAAGCCAGCTGGTCATAGCATGGCTTGGACTGGGTATCAGCACCGTCGGCAATATCGGTACCGGCGGCGTTGATCAGGTGAAACTCACACTCGACACCGGTCTTCATGCGGTAACCTTGCTTCATCGCCTTCGCCAGCTGGCGCTTCAAGGCGACGCGCGGCGAGGCTTCGACTTCCTTGCCATCCATCCACAGGTCGGCCGCGACCCAGCCGATCTCCGGCTTCCACGGCAATTGAATCAGGCTGTCGGGGTCCGGAACACCAAACAAATCCGGATGCGCCGGGGTCATGTCGAGCCAGGCGGCGAAACCGGCGAAACCGGCGCCGTCTTTCTGCATCCCCTTGATGGCGCGCGCCGGCACCAGCTTGGCGCGTAAATTACCGAACAGGTCAACCCAGCTCACCAGAAAATACTTGATCTTTTTTTGCTTCGCGACTGCTTCGAGATCTTTAGCCACTATCTGCCCCCTATGGAGTTTTGGTTATGTCGTTACCGCTAATTCTATATCCATCTTGTGCTCTTTCAAGGTTATAATTGCGGGTTCAGCGTTGCTGTAGTGCCTGGCAGCAAGGCGCAGCGCGAAGCGCAAGGGCCATTCCCTTGTCGAGTGCTGCAACGCGGCTGCGAGGCACTACAGCAACGCCCTTCGGGTCAGCTTGTCGTCGCCCACGGACTGCGTTGCACCTCTTGACAAGGGTGCGGCCATTGCCTGCGAGGTGCGCCTTGCCGTGAACGACGACAAGCTGACTGAACCCGCAATTATAACCTTGAAAGAGCACTAGTGCTGATGCAAACTACCCGCCATCGGCACGCCCGCGGCGTGGGACACGACCAGCGTAATGGCGCGCATATCCTCGGGTTCGAGATTCTGCACATTGGTCTTGCCGGTGCAACGCGCCATCATCGAGGCTTCCGCGGTGAAGGCCTGCAGCAGGTTGGAACTACGTTCTTCGCGTTCGGCGGCGTCCAGGTTTGCATTGAAAACCGGGTTGCCGCTGGAAATATCGGCACCCAGCGCCAGTGCCATCGCGGCGCCTACGGTAACCGCGATGGTTCCCAGCGCCAGGATCTTGGCCGCATCAGTACCGGTGCGCAAACCACCGAAGTAAACCAGGTCGACTTCTTCTTCGCGATCGAGCGCACGCAGGTGCTTAACGGCTCGGTGCAAAATCGAGATATCCGGCGCCCCGGCAAGCTCACCCGCGAGCCCGGGCAAACCACCGGTCGGATCGAGCAACAGGAAATCGAGGCTTTGCGCCAGCGCGAAATCGATAGCGGCGACAACGTTGCCGGAATTGACCAGCAAGCCGGCGGGCTGTTGCGGATTTGCGCGTGCAACCTTACCGGCCGCGATAGCCTGATCGGCATTTACGACGATGGCATCGGCCGCCGGGTCGGCATCGGAGTTGACGACCTGGACCCATTTGGCATCAGCACCGAGCGGCGCGACCCCGATGTAGGCGGCGCCGTGTGCGGCGATTGATTTTGCGACCGACTCCTGAATCTCGGTCGGTGCGTCGTCAAGGCCGGTGACGGTAAACGGAATGTCGAGATTGAGACTCTGGATAGCACCGAATTTGGTCGCAGTCACACAGCCTTCACGGTACGGATCGATGACCAGTCGCGACAGGTTGGCGGGCAAAAAGACGAGGTCGTCCAGGGTCGCGACATGTTCCTCGGTAAACGGGTTATCGCGGTTTTCGAGACGCTTTTCGAGAATACTGGTCTGCTTGTCGAGGTCATTCGGATTAATGCGCGCCATCGCGAAAATGGATTCACGGCTGCCGACGGTGTAGTCGGCCGAACCGGTCTCGGCGTCACAGCGGAAACAGCGTGCAGCTTCCGCTTTCGCTTCCGCGGCCGTATAGGTGGATTCGATTTCGGGAAACTCGATCGGCACCTGGCCGAGGCCGTGAAACTGCTGCTGCACGCGTGCATTGATTTCCCAGTCCGGATCGTTGCAGATGGCTACCCGCCGGGTTCTATAAGGCGTACGGTAAGGCAGCGGCGCCTCGTTACCTTCGAGGAAAGCCTTCATGTAATAAGCCGCGCGGTGCCCCTGGTACATCGCCTCGACGATGGTCGAACCGCCGAAGGCGCCGTCACCCGCCGCAAAAACCCTGGAGTCTCCTGTCGTCATACCATCGAGATCGGTTTTGACACGATCCCATTCCATCAGGCCCGCGCGCTCTAGTTCAGCGCACTCGGTTTTCTGCCCGACCGCGGCGATTACCATGCCGCATTCGATGTCGTACTCCGAACCTTCGATGTTAATTGGCCGACGGCGACCATCCTCGTCGAGCTCACCGAGTTCGGTGCGCACGCAACGCAATGCCTTGCCGTCGATCACTTCAACCGGTTGCGTGTTGTAGACGATCTCGATGCCTTCGTCGATCGCGCCCTGTAATTCTTCACGCCGCGCCGGCATCGCATCGTAGTCGCGTCGATAAATGACCTTGACGTTTTTGACGCCGGGCAGGCGCCTGGCCACTCGGCAGGCGTCCATGGCAACGTCACCACCACCGATTACCAGTACGGTTTCCGGTAAAGTCGGTTTTTCACCGGCGTTGACCCGGTAGAGGAAACTGACGCCATCCTCGACATAGGGTGCGGTTTCACCGGGCACGCCAATGGGCTTGCCGACAAAGGCGCCGATGGCAAGCAACACGATATCGTGTTTTTGCTTCAATTCATCGAGCGATACCTGCTCGCCGAGCGCGCTGTTCAAATGAATCTTGATGCCGGGGCAATGCCCGGTAATGCGGTCGATATCCTGCTGCACCGCCGCCTGCGGCAGACGAAAGCGCGGAATACCCCAGAACATCATGCCGCCGAGTTGATCGCTAGCCTCGTGCAGGTGCACTTCGTAACCGGCCTCGGCGAGGTCGTGCGCCGCCGTCATTCCGGCGGGCCCGGCGCCGACGATAGCGACGGTTTTCTGCTGGGTGACCGCGACCGGGGGTAAGGCGTAGCCCGGGCCCAGCGATTCCAGTACGTAGCGTTTCAGATTACGAATCGCGATCGCGCCGTCGCTGTCGGCACGCCGGCAGGCAGGTTCGCAGGGCGCGTCACAAACCCGGCCGCATATCGCACTGAACGGGTTGGTGGCATTGATGGCTTCCAGCGCTTCTTCATTCTTGCCTTCCCAGACGTAGGCGATGTAAGACGGTGCATCGGTGCCGATCGGACAGGCGACCTGGCAAGGCGCCGGGACATAGTGAATATCCCGGGTGTCATCCTTCAAATCCGGGCGCGCGGTAATTGAAAATTCAGTTTTGATTACAGTCATGACTACCCGGCCTTACGATCGAGTAGTTCGAGACCCAGTTCGGGCTCGTGCAGTGAGGGATGTTCGGAGAGCAGCGGCAAACCGGTAATATCCGCGGCTTCCGGGGTCAGCGCAACGAGATCGTCGCGACTCACCTTGTGCACATCATCGTAGCCCAGCGCTTTGGTGATCGACGCGATCTGCCAGCGCAGGGATTCGAAGTAGCGATGCATGTTCTGCGATTGCAGGTCGATGTCGTAACGCGCTTCATGCTCCTTGTCCTGGGTCGCGATGCCGACCGGGCAGGTGCCGACATGGCATTGCATGCAGGCGATACAGCCGCCGGCGATGATCGCCGAGGTGCCGACCGAAGTGCAGTCCGCGCCCAGCGCGAGCATCTTGACGACGTCGACGCCATCCTTGATGCCGCCCATCATGACCAGGTCCATATCGTCACCGGCATCGATTTCCTTGAGGCCATCGATCGCTTCCTGGACCGCCGCCAGGGTCGGAATGCCGACATTTTCGAGCACCTCGGTGCTGGCCGCACCGGTCGAACCCTGCAAGCCGTCCAGCTCGACAAAGTCGAAGCCATCCTTGTAGGCGATCTTGATGTCGTCGTTGACCCGGCCCGCACCCATCTTGATGCCAAGCGGCACCTTGTGCATGGTTGCTTCACGAAATTCCTCGACCTTGATGACCAGGTCGTCGGCGCCGAGCACATCGGGGTGGCGTGACGGTGAGCGCAGGTCGATGCCCTGCGGGATACCGCGAATGGCGGCGAGTTCAGGCGTGACCTTTTTCGCCATCAACTGGCCACCGAGACCCGGCTTGGCGCCCTGCGAAATATAAATCTCGATCGCATCGGCACGCTGCATGTCCTTGACGTTCCAGCCTAGACGGCCCGACAGGCATTGGAAAATGAGTTGATCGGCCTCTTCGCGCTGCTCGTCGAGCATGCCGCCTTCACCGGTGTTCTCGGAAATTCCGGACAGGCGTGATGCGCGCGCCAGGGCGATTTTAACCGAGCGGCTGAGCGCACCGAAACTCATCGGCGCGATCATGACCGGCATCGACAGGCTTAACGGTTTGGCGCCATAGCGGCCACCGACCGTGGTTTTCAAATTGACGTCCTGCAATTCCTCGGGCTTGTATTGCCGCGAAGCCACGTCCTTGACGAAGGCGATATCGTTCAAATGCGGTACCGGCTTGGAAGCGCCGTAACCACGGATGCGGTAACGCCCTACTTCGCCCTTGATCCAGATGTCTTCCTGCACTTTCGGATTCCAGTAGTTATTGGAATTCGAGGACACGAAGAATGGCTGCGGACGCGCGCGTGGCTCCTGGTTTGCGTAACGCAGTTTTTTGCCCGCGTTGATGATCTTGGTGAAGTCGCCCTTGTAATTCATCTTGTAGCGCTCGAGAAACTCCATGATTTCATCACGCTCGGCGGCGTCCATATCGACGATCATGGTGTCGTTGCCAAGGCTTTCGATCTTGCCGCCGACAAAAATCTCGCCGGCGCTCATATCCTGGCCAACCTTGGCGGCGCCGTCGCCGAGGATGATGATGCGTCCACCGTACATCATGTAACCGGCCATGAAGGCTGCATTGCCGCCACAGCACAAGGTGCCCGCCTTCATCACCTGGCCGGCACGGCTACCCATGTTACCGCGCACCACGATTTCGGCGCCGCGAATGGCGACACCCGCGATCGCACCGGCATTGCCGCCGACCACGACCGAGCCGGAATAGATATTGTCGCCCACGGCCCAGCCGGCATTGTGCTCGATCTCGTAGCGTGCGCCGTGCGACAGGCCGCCGCAGAAATAGCCCGCGGATCCCCTGACCTTGACGGTTATCGGATCGACCAGGCCGACGCCAATGTTGTGGCGTGCATCCGGGTTGATGATTTCGACGTCCTGCCCGTCGTGACCGAAGTCACGAATCATGGCATTGGCGCTGGTAATATCGGTCTGACTTAAATCGATCGTGCCCATGTCTGAAAAGTCCCCGGTGCAGGTTCGGTTGAATTGATGGATTGCCCTGGAAACAAGCGGTTGAGGCTCACTTCCTCCGAAGCGATGGCAATCATGTCGTCGGTTTCAAACAGGACCATCGGCTTGGCGGCAAGATTATCCTTGGCGTAACCGATCTCGTTTGGCGTCGAAACCAGGAATGAAAAGGTGCCGTCGAGGTCCGCGATCGCGGTTTCGAGCACGTGATCGAGGGTCTCGCCCTGCTTGAGTTTGTCGGCGAGGTAAACTGCGACCAGTTCGCTGTCGTTATCGGTATGGAAGGTGAATCCGCGTCGCTCGAGGCGCCGGCGCATCTTCCAGTAATTGGTGATCTGGCCGTTGTGGACGATGGCGATGTCTTCGAAACCGGTCGCCCAGAACGGGTGCGCCGCCTCCGGGCGAACCGCGGATTCGGTCGCGAGGCGCACGTGGCCGATACCGTGGGTTCCCGTGATTTCACCGACATGATAGGTCGAATCGAGTTCGTGCGCGGTGCCGTCATCCTTGATGATGTCGAGCGTATGCCCGACCGAGACCAGCTTGGCGTGCTCTTCGATATCCTTGGTGAAAGCGAGCAGGTCGCCGTCAAAATTGACCGCGATCTGGTAGGAGCAGCCGACCGATTGTTCCGATTCGATGGTCGCGTTGTGACGCGCCAGCAGCGAGGCAATATTGTCGGTCGCCTTGTTCCTGGCGTTTTCCTCGGTCGGAACGATGAAGCGCAGTTGCAGTTGGTCCTTGTCTTCGCCGTAGAGCGCGAAACCGGTACTGTCCGGGCCGCGATGCTGGCAGCCGTCGAGCATTTCGATCAGCGTTTTTCCAATCTCGTGGGTGCCCGCCTGTTTGTACAAAATACCTGCTATTCCGCACATGTCAGTTACTCCTCGTCAGGAAATTGTCAGGCGATGGAGCTTACTCAAGTGGAAGATACCTGTCAACTGAAATGAAATTTTGTTTCCTATCAGGAAACTATTCAGGAACCCGCTGCCTCCGCAACGATGATCGACAGGTAGCGACAGGGTAATTCCTCTATCTCATCGGGCCCATGCGAGGCCTCGGCGTCGAAAAAGAGCGTATCGCCCGGCTCGAGCGTGTAGGTTTTGTTGGCGTGACGATAGGTAATGCGACCCTCGAGCATGTAAATCAACTCGGTACCTGCATGTTGAAACACTGGAAACACCTCGGATTTATCGTCGATGGTGATCAGGTAGGGTTCGATATTATAGGGTTTACCGATGGTGTGGCCGAGCAATTGATACTGGTGGCCGGCGCCGGAACCGCGGCGCTCGATCGGCAGGCCTTCGCCGGCGCGGATATAGGTAACATCACGCTGTTCTTCATAGCCGCGAAAAAACGAGGTCACCGGGACCTGCAGCGCATTCGCCAGCGAAGTCAGCGTCGCCAGCGATGGCGAGGTTTGCCCGTTTTCGATTTTTGACAGCATGCCGGTCGACAACGACGCCTGTTTCGCCAGTGCCGATACCGTCAGGTTGAGGCGCTTGCGCGAACTGCGAACCTGCTTGCCAATCGCGATCTCGAGCGCCTCGACGCTGTGCTGTTCATGCTGTGCTGGAAAATCCTGGTCTGACATCGGCGCTTTCTACAATGGGTCCCGAGACGCATATCAAACCCCAGCGAGCGACCGATTGCAACCGGGCGTCAGGATCGTTATGGTTAAAGCTGTTCGAACAATACGGTTACAGAAGCGAGTGAGCCAGATCAACCACTACGGGAAATCCACAATTGGCCCGCGGAGCGATCCTCCCTAGTCTTGGCGCATAACAATCAAAAATAGTCTCAAGGCTAAACAAACATCCATCAACACAGTAATCTGGAGCGAGTTAATGAGTAAACGTGTCGCAATTATAGGGGCCGGCCCGAGTGGCCTGGCCCAACTGAGAGCCTTTCAATCGGGGCAGGAGAAGGGCGCCGATATTCCCGATATCGTTTGTTTCGAGAAGCAATCGAACTGGGGTGGACTGTGGAACTACACCTGGCGCACCGGCCTCGACGAGCATGGCGAGCCGGTCCACGGCAGCATGTATCGCTACCTCTGGTCGAACGGCCCCAAGGAAGGCCTGGAATTTGCCGACTATTCCTTCGAAGAACACTTCGGTCGCCCGATCGCATCCTACCCGCCGCGCGCGGTTTTGTTCGATTACATCGAGGGCCGCGTCAAGAAGGCCGGCGTACGCCACTGGATTCGCTTCAATTCAGCGGTACGGCACGTCGCCTATGACGAGCACGAAGGCATGTTCCACGTCACCGTGCAAGACCATGAAAAAGACGTCGAGTACACCGAGGAATTCGATCATGTCATCGTCGCCAGCGGTCACTTCTCGACGCCAAATGTACCCGAGTTCCCGGGATTCGACACCTTCAGGGGCCGCGTGCTGCACGCCCATGACTTTCGTGACGCGATGGAATTCACCGGCAAGGACCTGCTCATCATCGGCACTTCCTACTCGGCCGAAGACATCGGTTCGCAATGCTGGAAATACGGCTGCAAGTCGATCACCGTATCGCACCGCACCGCGCCTATGGGCTACAAGTGGCCCGAAAACTGGAAGGAAGTTCCGCTGCTGCAGAAGGTCGAAGGCAACACCGCGACTTTCAAGGACGGCAGCACCAAGGACGTCGACGCCATTATCCTGTGCACCGGCTACCTGCACCACTTCCCGTTCATGGC
>Ga0164320_10000920_pt1 | contig 10316 bp, 9 predicted proteins | sample GuaBasSediGuay11_FD_113736 | JGI IMG/M metagenome (GOLD analysis project Ga0164320, IMG submission 113736) | Subseafloor sediment microbial communities from Guaymas Basin, Gulf of California, Mexico - Guay11, Core 4567-28, 0-3 cm | ecosystem: Environmental > Aquatic > Marine > Hydrothermal vents...
AAAGTACCTTTTAAAAGTCAGGTTAAATTAAAAGTGTTTTACGAAGGCGAACAATTGAAAAAGTATTATATAGCAGATTTTATTTGTTACGGTAAAATTATTTTGGAAATAAAATCAGTAAGTCAAGTGCCTGTTGTATTTTATGCTCAAATAAAAAACTATTTATCTGCAACTAAAATGGAATTAGGGATGTTGATTAATTTTGGTCAATCATCCTTAACTTATAAAAGAATAATTAACTCAAATAATTTACGATAGCTTAATTCGATAAATTCGTTTTAATTCGCATAAATTTGTAGCAATATGTTAGACAACAACCAATTATTACGTTTTACAACCGCAGGCAGTGTAGATGATGGGAAAAGCACATTAATTGGGCGCTTGCTATACGATTCGAAATCCATTTTTGAAGACCAGCTTAAGGCTATAGAAAACACAAGTAAAAAGAAAGGTCATAATGGAGTAGATTTAGCGCTGTTTACAGATGGTTTGCGTGATGAGCGTGAACAAGGCATTACGATTGATGTGGCCTATAGATATTTTACAACACCAAAACGTAAATTTATTATTGCAGACACACCAGGACATATTCAATATACACGTAATATGGTTACAGGAGCTTCAACAGCAAATGTGGCCATTATTTTGGTGGATGCTCGTCATGGTGTTATTGAGCAAACCAAGAGGCATGCTTTTATTGCTTCCTTATTACAAATCCCACATATAATTGTTTGTATTAACAAAATGGATTTAGTGGATTATTCAGAAGAGGCTTATAATAAAGCGATTAATCAGTTCGAAGAAATTTCTTCAAAAATGTTAGTTACAGATGTGCGATTTATACCAATTAGTGCGTTAGAAGGAGATAATGTTGTAAATCGTTCAAAAAGAATGGATTGGTATCAAGGCTCACCTTTATTGCATATGTTGGAGACAATGCATATAAGTAGTGATATTAATAAAGTTGACGCACGTTTTCCAGTACAAACAGTTTTAAGACCACAAAATGAAACACATCGTGATTTTCGAGGTTATGCAGGTAGAATAGCAAGTGGTGTTTTTAGAAAAGGAGATGAAATTACAATAATGCCTTCTGGATTTACTTCAAAAATAAAGAGTATAGACACATTTGATAAATCATTAAACGAAGCCTTTGCGCCAATGTCTGTTTCTATTACCCTTGAAGATGATATTGATATTAGTCGAGGCGATATGATTGTGCGATCCAACAATAAACCTGAAGCTTCTCAAGACATTGAGGTGATGCTGTGTTGGCTGAATAATGATGCAGCAAAGCCAAGAGCTAAATATGCGATTCGTCATACAACTAACGAGCAAAAAGCAATGATAAAAGAGGTGGTTTATAAAATAGATATTAATACCTTAGGAAGAAATAATGAAGATAAAAATCTTGGCATTAATGATATTGCAAAGGTTAAAATAAGAACCACAAAACCGCTAATGGTAGATTCCTATAGAGAAAACCGAACTACAGGCAGCATTATTTTGGTAGATGATACCACCAATGAAACCGTAGCTGCTGGGATGATTGTTTAATGCTTAATTAAAAAAAATAAAGATGAAAAAAGTATTTTTAGTATTATTATTAGTTACTACAGTTTCATGTAAAAAGGAAAATAAGGATAAAGTAAAGCTGCCAGTAGTTGAACAAAAAGATTTTTTCACATTAACAATAAATGCTATTATTGAAAATGATGATGAATTTAGTTTGTTTTTTTTAGAAGAAGGGCAAATAAATATCACTAAAAAGAACTCAGTTACAGTAAATGTTTTAGGTTCATCTGAGCCACAAGAATTAATTTTTACGATTAAAGACGAGGTGTTGCCGACTAAACTTTTTTTAAGATTTTGGTATGGTCAAAAAGCACAAAAAATAACCTTTTTAATTACATACCTATCTTATGGAGAAAACTCTTTTATAATTGAAAAAGATAAGTTTTTTCAATTTTTTATACCAAATAAGTATATTGAATTTGATAAAGAAAATTTTATAGCGACTGCAAAAGAAGTAGGTGGAGAATATAAGCCGAGATTTGGTTCTAGAACTGTTTTAATTGATAAAATATTTTATGCATTTTGATAAATCATAAAACCATTAATGGTAGATTTGTATAGAGAAAACAGAACCACAGGAAGTATTATTTTAGTAGACTATGCTACCAATGAAACAGTTGCTGCTGGCATGATTATTTAAAAAAATTAAAAATGAAAAAGTTAATAAAAGATGGAGTCTCAGATGTTTTTTCTTGGGCTAATTTAAAAGTTGAGAAACTAAATGAGAAAGAAAAAGTTATTGAATTAATAAAAAAGCTATATCCAGTTTTAACAGATCGGAAATTAGTTAGATTTGGACCAAAGGGAGACGGAGGATATTTGATTCCAGACGATATTGATGGAATTGAAGCATGTTTTTCGCCTGGTGTAGGAAATTTAAGTGGGTTTGAAAAGGATTGTTTTAAGAATGGTATGGAGGTTTTTCTAGCCGATAAATCTGTGAATTCTCCTGAAGGGAATAATGACGAATTCAATTTTATTAAGAAATTTATTGGACCAATTTCTAATGACAGTTATATTACAATGGACGATTGGGTTTTGTCTAGTTTAAATAGCAAAAATTCAGATTTGTTATTACAAATGGATATAGAGGGATATGAATATTCAACAATACTCAATATGTCTAATGCTTTATTAAAGAGGTTTAGGATTGTAGTCATAGAATTTCATTCACTTAATAAGTTATGGGATAAAGAATTTTTTAATATCGTATCTCTCGTATTTGAAAAATTGTTACACCACCATACCTGCCTTCACATTCATCCAAATAATTGTTGTGGTATAAGTAATTTAAAAGGAATTGAAATCCCAAAAGTTGCGGAATTCACATTCATCAGAAATAATAGAATTAATAAAAGAGAACCCCAAATTAATTTCCCACATCTATTAGACTTTGATTGTGTTGAAGAAAAGAAAACTATTGTACTTCCAAAGGCATGGTATAGTGTGAATAATAATTAAAGCAATCTTTATTCATTACGTTGTCATAAATAAAAAGCAAAACATGTTTAATAGGTTTTAATACTAAAATAATATTAATAACAGGATAGTAAATATTGAGATTAAAAGGTAAGGATAAAAATTTCATGGAGCTTTTAAAAACAAGCACAAGGAACAGTAATAAATAAATGAGTTATAATGGCAAAGGCTAGAGACGAAAACTTTAAGGAGCTCATTAAAGGCGGTACTATTTCACTTGTTTTAAAAGTGACAGGAATGTTTTTTGGTTATGTAATAATGCTGTTTATTACTAAATATTATGGAGCAGAAGAATGGGGAATTTACTCACTGTGTTTAACTATTTTAAGTGTTGCTCTTTTATTACCTAGATTTGGTTTTGATAGTTCTTTGGTAAGAATTATTGCTGAATTAAATGTAGAAAATAAGCAAAATCAGATTTATGGAGTTTTGTTTAAATCCATAATAATATCAGTAGTGTTATCGTTGGCTGTTATTGCTATTGTAATATTGTCTTCAGATTTATTAGTTTCTAAAGTAATAAAGCAGCAAGAGATGATTTATTACTTTAAAATAATAAATATAGCTGTCATTCCAATGGTTTTGTTAACCATATTTACTGCTGTATTTCAAGCGCTAAAAAACACAACTCTTTTTATGTTATTTCAAACTACACTAATCAATGTAGTATTCTTTGTTCTTTTACTTATTTATCACTCGCTTGAAATAGATTTAAAGACTTTTAATTTATATGTAATATCTGTTGTTATAGTATTATTGCTGTCTTTTTTGTTTTTATTTAAAACGTTCAAATCACTTAATAAGAATGCAATTATTACTGAAGAAAGATCAAAATATACATTTTCCAAAATTTGTAATGTATCTTTTCCAATGATGATGTCAAGTTCATTTGTGTTACTTATGGGTTGGTCAGATATTTTCATGTTATCATATTATAAAACAGCTACAGATATTGGTATTTATAATTCTACTCTAAAGCTAGCAGCTTTATCCAGTATTACTTTAATGGCGGTAAACGCTATTGCAACACCAAAATTTGTTGAATTTTATGCCAGTAGAAATATTGTAGGATTAGAGGATTTAGTTAAAAAATCTACCAAAATGATTTTCTTAAGCTCTTTACCAATTCTTTTAATTCTTATTATATTCTCAAAACCTATTCTTGGGTTTTTTGGAGATGAATTTAGATTAGGTTACTTAGCATTAATATATCTCTGTATTTCAAGATTTGTTAACGCCATTTCAGGCTCTGTTGGTTATATAATGCAAATGACAGATCAGCAACAAACATTTCAAAATATATTGATAATCGCGTTTGCTATTAACTTGGTGTTAAACTATTTATTAATACCAAAATATAGCTATGATGGTGCTGCAATTGCAAGTAGTTTGTCTATGGTTTTTTGGAATATAGCTTTGGTGTTTATTATTAAAATAAAACTAGGTTTTTGGACTTTTTATAACCCTTTCGGAAAGAATTAAGGATATAAAATTATTTCCAACCATCTAAGTCTCGATTTAATAAACCTTCTAAATTCATAATGTCTTGTTGGAAAGCACGTAATAGATAGCTATAGGCTTCGTTACCCATTTTAGGTTTGCTAGAATTCTTAAAAAGAATTTTGTTTTGTAAAAAATATTTGAGTCTATTTGGCGTAAAGCGCCTTATAAAGTTAAACTTGGTTCTATGCCTCAATAAGGTTTTTGATAATTTACCATTTGGAGACTTATAAACATTATATACCTTATCAAAATCGACTTCATTTTTATTGAAATCTGAAATCTCTAAAAATTCTAAAACAGAAGACATTCCTTTTTTAGTGTCTTCAAAAAATTCCTCATAAATAATAACTTTAATATTTTCTTTGTCAAATACATCGTAATAAGAATTAACTTGTGGATAGTACATCCCTAGCTCTTTGTAAAGCATTACTTTACCGTCTCCCCAAACTTTTGGATGTGTATTTTCGTCTCTTTTTAAAGCCTTAAAAAAATCATCTTCTTTTTCAACACCACTTTTAATGTTCATTAAATAATGAGAGAATGCACGATTAATAGGGTTTCTTAAAATAATAAGAATTTTTGATTCTGGAAAATCGGAATAAATTTTTTGAGATGAATTTGTATCCCACAAATATGAAGGACTTGCATCACCTATAATTTTATATTTATAGGAATTTTTATAAAGAGAAAAGTAATTGTCCTGATCTTTAATTATTTTATTATGATAAAATACATTTTCTTTAGGTTTTTTATAAACTAAAGAATCTTCAGATTCAATAGCTGCATAATAATTAGGCTCTTTTACATTAGGGAAATAAACATCAGGATGTTGATTTAAATAATTATAAAGTGATGTGGTGCCTGATTTTGCGGCTCCAACAATAAAAAGGTTTATGTTTGGTTTTTGTGGCATAAGGGGATATAGTTTATAAAGTCAAAGATATTATCAATTAAGAAAGATCAAATTATTCAGTAACAAATATATATCTTTAAGGCATAAGCAAAGATAAATTTCAAAATCTTTAAGAATAAAATATATTTAATGAAGTTCACAATAATTACAGCAACTTTTAATAGTGAAAAAACAATTGCTAGAACATTAGATTCTCTACTCTATCAAACTTATTTAAACTTTGAGTATATAGTTGTTGATGGAAAGTCATTAGACAACACAATGGAAATTATTAAGTCTTATGAAAACAAATTTAAAGATAAAGGAATTCCCTATCAATGGATTTCTGAAAAGGATTCAGGGATATATGATGCATGGAATAAAGGGTTGGCATTAGCAAAAGGCAATTGGATATCCTTCCTAGGGTCTGATGATTATTATGTTAATAATGCCATAGAAGCTTATAATGAATTATTATCCAAAAGAAAAAAAGAACAAATAGATTTATTGTATTCAAATGCAAAAGTTATTGCTGGTGATAAGGAGATAAGAACGATAAAAGGAATATGGTCATGGAATGTTTTTAGAAGAAAAATGAATATAGCTCATGTTGGATCTTTTCATAGCAGAAACTACTTCGATAAATATGGAATGTTTAATGAATCATTTAAAATTGCAGGAGATTATGAGCTATTACTTAGATCTAAAGAAAATTTAAGAACTTTTAAATTAGAATTAATAACTGTATTTATGGAAATGGGTGGCGTTAGCAATATTCAGATTAGAAAAGTTTTTAAAGAAACAATACGAGCTAAACACAACACAGCACAAGTTAATATTTTTTTATGTTATATTGATTACAGTTTAGAATTTGTTAAATATTGGATTAAGAAACTATTAGAAAAATTTAATATTTTCATTTGAAGAGAATTAGAGAAATTACTATAATCTATGTATACAAAAACAATTCTATTTATTCACCAATCTTCAGAGTTGTATGGCTCAGATAAAACATTATTTTACCTTGCTCGCGAAGTTAATAATAATCCTAATTTTAACGCAATCGTTGTTATTCCAAATAATGGACCATTGAAGGAATTACTAGAAAACAATAATATAAAAGTAATAATTTCTCCAATAGTGAAAGTTTCCAGAAGTATGTTTACGATTAAAAATATATTTCGCCTACCGTTTATTATTTATTCGGCAACTCGAAAGTTAAATAAAGCTTTAAAGAACACTAAAATTGATATAGTACATTCTAATACACTTGCAGTTTTGGTTGGAGCATTTTATTCAAAACAAAACAAAATAAAGCACATATGGCATGTTCATGAAATAATTTCAAAACCAAAAATAGTTAGTAAACTATTTCCAATGATAGTCAATTATTTTTCTAAGATTGTGATTTATAATTCAAATGCAACTAAAACCTCCTTGAGTGATAAACATAAAAGGTTGGCAAGTAAATCTGTGACTATTCTTAATGGGTTAAACAGAGATGAAAAATTAACACCTATTTCAGAAATTAGAAGAATTAGAAATGAAGTTTTTAAATTTGAAGAAAAAAATATAGTATTAGGACTAGTGGGAAGAATTAACAACTGGAAGGGTCATCATTTATTGCTTGATAGTTTTAAGAGACTCATAGAAGAATTTGATAATATTAAATTAGTTTTTATAGGTTCTGCACCCGCTGGTCAAGAAAATTTGGTTAAAGAATTACAAGAAAAGATTAGTTTATATAACCTTCAAGGTGCTTGTAAAATAATTCCATTTCAAAAAGACATATGGAAAATTTGGGATAGTATAAATGTAGCCGTAATACCCTCAACCGAACCCGAGCCCTTTGGTTTAGTCGCTTTAGAAGCAATGTTAGCTAGTAAGGCTGTTGTAGCTGCAAACCATGGAGGTTTAAAAGAAATAGTAGAAAATGAAATAACGGGATTATTATTTGAACCAAGCAATAAAGAAGATTTAATAAAAAAAATTAAAAAACTAATAGTTGATAAACAAATTTCTAACTCACTTGGGAACAGAGGTTATGAAAGAGCAATAAAAGAATTTTCATTAGACAAATATTGCTCTAATTTTTTTAAAATTTATGAAATTTAAAATAAAATTTGTCACTGTATCAAAATTTGTAAAAGAAATTAATAATGATTATAAAAAAAGAAGTATTATATAAATGGATGTTGTCTATATTATTATTTTTACCAGTAGCTGTTGCTTCTGTAGAAATAAATGTTGTTGTTAGTTTATTTTTATTTGGAGCTGTTTTTTTAGATCAACAAAATAAATTTTCAATATCATTAATAAATTCTATCTTTCCACTTATTTTAATTTTGATAATTGCAAGTATTTCTTCTTTTTTTTACCCAAGTACTCTATATGACAATATTAAAGATTCTTTCTTTTTATTAAAACCCGTATTGTTTATATTATTAGGATATATTCTTATAAGTAAAATAAATAATAAAGATTTCATTTTTAAAGTCATCATTTACATGGCTGTTTTTTTCGCGATTATACATTTAATCGAAGTATTTATTTTTTTATTAGACCACCCGTTTAATGTTAACAGGATAAGGGGTGAAACAGGTTTGTCTAATGACCTAGAATTATTTGCTATTGTTTTTCTAATTGTTAATAAAAAAGGAAAATACTTTTCCATAAGGTTAAATTATTCTAAGTTTATTAAAATCTTACTTTACTGTTCTTTTATACTCTATTTTTCTAGAACAATGTTGGTTGCCTTATTTATATTAATATTTGCAATAAATGGTTATACAAAATTCACAAGAAAAGGAGTCATATATATATTTCTGTTTTTATTCCTTATAATAATGTTTTATATGTTTCTGAATAGCATTGACATAAGTTCTGAAAATGTTGGAATTGAAGGGTTTTTATATAAAATTAAAATGGCTCCCGCAGAAATATTTTACCCTTCAAATAGTATAGATATAAAAGACCATGCAAATTTATGGGAACATTGGCGAGCTTATGAAGCTCTAAAAGCATTAGAACAATTAGTTGAAACAAAATATATGCTAGGCTTATTTTTCGGAAAAGGCTTGGGCTCTCTTGTAGATTTAGGATTTATTGCACCCCTTAATTCGGAAGGCATGCAATTTATTCCTAAAATACATAATGGTTATATTAATATTATGTTTAAAACAGGAATTCTAGGCTTATTATTCTACTTCATATTTCTTTCATACCTTTATTTACAGTCTTATATGAAGGCATTAAATATAAAGGTTTTATTTATTAATAATCTAATATCTGGAATTGGTATTTATTTTGCCTTTACTACACTAATTGTTTCAGGCATTTATAATCAAAGTGATATTTCAGCAATAATTTTAGGGGTATTTCTGTCTCTAAAGAGTTATTATAATCAAAACATTGTGTATGAAAATAGCAATATTAGGCACTAGAGGGATTCCAAATCACCATGGAGGCTTTGAACAATTTGCTGAGTTTTTTTCAGTTTATCTAGCGAAAAACAATCACGATGTTTATGTTTATAATTCTAGTAGTCATCCATATCAAGATAAACAATATAAGGGAGTAAAAATTATACATTGTAGTGATCCTGAAGATAAAGTTGGAACAATTGGTCAATTTATTTATGATTTAAATTGTATTTTAGATTCAAGGAAGCGTAAATTTGATATTTTACTTCAATTAGGTTATACTAGTAACTCTATTTGGGGGAAACTACTACCTAAGAGTTCAATAGTTATAACCAACATGGATGGGCTAGAATGGAAAAGAGCGAAGTACAGTAAGCCTGTTCAAAGATTTTTAAAATATGCTGAAAAAAGAGCAATTAAAACAAGCAACTATTTAGTTTCTGATTCAATAGGAATTCAAAAGTATTTAAAGGAGGAGTATAAAGTAGAATCTAATTATATTGCTTATGGAGCAACAGTTTTTAAAGACCCAGATATTAGTGTTTTAAAAGAATACAATTTAAAACCCTACACTTATAATATGCTTATTGCTAGATTGGAGCCTGAAAACAATATTGAAATTATATTGGATGGTGTAGCGTTAGCAAATAAAAACACACCCTTTTTGGTGGTAGGCAAACACAATACTAATAAGTTTGGAAATTACCTTAAAAAGAAGTTTAGAGACACAAATATTATTTTCATTGGAGGGATTTATAATTTAAACCACCTAAATAATTTAAGATATTATTCAAATCTTTATTTTCATGGGCATTCAGTAGGGGGAACAAACCCATCTCTTCTTGAAGCAATGGCATCAAATGCATTATTAATTGCTCATAATAATACATTTAATAAATCAATACTAAGAAACAATGCGTTTTATTTTAAGAATAAAATGCATGTTAAAAACTATATTGAAACAGTTAATAAATCAGAGCATCAAACAAAATTGGAGAACTGTTTTAATACAATAAAGACAGAATTTAGCTGGGAACTAATTAACAAAAAATATTTAAACTATTTTAATGAATGTTGTTTCAAACATAAACAAAGAACTTAATAAGCCAGAGTTTTTCCCTAGGCTTATAGCACTAGTTCTTTCAACTTTATTAATTGGGTTTGCACCAAGTAGTATTGCATTAGGAGTTTTGTCTTTTTTTTCTTTATGGTATACAATTGTGAGTAAACGAAAAATCAAATTACAATTTGAACTATTAATACCTATTTCTATCTATGTATTGTTTGTATTAACATTGTTTTGGACAATCAATATAGATTTAACGATTAAGGGCTTAGAGAGAACAATAAGTTTATGTGTTGTGCCAATAATTTTTTTAATACTTCCTAAGTTCAATCTTGATAGAACAAAGCTAGTTTTAGAATACTTTACAAAGGCAAATTTA
>Ga0164320_10000921_pt1 | contig 10307 bp, 5 predicted proteins | sample GuaBasSediGuay11_FD_113736 | JGI IMG/M metagenome (GOLD analysis project Ga0164320, IMG submission 113736) | Subseafloor sediment microbial communities from Guaymas Basin, Gulf of California, Mexico - Guay11, Core 4567-28, 0-3 cm | ecosystem: Environmental > Aquatic > Marine > Hydrothermal vents...
CAGGCCAGGCGGAGTACTTCAATATTCGGCGCAATTCCGCGCTATTGCGACGTCTTTCCGAGAGCACCGGCGGTCAGTACTTCGAGGCCGGCGAAATCGACGCCCTGCCCGACTTGCTGCGCTACTCGAACGCCGGCATTACAGAGCAAATCCACCGCCCGATCTGGGATGCGCTGGCGGTATTCCTGTTATTGCTGATTCTGAAAACTGGCGAGTGGTTACTGCGGCGCCGCTGGAGCACGATTTGAACCGGCGCAACATATCGCTGGCCTTGCTGCTACTGGCACCGTCGCTGGTGTTCGCCGAGTTGCACGTTGTTATCGTCGAGGGACTGGGTGGGGATCAGGCCTATGCCGAACAATTCAGCGCGCAAGTCGACGCTATTGAGGTCGCGTCAGCCACGCTCACGGCTGACGACAACATCAAGGTATTCCGCACTGATACTGCGTCAAGAGACGCAATACTGAGCCACTTCACGACTCTCGAATCACGCCTGTCGGCGAACGACCAGGTTAGCGTGTTCCTGATCGGTCATGGCAGCTACGACGACGTCGAGTACAAATTCAACATACCGGGCCCTGATTTGACCGGCGAGGATATCGCTGCATCGCTCGATGCGCTTGCCAGCACCAGCCAGTTACTGGTCAACACCAGCAGTGCCAGCGGTGCAATCGTAGACCTGCTGCAAAACGACAACCGCATTCTCGTCCTGGCAACCCGCAGTGGCGTTGAGCGTCACGCGACTCGCTTCGGAAGCTACTTTGCCGATGCACTGTCAAATTCCACGGCGGACACGGATAAGAACAAACGAATAAGCGCAGCCGAAGCATTTAGCTTCGCAGCAAGACAAGTCGACGACTATTACGAGGGCAACGGTCAACTCGCAACAGAGCATCCACGAATTGAGGGCGAGCGGACGGCTCGAATGACGCTCGCGCGGCTGGACGCATCACGGCCCGCCATTATTGACGTTGCACTTGCTGAACTTATCACCGAGCGGGACGCCCTTAATAGCGATATCGATGCGCTACGGCTGGCAAGAGACGATATGGCATTGCAGGACTACCAGGCACAACTGCTGGAAAAAATGCTGCAACTCGCACGACTTGAAGATGCCATAGAGGCGCGTGAAGGGAACACCAATGGGCAAGACTAGGCGACTGCTTGTTGGCGTTTCGGCGGCTGTTCTGGCCTTTGCACCGTTGTTCGTTGCCAACGCGCGCGGCATTCATTATGGCGCCGTAACCGATCCCGCTTTACTCAGTTGTGATCAGCAATACTGGCGCGGACAGATTGAGGCTGCCGAGGCCTGTTATACCGACGTTCTAAACAGCAATACTGATGCCGCAATCCGCGCCGAAGCCGCCTGGGCGCTTGGGGACCTGAAACTGGCCAACCAGTTATTTCAACGCGCCATGACCGTTTCGCCGACTGATGCCGCGGCCAAGGTTCGCTGGGGTGACCTGTTCGCCGCCTCGCATCAAAACGCTGAAGCCATGGACATTTATCGCGAGGTCCTTGCCGAAGAGTCTGCTAATGCGTTCGCACTGCTCGGCGCAGCACGTGTGCTCGTCGATCGGTTCGAGGACGCAGCCAACTCGTACCTGCAACCACTAATTGAGGGTGCGGCATACAATGACGGCGCGCTGGTCGGTGCGTGGCTGCTGGTCGCGCAGGTTGCACTCGAGAACAATCGCTACGACGAGGCGGAAGACGCTTTGAATCAGGCCGAATCCATTATTGAACACAACGAATGGCCATTGCTGGAAGTGTACGCGCTGCGCGCTGCAGCTGATCTCCTCAACAATGTCGATGGTGGCAAATGGACCGAATTGGCACTTGCGAACAATCCCCATTACGGCGGCATCTACGCGACGCCGGCACATTTTTACGTCATCACAAGACGCTATCGCGACGCCATCGATCTGTATCAAAAAGCGGTCGATATTGAGCCAGATCTTGCGGCTGCGCATGAAGAATTGGGCATCAACCTGTTGCGTGACAATCAAATGACGCGCGCGCGCAAACATCTCGAAATCGCCTATGCGGAGGACCCGTTTAGCCCGAAAGCTGTCAACTCCTTACGCCTTATGGATTCGTACAGCGATTTCAGACTGATCGACGACAGGCCGGAAGCACCCGGTGCTGTTCCGATCACTCTGCGCCTGCATGAAGACGAAGCCGCTGCGATAGCGCCTTATGCGATTGAATTGACGCGCAATAGCATGGCGGTCTTCACCGAACGTTACGGGTTTGCACTTCGAGAACCCGTCATCATCGAAATGTATCCTGACCACGAGGACTTCGCTGTTCGCACAGCTGGCATGCCGGGCCTCGGCATTCTCGGCGCGACCTTCGGCTACGTCATAGCGATGGACTCACCGTCCGGCCGTCCAGCGCATCAGTTTCAATGGGGCACGACGCTGTGGCACGAAATGGCACATGTATTCACGCTCGAGGCAAGCGATCACCTGGTACCGCGCTGGTACAGCGAAGGTATTTCGGTCTTCGAGGAATGGCGCAGCGGCCCTAACCCCGGCATACGCATTCCGATGTCCGTGTACAACGCAATGCAGGATGATCGTTTCTTGCCCATTGCTGACCTGGATGAGGGTTTCCTGCGGCCTACTTACGAAGAACAGGTCATCGTCTCCTATATGCAGGCCGGACTCGTGTGCGATTTCATCGACCGTCACTACGGCGAAGATGCCTTGCGCAAAGTCTTGTTCGCGTTTCGTGAAGGCCTGAAAACCGTCGCCGCTATCGAATCGGTGCTGAGCATTACAACGGCCGAGTTTGACAAGGACTTTGCAACTTTCGTACAGACCGAACATGGTGCCGTACTCGAGCAATTGGAAGACTGGCACCACACGCAGACCGAAATCAGCAGCAAAATGGCAGCTGAGGATTGGAGCGAGATTGTGGAGCTGGCAAGACGGCTGATCGCGATCATTCCCCAGTATGTCGAAGCGGACAGCCCATACCTTGCGCTCGCCCGCGCACAACGCGAACTGGGCGAGCAAGCAGCAGCACTCGAGTCACTGGATACATTCTGGCGCGAAGGCGGCTACGACCCGGCCTCCCTGAAGCGCCTTGGTCAGTGGCTTGTCGATGCCGACAGAAAGGCAACGGCAATTAAAGTGCTGCAGAGCATTAATCTCGTCGACCCTCTCGACCAGGAGCTGCACGGCGAGCTTGGCGACCTGCTGCTCGACTCCGGACAGGCGGAAAATGCACTGCGCGAGTTTGAAATCGCACTTGCGCTTGAGCCACACGACATGGCAACTGCCTGGTATCGACTGGCGCAGGCGCAGCACGAACTGGGTAATATCGAGATGTCACAGGGATATTTGCTGCAAGCCCTCGATGTGGCACCGAATTTCAGACCGGCACAAAGACTTTTATTAAAACTAGCAGACCAACACTCAATACGGAATTAACGGCATGGCGACAAAGAAGAAAGAAGACGTTTTCGAAACTGACGAAGTCCGTGAGCTCATCAGCACGTTCAAGACGGCAACTGCCAGCCTGCGCACGGAAGTTGGCAAAGTCATAATCGGTCAAGCCGATGTCGTCGAGCATTTGCTGATCACACTACTGGTGGGTGGCCATTGCCTCATCACGGGTATGCCAGGTACCGCGAAGACCTTGCTCGTGCAAACCTTGGCCGACGCGCTCGGACTGACGTTCAAACGTATTCAATTCACCCCCGACCTGATGCCTACCGATGTCACAGGAACCGACATCATCGAAGAAGACGCGGCAACCGGACACCGCTCATGGACGTTCGTCAAAGGGCCGATTTTCACGAATGTGTTGCTCGCCGATGAAATAAACCGGACACCACCAAAGACCCAGGCTGCTCTGCTCGAAGCCATGCAGGAACGATCGGTAACTGTCCGTGGCAACAGTCACCAGCTTGAACCACCCTTCTTTGTACTAGCAACGCAAAACCCGATCGAGCTCGAAGGCACCTACCCGTTGCCTGAAGCGCAGCTCGATCGATTTCTATTTAATGTCCTTCTCGACTATCTAAGTGATGACGAAGAACTGGCCGTTATCGATCGATTTACGACACGCGTTGATATCCCCGCGGTCAAGCCGTGCACGACGGCCGAAGAAATCGTCAAGTTTCAATGGCTCGTACGGCAGGTCCCGGTCGCCGAATCTGTCAATCGTTACGCGGTTGATCTCGTTCGCGCCACACGCCCAGGCGAAGACGATGCGCCGGATGTCATTAAACGCTACGTGAATTTTGGCGCTAGTGTACGCGCAACCATGTTCCTCAATCTCGCTGCCAAAGCCAGCGCTCTGCTGGATGGTCGCTACCACGTCACCAAAGACGATGTGCGTAACATGGCGCTGCCAGTTCTCCGACATCGAGTGTTGTGCAATTACTTCGCCGAGTCAGACAACATGACGGTGGACGACATATTGATCGCGATGCTCGACAAGGTCGACGGCTAGCATCGTGTCTGGACTGCAAGCCAGTCAATCTACAGCTCGGGAGCTCCTGAACCCGGAAGTATTGTCGCACCTCAAGAACCTGGACCTGGTTGCACGGTCGGTTGTTGAAGGATTCCTGATCGGCTTGCACCGCTCGCCCCGATTCGGCTTTAGCCAGGAGTTTGCCGAGTACCGTTCTTATGCCGAAGGCGATGACCCGCGCTTTATTGACTGGAATGTCTACGCGCGCTCCGACCGCATGGTCGTCAAACGATTTCTCGGCGATACGAACTCACACCTGATGTTGCTGCTCGACGCGAGTGCGTCGATGGGGTTTGGCGGCCCGCCTGTCAGCAAACTGCGCTACGGCCAATTCCTGGCAGCGAGCCTCGCATTTCTGGCATCACGGCAACCTGATGCCGTTGGCTGCATGGTGTTCGACGAAGAAGTCAGGGACTATCGTGCACCCTCATCCCGCTCGGGGAAATTGCAGAGTATTTTGCACTGCATTGACTCGGCCGAAGCCAGAACCGGCACGAAATTCGACAAGCCTTTCGACAAATTTCGCGAACAGGTAACGCGGCGCGGCCTCGTCGCAGTGATTTCCGATTTTTATTGCGATATCGACAAGCTGCTCGACGGCGTTCGCCCGCTCGCCTGGCAAGGCCAGGATGTCGTCTTGTTCCAGGTCCTCGATACACAGGAACTCAACCCCGACTTTAAGTCGAACGTCTTGCTCGAGGATCTTGAAACGGGTGAAGCCGTTGAAGTTGCACCGCAGTTTATGCGTGACGCATATCCGCAACGGATGCGCGCACATATTGACTCGCTGTCAAAGGCAGCAGCCGGTATAGGTGCAGACCATGTGCTCGTCAAGACCAGTGATTCGCTCGATCAGGCCTTGCGTAACTACCTGTTATTCAGACAACGGCGCAGTTAAGGATGAGCTTTCTCGCACCGATGTTCTTGCTAGGTATTGCCGTTATCGCATTTCCGTTCTGGTTGCATCGCCTGCAGACACAGAGCTCTGATCGCAAGCCCTTCAGCTCTGCAATGCTGCTTGAAACAACCGAACAACAGATTCACGTACGCAAGAAACTCAAGTATTTGCTGCTGCTCGCGTTGCGCGTAGCCCTGTTACTGCTGCTCGCTCTGGTATTTGCGAAACCGTTGTGGACGGACCCCGACACTTTGCCGGTACCGACTCCCGAAGGCACACACTTGATCATGATCGACACATCCGCTTCGATGAGCCGCAGCGGCGTGTTTGATCAGGCCGTCGCACAGGCAAGACGTGCAATCGAGGCCGCACCCGGCGGCGCATTGCTGCAGCTGTTGTCGGCGGACAGCGGCCTACACATCGAAAGCGAATTGACGGCCGATCGAAGCACGGCAAACGCGTCGCTGGCCGCTATCCGACCGGGCGCGCTGCGGCTGGATTACGGTGATGCCGTTGCGGCCGTTAATCGTCTCACCGAGTCTCTGCCACCACCGGTGACGTTGCATTTCATTAGCGATTTTCAGGACAGTGGCATGCCGGTGCGTTTTGCCGACCTCGTGTCGTCAGCTGTCGCAACATTGGTGCCCTATGTCGTCGGTTCCGGCGAGCCGTTTAACTGGACCATTGAAACCGTCCGCGAAACGGCGGGTGGCGTTGATGTCAGTGTATTTGGTTTTGGTCAATTCGAGAGAGCAGCGACTGTCGAGTTGTCTTTGAACGGGGAAGCAGTCGGCGAACATGGAATCATCAGCGGTGGCCAGACTATCGCCCAATTCGATGTCTTGCAGACTCAGGAAGGTGATAACCGACTCGAGGTCAGGCTCGACGCTGACGATGATCTGCACGTTGATAATCAGCGCTTCTATGTGCTCGAGAACGTGCCGCCGGCGCCGATACCGCTAATCACGCTGAACCGGGACGGCCTGCCAGTCACGTATCTTTCGGCCGCACTGCAGTCCGACCGCAACAATGCCTATCGTGTTGAGCCGATGGTTATTGGCGAGTTCGATAGCCGGACCTTATCCCGTTACCCCTGGGTTGTGGTTGACGACATAGGAACGGTCAGTGTCGAACTTGAAACGGCACTCGCAGACTACATACGTAACGGCGGCAACCTGCTCGCGTTCGCCGGTATGCGCACCGCGACGAGCACTCGAATACCTGTCAGCGGCAACTCGATAAGGCCTGCGAGCGTTGGCGCCGTCGCCAACCGTTTCCTGTCGATCGGCCAAATCGATACCGGGCACCCGGTGCTATCCGCAACCGAAGGCTGGTACAGCGTTAATGTTTCGCAATCAATCCCGATCGACGCGCACAACGACGACCAGATCCTGATCCGCCTCGAAAATGACGAACCATTCCTTATTGAACGCAAACTCGGACTGGGCCGTCTGTTACTGGTCGCCGGCGGGCTCGATAACCAGTGGAATGATCTGCCGATTCGCCCGGTTTTCGTTGGTTTCATTATCGAAGCAGCGCGCTACCTGTCCGGAGCCGACCGCCTGTCAAAAGCGTTTACGGCGGGCGCCACTTTGCCGCTGTCCATGACCGGCGGCACATCAGGCCAGGTCATTGATCCGGACGGCAACAATGTCTTGTCACTGGCCGACACGACCCGCGCGCAGCAAATAAAACTGAATAAACCGGGCTTTTATGAGGTCTACACAGCACAGGGTAACTACGTGGTTGCCGTGAATACGGATTCGCGGGAATCGCAGCTACAGGCAGTAAGCGAGGAAACGCTGCATCGCTGGGTCGCCGCAATGGGAGGCCAGACAGACGGCGCTGCGCTCTCGCCATTCGAGATTGAGGCGGAGCCCATCGAGCTTTGGCACGTTTTGCTCTTTATACTGGCGTTGGTGCTGGTTGCGGAGTCATTGCTGGGCAATGCGTACCTGACGCCACGCACAACGAATTGATTGGACCGCGAATGACGTTCTCACGACAATTCGAAAACTACTTGCACGAATTCAGACAAAGGCTGAAGCGGCTCGTTGTTGCTCGTGGTACGGCCGCAATAGCCATTGCCGCTCTGGGTATCACGCTGATCGCTGTAACCCTGGCCATCCGCAGCGGATTTCCGGCCGATTTTATGATCGCGGCGCGCCTTATCCTCGTCACCAGCATAGCCGCACTCGCCTATCACTTCGGCATCACATTGCGACGCAGGATCGACGCTGGCGCTGCAGCAGATATCGAACAGCGCACGAGCGCGTTCGGCGGTCGCGTCGAGGCCTACCTGGACACAGCGGACGCTGCAAATCCCATGCGCGAATTGCTGGCCGAAGAAACTCTGCAAATCGCCGCGGATCACCCACCACAACAGCAGGTTTCGCCGAAAGAGTTTAGTACCGCCTGGTCCGCTGCCGGCCTCGCCGTCGCGGTCTTGTTGCTGCTCGCGACGATCGGACCTGGCAATTACAGCTACGGCGTTCGCGACCTTTGGGTCGGTTGGGCGTTCCCGGGATTGTTGCCACCACAGAGCATTGAAGTAACACCAGGTGACGACGGCATCCGGATGGGCGGTTCGATTCGTGTTCGGGCAGCGATGCAGGGCTTCGATCCTTATGAAGCGTTCGTCCACGCCAGCTTCGGTGATGGCGAATGGCAGCAAGTGCCGATGTCGACTGCCGATGGCAGTTTCGAATTCACGTTCTTCTCTGTTCGCCAGCCGCTCGAGTACTTTGTGTCGGCTGCCAACGTGCGTAGTCCGAGCTTTGAGGTCCACGTTGTCGACCTGCCCAACGTCGAGAATCTCACGCTAACGTACAACTACCCTGACTGGACCGAACGCGATCCCGAGGTCCACGATCCTGGTGGCGATATTCGCACGATCGCCGAGACCGAAGTCGAAGTTCGCATCACGACTGACCGGCCGATGACACCTGGCGAGCTGGTGCTCGCTGACAACGCGATCAACATGGACGTCGATGGCACCACTGCGACGGCGACCTTCACAGTCACCGACGACAATCAGTATTACGTTGCCGCCAAGGTTGGTGGCGAGCGAATCCGCCTGACAGACGACTACTTCATCACGCTGATGGAGGACGAAGCTCCGGAAATCGCCTTTGCCAGGCCGGGTCGCGACTGGAGCGCGAGTCGTATCGAAGAAGTAACGACGCGAATCAAGGCTGAGGACGACTTCAGGATCAGTTCACTTGAGCTGCGCTATTCGGTCAACGGCGCGGACTGGCAGGCTGTCGACCTCGACTCGAATACAGACATTGTCGAAATCGATCACGTGTTCTTTCTGGAAGAGAACGCGCTTGTTCCCGGCGACCTGATCTCCTACTACGCCGTTGCCGAGGATCGCGAGAATACGTCGCGCACCGATATGTTTTTCATCGATGTGCAGCCCTTTGACCGCCGCTACTCGCAATCACAGCAGGCAGGAGGCGCCCCCGGCCAGCAAGGGGAGCAGCAAAACGAAGTATCTCAGCGACAACGTGAAATTATCATTTCAACCTGGAATCTGATTCGCGAACAAAACGAAAATCGCCGTGGCGACGATGCCTACGTCAATGACAATGCCGCTCTGCTGTCCCGACTACAGGAAACATTGAAAGGACAGGTTGAGACCCTCGCACAACGCGCCGAGGCGCGGCAGCTGACGTCATCTGATGCCGAGATCGCCGAATTCGTCGACCACTTGTACAAGGCATCAGCTGCGATGACGCCGGCCGCCGAGCGTCTCGGTGAGGTTGCCCTGGATGACGCTCTGTTGCCGGAACAAGAGGCATTGCAGCACTTGCTGGCGGCAGAAGCCGTGTTCACTGACATCAATGTATCAATGCAGGCGAACAATCGCGGTGGCGGTGGCGGTCAGGCCGGCCGCGATCTCAGCGAGATGTTTGAGCTCGAGATGGATCTCGAGAAAAACCAGTACGAAACCGGTAGCGATGCGACACCGAATCCGCCGCAACAACAAATGGAAGAAGCTGCAGATGAGCTTGCGGAACTGGCCAGACGTCAGGAACAGCTCGCGCGCAATCAGAATCGCTCGCAAACACCGACGCCTGAGCAACGCTGGCAGCAGGAGATGTTGCGACGCGAAGTTGAGGAATTGCAGCGCCGCCTTGAACAAAGCTCCGGCCAGGAGTCCGAAGATCTGCAACGGCGCCTTTCGAGCGCCGTGCGTGCGATGAACGAGGCCGATGAGGGAATGCGTGGCAATACCGATCCCGAATCATTGCGGCGGGCAATGGAGGAAGCGCAGCGGCAGCTCGAGGGTGCCGAGAACAGCGCATCTGAAGCACAGCGCCGGGCGATGCAGGCCACGGTCAATGATCTGGCAAATCGGGCGGATGAGCTCCATGAAACGCAGGCCGGGCTCGAGCAGCGACTTCAGGACGCCGTTCGCCAATTCCTCGACGACCGTGACAACCAGAACCGTTTTGGCAGTGGACTGACTTACGACGAGGAAGCTGAACTCGCCGCAGAGAAGCGCGAGTTACTCGCAGAGGTTCAACAGCTGCAGCGTGACGCGCAGGGTTCCGCGCAAAATCTCGAGGAAGATCAGCCGCGCGTCGCCGAAGAAATCCGCGAGGCAATCAGCAAACTCCAGGAACTGGAAATCGCAGCACGCATTGCCGTCGCGGCTGCGTATATCGAACAGGGCGAGGCGGTGTACGTCGCGTCGAGCGAGAGTGCGGTCACCGAAGCGCTGCGCAACTTGCGCGAAGATATGCGGCGTGCACAAGGCATGATCAGAACGGGAACCGACGGCGAGCCACAACCCGGCGACCGTCTGCAGGATGCATTGGCGAACACGCGAGGCCTTAGAAGAGGTCTGCAGCAGGTAGCCGGCGGTGGCCGCGATGATCGCCCCGAGTCCACTGGAATTCGCGTCGATGACCTC
>Ga0164320_10000922_pt1 | contig 10304 bp, 11 predicted proteins | sample GuaBasSediGuay11_FD_113736 | JGI IMG/M metagenome (GOLD analysis project Ga0164320, IMG submission 113736) | Subseafloor sediment microbial communities from Guaymas Basin, Gulf of California, Mexico - Guay11, Core 4567-28, 0-3 cm | ecosystem: Environmental > Aquatic > Marine > Hydrothermal...
CAGGCGGGTAAGAGCGCCGGTGTCACTACCATTCATATTGATCAGCAAGGAGAATTTGCCTGGCCCGAAGTTGCCGATATCTGTATTCGGGAATTTGCAGAAATCGAAGCCTTTGTTTAGTACTGCTTCAGTGAGATATCCCAGAATTAATCAGAGGTTCCCTAGAGCAAGTTTGCAATCTTCAACTGCTGTTTGCTAAGCGAGGCATAGGGCTCGTCACGGGTGTTATCGTGTACCTGCATCCGGTAGTGAATAAATTGTTCTTCATCCTCGTAATGCATAAATGGATTACCCTCAATTTGCTCACCCAGCGTGCTATTTTTCTTGACCGAGTAATTGTGTCCGGGATGAATCAACATATCTTCGGGTAGCTTTTGTTTCATCGTTTTCAGGGTCTGGAACATTTTCTCGGGGCTGCCTCCTTTCATATCGCAACGACCGCAACCAAACACGAACAGGGTGTCACCGGTTATTATTTCATTGCCTAGTTGATAACAGGCTGAGCCAGGTGTATGGCCGGGGGTGTGCAGTATTTTTATCTTACTGCTACCGAGTGAAATTTCATCACCACCGTGATGCAGGCTCGGTTTATCCAGCTCATGTTGCCAGAATTCGTATTCAGGCTTGAGCAGGTGGACCTCGGCACTGGCGTGATTCAATACACCTTCGATGCCGTTAATATGATCGTGATGGCTATGGGTGAGCAGGATATCGGTAATTTTCAGGCCCAGTTTGCCCGCGCTCTGGATAATGCTGTCGACATCCCACGCCGGGTCGACAACCGCGGTACGGCGTGTGGCAATGTCTTCTACCAGGTAGACAAAATTTTCCATCGGGCCCAGTTCCAGCGCGTGTACCTTGAATCCAGATTCAGACATGGTTGCATCTCCTAAAAATAGTTCGAATCATTATACTCAGATGCTGGATTTATTGCTCGAATCTACCGACAATAGCGGCCTTTTTTGAAAACCCCCGGCCCCGGCTAAAACCGGTCCGTAATGGATATGATAAACATGAATGATTCTGTCGTAAGAAAAGTGGTACTGGCTTACTCAGGTGGTCTTGATACCTCGGTGATACTGAAATGGCTTGAAGACGAATACGACTGCGAAGTTGTCACTTTTACAGCCGACATCGGCCAGGGAGAAGAGGTTGAACCTGCCCGCGAAAAAGCTAAAAAATATGGTGTAAAAGAGATTTATATCGAGGATTTACAGGAAGAATTTGTTCGAGATTTTGTATACCCGATGTTCCGCGCTAACACCCTGTACGAGGGTGAATACCTGCTTGGTACCTCGATTGCGCGGCCCCTGATATCCAAACGATTGATCGAAATTGCAAAGCAGACCGGGGCCGATGCGGTGTCGCATGGCGCGACCGGAAAGGGCAATGACCAGGTGCGTTTCGAGCTGGGTGCCTATGCCCTGAATCCGGATATTCGCATTATTGCTCCCTGGCGTGAATGGGATCTCAATTCGCGTCAAAGCCTGTTGGCTTATGCCGAGGCAGCGGGAATTGCGATCGAGCAAAAGCAGGCCACACAGTCACCTTATTCGATGGATGCCAATCTACTTCATATCTCCTACGAAGGTGGCAGCCTGGAAGACCCCTGGGTCGAGGCAGATGATGATATGTGGCGCTGGAGTGTTTCGCCCGAGGCGGCGCCTGGCAAACCGACCTATCTTGAACTAGGCTATAATCAAGGCGATATAGTTTCGATCAATGGTGAGACATTGACCCCGGCGCAAGTGTTGACACGACTCAATGCGGAAGCCGGTGCGAATGGTGTCGGTCGACTCGATATCGTAGAGAATCGCTATGTCGGTATGAAATCGCGCGGTTGTTACGAAACGCCGGGCGGTACCGTGATGATGAAGGCACATCGTGCGATCGAGTCGATTACACTGGATCGTGAAGTGGCGCATTTAAAGGACGAGCTGATGCCGAAATACGCCAGCCTGATCTATAACGGTTACTGGTGGAGTCCGGAACGTAAAATGATGCAGCAAATGATCGATGCATCGCAGGTAACAGTGAACGGTGAGGTTCGCGTCAAGCTTTACAAGGGCGCCGTCACCGCGGTAGGCCGAAAATCTGCTAGCAACAGCTTGTTTGACCAGGCGATCGTAACCTTTGAGGATGACCAGGGTGCCTACAATCAAAAAGATGCAGAAGGTTTCATTAAACTAAATGCTTTGCGCATGAGAATAGCAGGGAGATTATGATGTTTAAGTCAAACAATATTTACTGGATATTGCTGGTAACCCTGACCCTGTCAGCTTGTTCTGACCAGGATGAAGACAGCGCGGTAGCAGAAGCCCAGCTAGTGGTAACTGAGTCTCAGAAAGCGGTACCCGAATCCCAGAAAACAGTCCCCGCAAGCCAGAAAACAGTTCCCGCAACCCGTAAAATAGTCCCCGGAACCCAGGAACATAATTTTATCGAATCGGTTAAGTTGGTTGAAATGGCAGGCCGCACATTACAGAGCGGTGGAATGAAATCGCAGGCAGAGATAGACAAGGCGCTGAAAAAAATGGATCAGGGCCTGCAATTGGCATTCCAGGTCGAAAATAGTTTTCTCAAGTCACTTGACGCTCGCCTCGGTAAAAATTATCAGCGTTATTTTATTAAGGGAATTGAGACCTACCGGCTCGGTATTGAAGCGGGAATTCAAAGTGACCAGTTAGCGGGATTACAACTACTGGGCCAGTGGGCTGAATTCTGGTCTGCCGAGAAAAAAGCCATCCAGGCGAAATTACGGTCGGGCTAGGCTATCCCATTGAAGGAGTAATAGGATTAGTAGTCCGGAAACGGAGTGTAAATTCCATGCACACTGTCAGGGGTTATGTGTCGGGCCAGGTACAGGGTGTTGGATTTCGATATTTTGTCAAGCGACATGCCGACCAGTTGGCGGTTAACGGCTATGCGAAAAATCTGCCGGACGGTCGCGTAGAGTTTTTACTTCAGGGGGAGAAATTGGCCGTTTTGTCAGTAGTTGACACTATTCGCAGCGGGCCCTCCTGGTCGCGGGTTACTGATGTTAAAGTTGAAGAAATCGTCGGCGGCGAGACCAGTGCTCGATTTCGTACGCTTTGACATGAATCTCCGGGATTAGCCTGGTATCGGAGTTTAGCTACCATCACTACTCAGATTAACAGTTGCACTACCGCCATCATCGACAAGTACGTCAAAAACGATGGGTCGGCAACAGACCTGGCAATCTTCGATATATTCCTGCACCTCTACCGAGCAATCGATTAGTACCTGAATAGATTGCCAGCAATACGGGCATTGGGTATTGATTTCCTCAAGCCGGTTTGCGGTCATTCCCCGGGTCTCATCCTCATTATCTTGCCACTGTCGGTGGAGAAATAAATCCAGCCTTCGGGACTTTGCGCGAGCGCTCTGATGCGCTCGTTCAAATCACCCAACAAACGCTCCTCGGCAATCGCTTTATTATCGGTTGAAATAGAGACGCGATTCAGATGCCTGAGCTTCAGTGCGCCGGAAAACAGACTGCCCTGCCATTGCGAGAACGCGGTGGCGGAATACAACATCAAACTGCCCGGTGCAATGGAAGGAATATAAACCTTTACCGGTTGCTCCATACCCGCTTTTTCAGTGCCTTCCCCGATACTCACCGGGCCCCAGTACTCCTTGCCGTAACTGATTACTGGCCAGCCATAATTAGCGCCTTTTTCGATCAGATTAATTTCATCACCGCCACGAGGGCCATGCTCTATCGACCACAGATTACCGCTAATAGTATCGTATAGGAGTCCCTGGGGATTGCGGTGACCATAACTCCAGATTTCCGGCAACATATTTTGCTGGAATAAAAACGGATTATCATCCGGAATACTGCCATCGAGCCTGAGTCGTAAAATAGTGCCCGCATGGTTGCTCAAGATTTGCGAATTGGCACGCTCACCCCGATCACCGATACCAAAAAACACGTGACCCTGTTGATCAAAGGCGATTCGACTACCGAAATGTCGATAGGTACTGGTAGCCGAAGCTGTCACTATCAGGTCCTGCCAATCAAAAAGCCGAGATCCGGTGCGCCTTGCCCTTGCCAATGTGGTCACCGCACCAGAAATAGTGCTTTTGCTATAGGTAAAATATAACCAGCCTTTTACCGCATAATCTGGACTCTTGGCAACATCGAGCATGCCACCCTGTCCTTCGGTGTCTACCTCGGCCGCACCTTTCAACTGGGTGATTTCCAGGCTATCAAGATTCAGGATTTTGATATTGCCCTCGCGCTCGGTGAAAATCAGCTCGTGATCGTTGAGGAATGCCATGCCCCATGGCACACCAAGCCCCTGGGCAACCCGTTCCAGTTTAAAATTTGGGTTGGACTGGTTGATCACTTGAGTACTGGCAGCCTGTGACTGAAGCGAGAAAGGTATCAGCAGCACCTGTAATACCGTGATCACTGCAACCAGACTGAATTTTTTGAACACCGGCCGATGGTTCATGAATTAATCAGAGACTCCCCAGGAGAAAGCTGCAAAAATACGGGTTTCAAAGCCAGATTATAACGCCATTGGACTGAACGCATTGAATAAACCTGAACACAAAATTCAAATTTCTCGAAATGCAGGTTGACTCTACACCGATCCGTTCCGACCTGGTCCTCATCGGAGGCGGACACAGCCATCTGTTTGTAATGAAATACCTGGCCATGAATCCGATTCCGGGAATGCGCCTGACCTTGATCACGCGAGATCTGCATACGCCTTATTCGGGCATGCTGCCCGGATTCATCGCAGGGCACTATGATTTCGACGACGCACATATTGATCTGCGGCCGCTTTCGATTTATGCCCGGGCTCGTCTCATTCGTGCCGAGGTGAGTGCTATCGATGTCGAGCAAAAAGTGATAAAGATGACCAATCGGCCGACAATTTCCTACGACCTGTTGTCGATTAATATTGGCTCGAGACCAGCAATGCCGGAGTTAGTCGATGCCGGAGAAAATCAGTTTGCGGTGAAGCCGATTGACTATTTCCTGACTCGCTGGCAGAAACTGGAACAGCGAATACTGATGTCGCCGACGCCGGTGAAACTGGCTATCGTTGGCGCCGGTGCTGGCGGCGTCGAGCTGGCGCTTTCTCTGCAATACCGCATAGAGCAGGCGTTAGCCCCATCCCGGAAGGTCGAACATCACCTCGAAATCAGCCTGGTCACCGATGACGAGCAGATATTATCAGCATTTAACCCCCGACTGCGGCGGCGCTTTGCGCGTGTACTCAAGTCTCGTAACATCAAGGTGCATTGTAATGCGCGCGTGCAGCAATTCGATAACGGTTGTATGAGAGTTGAAAACAGGGATTCTATCCAGTCCGACGCGGTGATCTGGGTAACCAATGCATCCGCCCCGGGCTGGTTATCAGCAACAGGCTTAAAACTTGATAGTGACGGATTTATTGCAGTCAATGATCGTTTGCAAAGTTGTTCGCACCCACAAGTGTTCGCCACCGGAGATATCGCCTCAGTCGATCGGTACCCACGCCCGAAATCGGGTGTTTTTGCCGTGCGTCAGGGCATTCCGTTGGCAAGGAACCTGGCGCGTAGTCTTCAACATCAACCCTTGAAATCATTCAGACCGCAAAAGCAGTTTCTGTCTCTAATATCAACCGGTGAACCCTATGCTGTGGCGGCCAGAGGGCCCTGGTCGGCGGAAGGCGCCTGGTTGTGGTTGTTGAAAAACTGGATCGACCGCCGATTCATGCGCCAGTTTAGCGACTTGCCTGAAATGAAGGAACAAGCTGACGATTCGGAAAATGTCCGGGGTCTCGAGATTCCGACAATGCGCTGTGGTGGCTGTGGTTCCAAGATCGGCAGTAAAATACTGGGACGGGTACTGTCTGCCTGGCAGCCGAATCGAAACAGATGGTGCTAACCGGTCTCGATACGCCCGATGATGCGGCCATTATCGACATTCCGGCGAATCGAAAACTGGTGCAAAGCGTCGATTACTTTCGCAGCTTTTTAAACGACCCCTTCCTGTTTGGCAAAATAGCCACGAATCATGCCATTAATGACCTGCTTGCCATGGGAGCAGAACCTCACAGCGCGATGGCAATCGCTTCGATTCCCTATGCCGACGAGTCCAAGCAGGAAGAAGAACTATTTCATCTCATGTCCGGTGCTGTCGAGTGTTTGCAGGAAAATAGTACAAAGCTGGTTGGTGGACACTCCAGCGAATCGGGTGAAATGGCTTTTGGACTGTCGGTAAATGGTTTTGCCTCGCCAGCACAATTGTTTTTAAAATCAGGCATGCAGCCGGGTGATTGCCTGATATTGACCAGGGCGCTCGGCAGCGGTGTACTATTTGCTGCAGATATGCGTCGTAAAGCGAAAGCCAGGTGGATCGAGGAGGCAGTGTCGCAAATGCTGATGTCCAACCGCGATGCTATGCTGTCTCTACGCAAACATGGAGCGACCGCCTGCACCGACGTGAGTGGATTTGGTTTGGCCGGTCATTTATTCGAAATGATCCAGGCCTCGGCTGTCGCAGTCGAGATCGATCCACTACGACTGCCATTGATGGAAGGCGCGCTGGCGACCGTTGAACGTGGCATTTTGAGTTCATTGCAAACGCAGAATATGCGGGTCAAGCATGCCATCGAGGATAACGATAATATGGCGAGCCTGGCTCAGTATGCCTTATTATTTGATCCTCAAACCGCGGGTGGACTACTGGCTAGTGTACCCGCGGACAGGGCAGGTGCCTGTATCGATGATCTGCGATCACATGGGTATGGACAGGCGGGAATTATAGCCAGGGTAATTAACCCGTTCGATCAGGCTAAATTTATGCGATTAAGAACAACCCATTGATTGGATTACTGTTATCCGGACAGGTTGCTTAAACCTTGGCTACCTGACTTTCGAACTCTAGCGAACTAATATGTGCCTTTCAATCAGAATAAATGTGGACTAATACACTTTTACACTTTATTTCCCGGAGCATCTTCTGTGACTCCAGGCAAAACTCAATACGCGCGCAGCGGTAGCGCCCATATTGCCTACGATATGTATGGGCATGCCTCCGTATCTTTATAGAGGGTGCGTTTCTATCCGTTCGCCCGGGATAGCGTGTGCCCAGTACTTCCTATACACTCCCAACAGCCTGTTTAATTGTTTAACGCAAAATAATTTACATTGATAGATTGGTACATAGAAGGCGTCCAGTTTGGACATTGCAATTGCGCTTACGGTTGCCCCTGCCAGTTTGAAGCAGAATCAACCTATGACGACTGTATTGGTTTCGAGGTAGTACATATTAATAAAGGCCATTTTGGTGATGTGGATCTGAGCGGCCTCAATGTCGCGATGCTGACTGGGATAGAAGATCCTGTCCATGAGAGCCAAGACAATCTCCAGGTCGTCATAGACGAACTCGCTGACTTTCAGCAAAGAAAATCACTGAAACAAATTCTTCATGGTAAAGAGACTGAAGATGCGGCTACACACTGGTGGGTCTATTGTATGCTCGCCGATATCATTCATCCGACGTTATACAAATCGATTAAATTTGATATTGATATCGAGGCGCGTACCGCAGCGGTCAATATTCCCAGCGTACTGGAATCCACAGGACGTCCAATAATAGCTGCTCATAGCGGTAAGGAGCACAGGGTAGCTATTAGAATTACTAACGGAATAGAGTTTGAAATTTCGGAAATGGGCAGTGCCAGTAGTAAAACAGGCAGCGAATCAGCAGTAAGACTGGATATAGAAGATCGCTATGGACAGTTTAACCGAATTAGACTTAGCGGCTCCGGGGTTGTTCATCGCTAGCCCGAATAATTCATGAAAGTGGGCTAGGATTTGAAAAATAGCTAATCAATTCTAATTGATAAACTTATTATTATAAGTAAAGGGGTGTACATCTCTGAAATGCCCATAGTGGGCATTTTGCTAGAGAATATTTGGCTCTTTCAATATCAGTAACACAATTGCTGTTATAACGAATCCAGCCCCGGTTAATCGACCAAACCACACGCCATGAGAATACAATTTCTCAACAACAACAAATAATGCAAGACCAGCAATCCAGTAAAGGTTCATCACACCACCTGCAAATAGTAAGGCCATCAAAAACCAGCAGCAACCAAGGCAATATGCTCCATGATGAAACCCCATCATCAAAGCGCCGCGATTTCCTGGACGCCTGTGGCGGGTGATAAATTCAACAGGCGACCGACAATGCCGAAGGCAGGCTTGTTTGATTGGTGAGAATTGCCAAAAACCTGCAGCAAGCAATAGCCCTGCAGTCAAGTAAGTGCTGTTACTTTCCATCTTGAATGATAGAAGCCCTTTATTTTCCAAAATCAGCTGAATGGCAACTGCCACTAAACTAAAAAGAAACCAGGCGAGCAGATATCCAGCCGTGAAAAATGCGGTAGTTCCATAGGGAGGTTGATCTGATGTTGAGCGGCGATTCAGTGCGGCAGTGAGTAAAATAATCGGTGTGGCACTGGGCAGCATCATCGCCACCATCATTATCCACCACATGGCGAGTAGAACGTAAGTGTAACCCGCCTCGGGCATGTATGACATTCCAACTGAATTCATACCCATTCCTACACCGAAAATGGTGTATAGCGAAGCAAATGCAACGACTGACGTCAATGCGACAAGCACAATTTGGCGGTCACGGCGAAGCAGTCGTTCCAAAGAACCTAGCTCGGAGGGCATCAGGCTAGATCAGGCGTGTACGACTCCTGATCCCGAATGCTTGAGTATGTTCCATTGACCGTAGCAATCTTCCAGATTCAGCTTCACTACCGATTCGCTGCCCGTTTTCGTGCTGGCACTGCCCATCTCGGCTACTTCAAATTCGATCCCACCCGGAATTACGATCTGTACCCGATGTATGCTATCTTCAGTATGATCCGGACGGATTGGGCCACCAGTCGATTCGACCATACCCGGAATAACTGCCCGCGCTGTAACTTCTTTTATATTAATTTCACATTCAATTGGTTTATATAATGTTGGGTGAATGGTGTCGGACATGGCATGGAAAACCCACCAGTGAGTTGCTGCTTCCTCGGTTTCTTTACCATGTAGGACGGTTTCCAGTGCGGAACGCTGTTCCTCATTCGCATTCTCGTCGATTACTACCTGCATCTCTCCTTTGCCTTCCGAGATGGGTCCCGGCCAAGCATAGAACAAGGCAATTTTAAGACCGCTTAAATCCACACTTTCGAAATGTCCCTTGTCGATACGCAACACCTCGAAGCCACGACAGGTTCCATCTGTTGGAAGAGCCTCAAACTGACACGGGCAACCGTAGGCACAGTTACAATTCCCGTATACTTCTCCTTCTATATACCAATCTTTCACGATATTCCCCCATGCTTTGGATGGATAAAAAAGTAAATTAAAAGATCAAAAATGCTGAATCAACATCAGGCTACACCACTAGGCACATTAGTCAAGATGACGTGTTTTTGACTATATCGCTATTTATTTAAGAAAATGGATAGGGGGTGCCCCATTTATCGAGCGGCTGGCTAGTGCCGGAAGCCGAGGTTAATCCAGGAATTTTCATCGGCAGTTAACATGAAAGCTGACCTTCCGATTCTGCTTGGTTACTTCTCTGCGCGGTTGAAACCATCGAGGCGATTAACTGCCAGGAATATAATACTGGCTATAACATTCATACAATTTCCGATCTAATTCGATAATGTGCCTGGTATAACCTGATCGAGGATGTTTTTAGCAAAGACTTAACTTCGGTGTTTGAGTAATCCCGATTCTTCAATTACCCGTGCGCAGGCTTCTTCCTGGTGGGGTGCCATCAGATGGGCACCCGCACAGCCGTTTATTTCGTAAAAGCCCTGTAGCAGTTCAGCGCAAATAGCCCGGCCCTCGGCTTTTTGGTCGTCGGCACCATCGAGTCGCTTGATGATTGCCTCGGGTATGTCAACACCAAACAAATTCGCGTCCATCCAGCGTGCTGATTTAGCCGAGGCCAGAGGACCTATACCAATCAGAAAGTGGGCTTTTTCGGTAATGCCTTCCTCAACCAGTCGGTGGCAGTATCGCTCTACTATGCCGAGATCAAAGCAATACTGGGTCTGGAAAAACTGTGCGCCGTTGTCGATCTTGGCCAGAATCCGCGCGGGCGACCAGTCAGGGCCTGGGTCGCTCGGTACCTCGGCACCCCCGAGGTACAGGGCAGGTGGCGGATTGATTTCCCTGCCCGATGGGTAGGTTCCGAGATCACGCATATCACGTATCTGGCGCATCAATTTGCCACTATCTATTTCGAATACCTCGGC
>Ga0164320_10000923_pt1 | contig 10302 bp, 9 predicted proteins | sample GuaBasSediGuay11_FD_113736 | JGI IMG/M metagenome (GOLD analysis project Ga0164320, IMG submission 113736) | Subseafloor sediment microbial communities from Guaymas Basin, Gulf of California, Mexico - Guay11, Core 4567-28, 0-3 cm | ecosystem: Environmental > Aquatic > Marine > Hydrothermal vents...
CCTGGAGATGTCCCGCTTACAGGCTATCGACTATATGCAAGTGCTGTCAGTGATATACACAACCAACCCATCAGACGGAGGCGTTCTGTAGCCCGCATTATTGATTCTTGCCACCACCACGACATTTTGGTGAATCGGTCACCTTGCCTGAACGAAGTTCCCATTCTTGTGGAGTCAGAGTATGCAGGGCGAGGGCGTGGATTTGCTGCAATTCCCGCTGCAGCGTCTTGTTTACCATACGATGACGCTTGATCAGCATTTGATCGTTAAACCGCGCGCTGACAATAGTGACTTTGAAATGTGATTCAGAACCGGGCGCCACATTATGCATATGGCTTTCATTTTCGACCTGCAAATGATCGGTGTTGAATTCACTGCTAAGTTTTTCTTCGATGGTAGATTGAACCGACATATTATTTGAGTTTGCTGTTTAGCCGAGATCTTTGAGAGATTGCCTGATCGCCTCAGAGACTTCTTCCATGGTCTGGAAACGATCTTCCTGCTTTACCGCCATCATTTTCTGTATCAGTTTGCTCGGCACAGCGCCAACCGATTCTCTCACCTCCTGGGCCGGTTTGGCGTTTCCTTTGATATGTTGAAACAGCAGCGCCATGGGTTCGCCCCGATAGGGAAGCTCCCCGCAAAGCATGCTATAAGCGATTACCCCCAACGCATAGATATCACAGCGGCGATCTGCTTCACGTCCCCTGGCTCGCTCCGGTGATATATAGGCAGGGGTACCAATGATTAAACCGACCTGAGTCAGGGCCTCTTCGGTACTTTTCGTATTCGAAGCCGAGGCAATACCAAAGTCCACGACCTTGACCAGGCCTGTATTATCCATGAGGATATTACTCGGTTTCAAATCACGGTGAATGACGTCCTGATTATGCGCCGCGGCCATGCCATCGCTTACCTGCAACAGAATTTCCAGACCTTCTCTGGGTTCGAAGTATTTCTTTTTGCGCAAAATTTCGTCGATTCCCTCGCTCTCGAAAAACTCCATTGAAATGGCACTGAGTTCGTCTTTGGAGAGCATATCGTGGATGCGTATTACATTCGGATGGCTGATTTTTCGCGAGTATTTGACTTCGCGCATAAATCGTTCGCGCGAATCTTCATCGGCAGTCAGTTCCGGGTGCATGAATTTCAGAATCACATTTTCGCCAACCATTTCGTCGCGAGCAAGCATCACGCGCCCCATCGCTCCACGGCCAATTTCCTTGTCAATCTTATAGCGATCCAGCCATATATCGCCCTTTATGAAACTCTCGATATTGGCAGCCTGAACCGGCTTGAAAGGCTCGACAGTTGCCTTGCTGGTAAGCGCCTCGGTCTCGTCGAATCTGGTCAGGCGGGTATCAAAGTATTCATCATGATCTATCTGGAGCTCACTCAATTCAAATTCTTCGGTGAGGTGTTTGACTACCTGCCCCGCGGTATCCCTTACCGTGACCTGTAGCCTGGGCACCGCTGCCATCAACTGCTCACGTATCAGCTCGGCGTGTCTCTCTTTGGCCAGCTTACCGATACTCTCCAGCGCTTCGCGTTGTATCTGGGCTTCGGGCATCTTCAGGCAAAGGAAACAAATTTCCAGCCCCTTGGTAAATCCAAGCTCACTCGCAGCCTTCATAATCGCCACGGCAGATTCAGGATATTTTTCGAGCACCTTGTTCAATAATGGGATCGATTCCCGCTTTGCGGATTTGCCAACCACTTCGATAGCGGCTTCGCGGACCTGCCAGTTTTCATGCAGGGCGTTATTCCAGACGACCTCGAGGTTAGTTGAATCGCCGCTTTTCGCGGCAAACAGTTGTGCGTTGCTGCGGATAAATTCGTTTTCGTGTCCACACAGACCGCTAGCCGCGCTGGCCAGATTTTTATTAGCATGGCTATGCAGGCACTTTAGCGCCTGGTCCTTACCCCACCATTCCTGCTTGTCGAGCGTGCCTAGAAATTTCTCCAGTCCTTGTTCAGTTACATGTTCGACCACGAGCTTGATAAACATTTCCCGGGTTTCATTCGATTTATCCACGACCCAGGGCGCGAGCCTCGACACCAGCTCGGTATCTGCCTGAACCTGCAAAATCTCCGTTGCGATCTCCCGCTCGATACCTGACATGGTTTCAATAAAAGGCAGCAGTGGCGATATGTCAAATTTGAAGTTGAGGCTCTTGAGCGCCTTAAGTGTTTCCATAAAAATCGTTTTATTGCTATCGGAGAGAAACCTGGCAATTACCCTGGCGACTTCCGGTTGATCAACCTGGCTGAAATAACGTAGCAGGATTATTTTCAGGTTCGGACTTTTAATCGCGGCCGGATCGATATTGAGTGCTTCCAGGTTTAGTGGTATCTCGGATTCCCCGGCCAGCTTCAGTAATCGTTCAGCGTCGGCCCCGTCAAGTTTCAACGCATTGCCAATGATTTGCTCGGGTTTCAAAATCTTTCTTTGAAATTCGAGAATATCGATTACCTCGGATCGTGATACGTCGCTCTGGTGAAGTTTATGAAATAGCTTGCTGGGACTGATCTGGGTTGACCGTGACAGAATCGAGGCGGCAGTCGCGCGAATGTTGGTGTGAGTGTCATCCAGACTGCCAAGGAATAACTCCTCGGTGCCAGGCTCGATATTCTCCCGACAAATCTCTTTCAGGATCTCTTGATGCAGGCCGGAGGTATCCGGAATAGCCTGGATCAGGAGCTCCAGCGAGTCGCTGGCTGATTGACGAATCTTTTCGGTTAACGCCTTGCCTTTATCGGATTCCAGATCCTCACAATTGAGGAACTTTTTCAAAGTTCGTTTAAAAAAAATCGAGCCTAAAACTGCCATGTTATTATCATGTAGCCTGGTTATGGTCTAGTTGTTATGCGCTAGCCTGCATATTGCATGAAGGGAACGAATAGTAATAAGTAGAATTCATGTTAAAACTTTACCGTTCCTCTTAAAATCATTTTTTTTGTTACCTGGCGTGCCGCCTTCGTGCAATATGCAGGTTAGCCCGCATTTCTCACCAGGATGACAGGCCCTCGCTTGTTCTTTGAATCCACAAGTGATTTTCTTCAGTCGGCAATACGCACTGTTATTCCGCTCCTTCAGAAAACCCCTTGTGAATCCAAAGCCCTGCGCGATCATCCCGCCCCCTGGTGAGAAATGCGGGCTAGGACGCGACCTTTCGGGTTTACCCATTGATTATAGACATAAATTTACCGGAAAAGTCCAGCCCTGGCCAATTAATGCGCGCAAGATCTCAATGAAACGACTGTTTCTCGAAGCTGAAGCGCTTGTCGGCGTCAATATCGACCGAAATGAGGTCACCAGACGCAAATTCTCCGGCGAGCAGGGACATCGCGATCGGGTTCTCAATCACCTGTTGAATCTCGCGTTTCAAAGGTCGTGCGCCGTACACCGGATCAAATCCAATTTCAGCCAGGGCATCCAGGGCCGCATCGCTGAACGATATGGCAATGTCTTTTTCCCTGAGGCGATCGCCCAGTCCCTGCAACTGTATTTTTGCAATGGTGCGAATCTGCTGCAGGGTCAATGGGTGGAATACCACGGATTCATCGATACGGTTGATGAATTCCGGTCTGAAATGAGTTGCTACCAGTTGCATCACCGCCTGCTTGATTTGATCGTAGTTCTGCTCACCCGCTAGCGCCTGGATTTCGCTGGAACCGAGGTTTGAAGTCATCACGATTACCGTATTCCTGAAATCGACTGTGCGCCCCTGTCCATCGGTAAGCCGACCATCGTCGAGTACCTGTAACAGGATATTGAACACGTCGGGATGCGCTTTTTCGATTTCATCCAGCAGGATTACCGAATAGGGGCGACGTCTTACCGCTTCGGTCAGGTATCCACCCTGTTCGTAGCCGACATAACCCGGGGGTGCGCCCACCAGGCGGGCAACACTATGCTTTTCCATAAATTCAGACATGTCGATACGGATCATTGCATCTTCGGTATCGAACAGGAAATGTGTCAAGGCCTTGGTAAGCTCGGTTTTACCGACGCCGGTCGGCCCGAGGAATAAAAACGAGCCATTGGGTCGCGTTGGATCCGACAGCCCGGCACGCGAACGGCGAATGGCATCGGAAACAGCTTTCACCGCCTCTTCCTGCCCTATTACCCGCTCACCAAGCCTGGCTTCCATTTCCAGCAATTTTTCACGTTCCGATCCGAGCATCTTGGCAATCGGAATGCCGGTCGCACGCGACACCACATATGCTATTTCTTCTTCGCCAACCTTGTTGATCAACAGTTTCATATCCTGCATTTCAACATTGGCGGCCAGATCGAGTTGTTTTTCCAGTTCTGGTATTCGTCCGTACTGCAATTCAGACATGCGCGTCAGGTCGCCGGCGCGCTGTGCCGTTTCCAGATCCAGGCGTGCTCGCTCAAGTTCTTCTTTCACCTGGGTAGCACCCTGCAGGGCCGCTTTTTCCGCTATCCACACCTCGTCGAGGTCTGAATACTCGCGTTCCAGCTTGACTATTTCCGCTTCCAGAATATCACGGCGTTTCTTGCTCGCCGCGTCGCTTTCCTTCTTCAGCGCCTCGCGTTCAATCTTGAGCTGAATAAGACGCCTTTCGAGTCGGTCCATATCTTCCGGCTTGGAATCGATTTGCATGCGGATACTACTGGCTGCTTCATCGATCAGGTCAATCGCCTTGTCAGGTAACTGTCGATCGGTAACATAGCGATAGGACAGGGTCGCCGCGGCCACGGTAGCGGGATCGGTAATATCGACACCATGGTGAACCTCGTATCTTTCCTTCAGACCCCGCAGAATCGCAATGGTATCTTCGACGCTGGGTTCCTGCACCAGCACCTTTTGGAAGCGACGTTCCAGGGCCGCGTCTTTTTCGAGATACTGGCGGTATTCATCCAGCGTAGTGGCGCCGATACAATGCAATTCACCCCTTGCCAGCGCGGGCTTGAGCATATTGCCCGCATCCATCGCGCCTTCGGCCTTGCCGGCGCCGACCATGGTATGTAATTCATCGATGAATAAAATGATTTGGCCTTCCTGCTTGGCGAGGTCGTGTAACACCGCCTTGAGTCGTTCCTCGAACTCACCACGAAATTTTGCGCCGGCTATAAGCGCTCCCATATCGAGCGACAATACGCGCTTTTTCTTCAGGCCTTCGGGTACCTCGCCATTGATGATGCGCTGGGCGAGGCCCTCGACAATCGCGGTCTTGCCGACGCCGGGCTCACCGATTAATACCGGGTTATTCTTGGTGCGCCTTTGCAACACCTGTATGGCGCGCCGAATTTCTTCGTCACGGCCTATCACCGGGTCCAGCTTGCCCTGCTCCGCCTGCTCGGTTAAATCGATGGTGTACTTCTCCAGCGCCATGCGCTGGTCTTCGGCGTTGGCGTTGTCCACCGCCTGACCCCCGCGGATCGATTCCACGGCAGCGGCAATTGCCTTTTTCTCAGCACCAGCTCACGACAATACCTCTTTTAGCGGCCCCTTATCATCCATCGCCGCAAGCACGAACAGCTCGGAAGATATGAACTGATCCTTGCGCTGCTGGGCCAGCTTGTCGGTGACATTCAACAGCTTGCCAAGCGCGTTGGATATATGCAGGTCACCATCGGCGCCTTCGACTCGCGCCTGATGCTCGAGTAACTCACCCAATTGCGAACGCAGCAAATTGATATTTACCCCGGCCTGGGTAAGCAACGGCCGTACCGAACCACCCTGCTGGTCGAGTAAGGCAGTCATAAGGTGTACGGGTTCGACAAACTGATGATCGCGCCCCACGGCAAGTGATTGCGCGTCGGCCAGGGCGTCCTGAAATTTACTCGTTAATCGATCCATTCGCATCGACTGAATCCTCTATTTATTAAAACTAATCGATAGATAAGATTAATATCGGTTTTTTCAAGCCTAGCAATTGATCCAGATCAACGAAGCCATACGCCCGGTCACCGCTTCTCGCCTGTAGGAATAAAACAGATCCCGGTCACGGTAGCTACAATGCCTGTCCCTGTCTAGTTCAGTCACCCCCAGTTGCGTCAGGATCAGCTCGGCCAGACCGGCAAGATCGCAAAGCCAGTGTCCCTCGCCGTGCTCGCTGAAACAGGATATCGCCTCCGCTGTCGAATCCAGGAAAGCTTCACGCACCTCCTCGCCCACTTCAAAGCAGGCCTGCGATATACCAGGGCCGATCCAGGCCATCAGGCTGGCGGCAGGAGATTTCATCGCCTCGAGCGCCGCTTGAATCACAGCTGCCTGCAAACCACGCCAACCGGCATGCACCGCGGCAACCTCGGTACCTTCACGGTTACACAATAAAATTGGCAGGCAATCGGCGGTCATGACCACGGCGACCGTACCCAGGCTTCGGGTAACCGCCGCGTCGGCATCACGACTATGATCAACTTCAAGCGTGACTACCCGGTTACCATGGGTCTGGTTTATCCAGCAAGGCTCACCTGGTAACGACCTGTAACGCCTCAGCAGGCTCCGATTTTCGGCTACCCGTTGAGCGTCATCGCCAACGTGGGTGGCCAGGTTGAAGCTGTCGAAAGGCATATCGCTTACACCCCCGCCACGTGTGGTACAAAAGGCATGTACCCCTGGCGGTGCATTCCACTCGGGTTGAATGGTGTTAATCATTCATATCCTGATTCAGGGCTGCGAGCATCTGCGTCAAATCATCCGGCACCGCGGCTTCGAAACTAATCATCTGATGGCTTCGCGGATGTTCCAGGCTGAGTCTCCGGGCGTGTAAGGCCTGGCGCTTGAACCCCTGAATTTGCGCAGCCAGTAAATCATTGATACCCGGGGGTAGTTTTAGTCGACCGCCATACAGGCTATCGCCCAGCAAAGGGTGACGAATATACGCCATGTGCACCCTGATCTGATGGGTTCGCCCGCTTTCGAGTTGCACATTGACCAGGCTGTGGTGACGAAATTTCCTTGCCACCTGAAAATGGGTAATGGCGATTTTTCCGGTTTCCTGCACCGACATTTTTTTACGTTTTTGTGGATGGCGCGCGATACAGGTTTCGATGGTCCTGCCCGCGGTCACCACGCCCTGGGTAATCGCGATATATTCACGCTTTACCAGGCGCGACTGTATCTGCTCGACCAGCCAGTTATGCGCGCTCAAGTTTCGCGCCACTACCATCACCCCGGTTGTATCCTTATCCAGGCGATGTACAATGCCGGCGCGAGGCAATTGTTCCAGCCTGGAGTCGAGTTCCAGCAGGCCGTTGACCAGGGTGCCATCTTCATGCCCTGCCGCCGGATGGACGACGAGGTTGGCAGGCTTGTTGATGATATAAATATCATCGTCCTGGTGTAATATTTCGAACTCTACCGGTTGCGGTTTGTCCAGGATTACCGCCTGTTGCGGAACATCGAGATCGACCAGGTCACCAGGGTATACTTTTTGTTTTGGCTTGCAGTTCTGCCGATTCAGACAGACAAACCCCTGCTGGATCCATTGCTGAATTTTACTGCGCGAATAGTCCGGCAATAGTTGCTGCAGCGCCTGGTCGAGGCGGCAACCCGCCTGCAGCTTATCGATCTGGAACTGTTGCTGAATTAATTTCATTGACTGGTTATACTGCTTGTTTGACTGGTCGGCAAGTTGAGACTGGTAACAATCTCCTGAATCCGTGGGTTCAGGAGTCAATTAGAAAACTTACACATGCGTTCAATCATATTAATCCTCGTGATTCTAAGCCTGATCGGTTGCAGTACGGCAAATACTGATGATATTACAGCCGAGTGGCCTGTCGAACAGCTTTATAGTGAAGCCCGTAAAGAACTCAGCGACGGCAATTACCTGACCTCGATCGAGTACTATGAAACCCTCGAATCGCGATTTCCATTCGGCAACTATGCAACCCAGGCACAGATAGATGTTGCCTATGCTTACTTCAAATTCGATGAACCGGATTCGGCGATTACAGCCATCGACAGGTTTATCAAGCTTCACCCGCGTCACGAATCGGTGGACTACGCCTACTATCTCAAGGGACTGGTCAATTTCGAGCGCGGCGGCTCACTCCTGGATTTTCTCTACGAACGAGATTTATCGGATTTCGACAAGCATCTATTGCTCACCAGCTATCGTGATTTTCGCTTACTGCTGGAACGCTTCCCTTCCAGCAAGTATGTAGCCGATGCCCACAAACGCATGGTATACCTGCGTAATCAACTGGCCTCAGCCGATTTAAAGATTGCCCGCTACTATGCATCGAGAAAGGCCTGGGTCGCCGTCACCAACCGCACCAAACTGATACTGCAAAACTACCAGGGTACCCATAGCATCAAACCGGCACTGGAGATGCAACTGCAAGCCTACCAGCAGCTCGGCCTGGATGAGCTGGCACAGGATACGCAAAGAATTATCGATTTGAATTTTGGTAATGAAACCTGACATCAACCCATCAGCTGGTATTTAATACTACCTTGGGCGCCGCACATTGCCCCTGGTGCAATTCCGCAAAGGCTTCAGCTCCCTGAGATAGCGGGCGCTGTTCGACCCAGTCCAGTTTACCGAGCGCACCGCTATACAATTTTTGCAAGGTCACACGCAAATCCACCGAGGTATAGGTATAGGTACCGATGAAAGTGATCTCGCGCAGGGTCATCGATCGCGCGTCCAGGGATCCCTGGTTATCCATCAATCCGATATGCACCACCACGCCCCCCGATTTCACCGCGACAATTGACGCATCGCGCGTGATAGCACCACCAACCGCGTCGAATACCAGGTCATAACTGGCGGGTTGTGTCGCTGTTGTCAGCGGATCGAAAACCCGGATATCGCTGTGTCGCTCAACACTGGCACGCCGCAGAGGGTTGGTTTCAGCGATTTCGACCTGGACTAGACCCTTGTCTCGTAAAATCAATGCGGTCAGTAAACCAACCGAACCGGCGCCGATGACCAGTGCGCCGGCTTCGCTCAGCGGGCGGGCCGATACCCGCTCCGCCAGCAATACCGCGTGCAGTCCGGTAGCACCCGGTTCGGTGAGCGCCGCCTCGGCACTATCCATATCTTCTGGCACCGTTATCAAGTTGCGTTCCGGGATCGCAATTTGCTCGGCGAAGGCGCCTGCGCGATACATACCGATGAGATCACGCTTCGCACATAAATTCTGCCGACCACCCAGACAATGCTGACAAAGCCCGCAGGTAATCAGGGGATTGAGCACCACCCGTTGCCCGGGCTGACTGCCCTCGAGTACCCTGCCCACGGCTTCGTGTCCGAGAATCAATGGCGGCACCCGCCGCTCGTCGTGACCCAGGTAGGCATGCATATCAGACCCACATATGCCAATCGAGTCGATCGCAATCATCGCATCGCCAGGCCCGGGGACGGGTTCAGGCTCATCGCGGTAGGTCATTTCTTTGTGTGCGGTGTAAACCAGCGCTTTCATTTGGCGGTAAACCCTCCATCGATGGCGAGCGTTTGTCCGGTAATATAGTTTGATGCCGCGGAGGCGAAGAACAGGGTAATACCGAATAAATCATCGAGCTCACCGTTACGTCCTAGCGCGGTTTGTTGCGCCGCCCATTCCCGCTTTTCGTCATTCTCGAACACCGGGGCGGTTAGCTCGGTGGGAAAGAATCCCGGCGCAATCGCGTTGCAGCATATGCCAAAGGGCGACCAGGCCTCGGCCATGGCCCGGGTCAGCTGGCATACACCGCCCTTGGAAGCGCCGTAAGCCAGGCCATTTGCAAACGCGCGCGTGGATTGAAGCGAGGCGATATTGATGATGCGGCCGAATTTCTGTTCCCGCATGTGGGGGATAAACTCGCGAGAAAAGAAGAAAGGGATCGCAAGATTCAGGTTCAGGGTCAAATCCCAGCTATCAAACGAAACTTCATCAACGGCTTCGCGTAAATTTATCCCCGCCGCGTTGATGACCCCATCAATACCGCTGTCTATGCTGGCCTTGCAGCGTTCGGCGACATCGACAAGACCTTCACGCTGATTCAAATCGGCAACCACATAGGCCGTTTGTTGACCCTGACGAAGAATATCTTTTACAGCCTGCTCGAGTTGCGCTTCCCGGCGCGCTACCAGCACCACATTGGCGCCCGCGGCGGCTAGATGACCCGCCATTGCCCGACCTATACCAGAACTCGCTCCGGTAACGACAAAGCTTTTACCGTTTAGTGCAAATTGGTCGAGTGAGACTGGCATATGCGGATTTTACTCAATGCCAAGATCGAAATCTTCCCCTGGAAAATACTTGTACAGTCGATCGTCGCCGGCGCGAGCGTGGCCTTCCATGCCCTCCGAGCGGGAAATTCTTGCGGTTACCGC
>Ga0164320_10000924_pt1 | contig 10302 bp, 9 predicted proteins | sample GuaBasSediGuay11_FD_113736 | JGI IMG/M metagenome (GOLD analysis project Ga0164320, IMG submission 113736) | Subseafloor sediment microbial communities from Guaymas Basin, Gulf of California, Mexico - Guay11, Core 4567-28, 0-3 cm | ecosystem: Environmental > Aquatic > Marine > Hydrothermal vents...
ACGATGCGGAAGTGGAGCTCGACGTCACCGATACCAACAATCCGTTCATGACCATCTTCGGCGCGCAGGGCACCGAAGAGGTCAACCTGCAAGACATGATGTCGCAGATGCCGGGCTTCAAGGGGCGCACCAAGCGGCGCCGGCTCCAGGTTCCCGATGCGCTCGAGGTTCTCAAGCAGCAAGAGGCCCAGAAGCTCATCGATCACGACAAGGTCCAGCGCGACGCGGTGCAACGCACCGAACAGGCGGGCATCGTTTTCTTGGACGAGATCGACAAGGTGAGCTCCGATCGCAGCGTCGGCGGTCCCGATGTATCGAGAGAAGGCGTGCAGCGTGATCTTCTTCCCATCGTCGAAGGCTCGACGGTGAGCACGAAATACGGCTCCGTGAAGACCGACCACATCCTGTTCATCGCCGCGGGGGCGTTCCACGTGTCGAAGGTCTCCGACCTGATTCCAGAGCTACAGGGGCGCTTCCCGATCCGGGTCGAGCTCGATTCGCTCGAGAAGGAAGACTTCATCAGGATCCTTACTGAGCCGAAGAACGCGCTCACCAAGCAGTACCAGGCATTGATGGCCACAGAGGGCATCGAAGTCGTCTTCGAGCACGATGCGATCGAAGAGCTTGCGGGCTATGCCGCGGAAGCGAACCGCCGCGCCGAAAACATCGGTGCTCGCCGCCTGTACACCATCATGGAGGCGCTGCTCGAAGAGCTTTCCTACGATGCATCGGAGCGCGCCCAGTCGAAGTTCCTCGTGAACGTCGACTACGTGAGGACCACGCTGGAACCGATTCTTGCGGACCAAGATCTCGCGAAATACATCCTCTGACGGGTTGCGTTGCGCGCACATTGCGGAGGGTATGGTCTCCCGGTATTCTCGCCGCTGATGCGGGTCCCGAAGCAGCTATTCATGGCCATCGTGCCGGTGTCGGTTTGGTTCAGCAGCCGGCCGTGGCTCAATTTCGCGATGCGCCCTTTGATGCGCGGGCTCGCGGCCGCCACCATGCGGATGCGGAAGGTACAACCCCAATCGACGGTCGAAGAGATCGGCAACGAGTGGCAGCGAATGTTTCCCTCGCGGCAAGGTGTGCCGATCACCAGCGTCGAAGACGAGACAGTCTACGCGGAAATCCACATTGTTTGCCCCCATCGTGGCACAGGCAACGTCGAAGGTTGCTACCGCATGATGGAGTACGATCGAAAGATGCTCGAACGCATTGGCGGTCAGTTCGTGGTGCTGAAGTCGCAGGCCGAGCCTGGCGTGGAAGTCTGTCAGGTCGCGATGCGAAAAGCCGATGTGCCGGTGGAAGACCTAGTCCCCGCTCATATCCGAGCACAGGCGTCGTCGAGGCGATAGATCTTCTGGACGGTTCATCCTCTGACGCCGTTGCGGCGCTCGGACAGCGGGCGTCGTTTGAGTTCCCGACGAAGGCCTTCTTTCTCGTCAGTCAAGGTCGGATGCTTACGTCTCTTCGAGGCGATAGATTTCCTGGATCTCTCCCAGAATTTCGCCGAATGGGATCTCTAGGTCGCGGAGCAGGCCGTTGGCGACGTCGTACACCCATCCGTGTACGATCGGGTGCCCGGTACGCACATATTGCTTTTGGACGACGGCGGTCTTGATTACGTTGACGCACTGCTCTTGAATGTTCAGCTCGACGAGCCGCCGGTAGCGCGCATCCGGGTCTTCGATGGCGTCGAGCTCACCTTGATATAGCCGGTAGACATCCCGAATCTCGCGCAGCCAACCGTTCAGCAACCCGAGGTCGGCGGGTTGCATGGCAGCCGCGACCCCGCCGCATCCGTAGTGTCCGCACACGATGACGTGCTTCACGTGGAGATGTCCGACGGCGTACTCGATGACCGACTGGGCGTTGATGTCGGTGCTGACGACGAGGTTCGCCACGTTTCGGTGAACGAACACGTCCCCGGGATCGAGCCCCATGATCTCATTGGGCGGGACCCGGCTGTCGGAGCACCCGATGAACAACAAGTCTGGGTCCTGGGACGTGGCAAGCCGGCTGAAGAAATTCGGATCTCGATGAGTGTGTTCTTCAACCCATTTGCGGTTGTTCTCGAAGACTTCGTCATACCTGGTCATGGTTCCCCTTACGTTTGCACGTTGTGTTGGGCCTCGATCGGAGGTGGGATGGATGCGGGGTCCTCGTCGAGCATTTCGCGGAGATCGATCTCGATTCCTCGAGACATCGTCGTGATGGGTACGTCGTTGGGCGTTCCTTCGAACGGGTTCTCGCTGACGCGGCCAATCCGCTCCATGGTGTGAAACACCCACATGACGAGGGCGCTGAAGGGCACGCTCAGCCAAATGAAATTGGGCCCGATGAGCGGATGGCTGTCGCTCACCGCGATTCCGATCTTGTCGAACTCGAACATGACGCCCAAGGGCAGCAGGAGCACGAAGATCCACAAGAAGATCCAGTTGAGCGTTGCGTACTGCCTCGGGTAGGGGAAGTTCTTAATCCTCTCCGACTTCCCCTGAAGCGCAAAGAGCTCTACCAGGATGTTCTCCATCTCCATGTGCCTGAAATCGTCGATGAGGCCTTGGGTTCGCAGGTGGCGCAGTTGTTTCGACTGAAGAGACATCAGGTGCGTGGCCTTGTTGGACTTTGCAAGCACGTACGCGAGCTCTTTCTCCGACACATAGGGCGCGAGCTCCTCCTCGAGCGGATACCGGTGCTCTCTCACGCCAATCACCTCGCCCCACTCCTTGTTGGTGGGATGCTTCATGACGTGTTCCCAGGGCCGCGGCTGCCTCATGGCGTGCCGCAACGCGGTCATCCAAGCGATGTGCCGAAAGACCAGCTCCTCGCGGACGGCCTTCAGCTCTGCGTCCCCCGCTTTCTCATCCGTGAAGTCGTTGGTGATGAAATCGTTGACCACGATACCCCAGGCACGCGAGGTATTGACGATCCCTCCCCAGATTTTTCGTGCCTCCCAAACGCGGTCGTACGTGGCATTGTTCTGGAAGCTGATGATGAAAGCGACGGCCGTACCGACGACCGCAATGGGGAGCCACGGGAGGTGCAGCCACTTTTGGTCGAACACTTCGTATACGATGACGGGGATCAGCGCGATCACGAGCAGCAGGACCGTGTCATGCCGAGTCCACCACGCCATATCCGTAACGGAGTAGTTCTTCTTGGTGTACATCGCGGAGCCCGACTATTAGCACAAGTCCCTGGCCGATTGGCTGGGCAATGCATGAGAGGACCTGATGGGCGAGGGCGGCGAGGATAGGAAGGGAACTAGTGACGAACGCGTCGTCGTGCTTGGTGGCGCGGCCGGCGCTTGGGGGGACACGTCGTTTGCGGCGCCACAGCTGCTCGATTCCGGGCGGTGCGACTACATTTTCTTCGAGGCGCTGGCCGAGGTCACCATGGGAATTCTCACGCGAGCGCGCCAAAGGGATCCGGCTCTTGGCTATGCGACCGACGTGATCACGATGATCGGCCGCGACGTGTCGCGTTTCGTCGAGCAGGGGGTGAGCGTGGTGACGAACGCGGGCGGGGTGAATCCGAGGGCTGCGGCCGAAGCGCTTCGGACCATGTCCGATCAAGCGGGCGTCTCGATACGAATCGCTTGGGTCGAGGGCGATGACTTGATGGACCGCCTCGACGAGCTCGGCGCTCTCGGCCTCGCGGAAATGAGTGACGGGTCCCCGCTCGTCACCGAGCCACTGAGCTTCAACGCTTACCTTGGCGCTCGGCCGATCGCTGCTGCGCTCGCGGCCGGGGCGGACGTGGTGATCACCGGACGCTGCGTGGACTCCGCGCTTGCGCTTGGGCCGCTGATTCACGAGTTTCGATGGGGCCCCGAAGATCTCGATGCTCTTTCCCAGGGCAGCCTCGCCGGCCATCTGTTGGAGTGCGGGCCGCAGTCGACGGGGGGCTTGCTGACAGACTGGGAAGACGTCCCGTCGTGGCACGATATCGGCTATCCCATTGCCGAGTGTCGCGCCGACGGTTCGTTCGTTCTGACCAAGGCCGAAGGCACCGGAGGCTTGGTCGACGTTCGCACCGCCTCCGAACAGTTGATCTACGAGATCGGCGATCCGTCCGCGTATCTGCTGCCCGACGTGACCTGCGATTGGCGGCACGTCGAGTTGACCCAAGCCGGGGCCGACCGCGTCGAGGTCCGAGGATCCCGCGGACAGGCTGCACCCTCGACGTTCAAGGCCTGTGCCCAGGTCGTGGATGGCTTCAAGGTCACCGGGCTAGTGATGATCGGCGGTCGCGACGCCGCAAAGAAGGCGAAGCGTTTCGGTGGCGACTTCATTCGGCGTGCGGAGCAGGTTCTCGCTCGCGAGGGCCTCTCGGATCTTCGCGATGTGGACATCGAGATCCTGGGCGCCGAGAGCACATACGGCCCGCACGCGCGTACTACGGACACGCGCGAAGTCGTGGTGAAAGTCGCATTGCACCACGACTCACGTCGCGCGCTCGGGGCCGTTGTTCGTGAGCTCGGCTCCTTCGGATTGGTGGTGTCTGGGCTCACGGCAGGCGGACGGGGCCTTCCCAAACCGACGCCGCTCGTTCGGCTGCGAAGCTACCTCGTCCCGCGCGAGTGCTTTCACCCGGAAATCTATCTCGATGGCAAACCGATTCCGTACGAGGAGCCGCTGCGGACGACGGGCTCCGCGACAGCCCTGCAAGAGGCGCTTCCGACCGAGCCCTTTCCGGTCGACGACGCCGTCGAACTTCCGCTCATCGCCATTGCGCACGCCCGGAGTGGAGACAAGGGTGCAGACTCGAACATCGGAGTCCGCGCCCGCCACCCGGATTTTCTTCCGCTCCTCCGCGACCAGCTTTCCGCTCAGGTCGTGGCCGGCTGGTTCGCTCACCGAATAGCGGGTGCGGTCGAACGATTCGACGTACCCGGCGTGCATGCTCTCAATTTCGTGCTTCGCGACGCACTTGGTGGAGGAGGCATCGCGTCACTTCGCTTCGACCCGCAGGGCAAGGCTTACGCCCAGCAGCTGCTCGACATGCCGATGCAGGTCCCCGCGGCTTGGCTCACCCATCCCGCCGTCGCCCAAGTCCCTGAAGTCGAGGGAGCGCGGGAGAAAAACCGTCAGGCACAGTAGTCGATGAGGGCGGCACCCAAGAGTGCTGCCAATCCGACGATGTCCACGATGGCTACCCGGCGGAGGTTGGCGTTGTAGTTGCCGACCAGGCCGGCGATTAGGATGAAACCGAGCATGGCTGTGAAGCCAGCAGCGTAGCCAGCGGGTCGAAGGGATGCGTCAAACGCGGATGCGATGATCAGCGCGCCGACGATCCCGAACAGAACTGCGCGATGGCGCAGGAGGATCTCGGAATTACTGTCCTCGACAGTGACCCCGTAGAGGGCCCCGATTCGCTTTCCTGAGAGTGCACCAATCGCCGGAAGGAAATTGATCACGCCAGCGAGACAGATCAGGATCGTGGCAAAGGTGCGCACGGCAGCCCGAGTCTACCCGCAAACGTCCCGATTGATAAAGCGGCGCTGCGTCCGCCTCCTAGGAGCGCCGGCCCGAGTTGAGGTATGCTCGCCAGCTCCGATGACCCTCCACGAGCAGCTCACCCGTGAGATTCGAACCGGGCCGTCGGGCCCTACCGTCGGGGCTTTCTTCGATCTGGATCAAACTTTGTTCGCCGGCTTTTCGGCCACCGCGTTTACGCGCGATCAATTTGCCTCGGGTCGGCTGTCGCCGAAGGATCTCCGTGACTCCGTTCGCGCTACGCTCTCCTTTGCGGTTGGCCGGACCGGGTTCTCGACATTCGTGTCGGCCACGTCGGCGGTCTATCGCGGCATGGCCGAAGCCGTCCTGGAGGAAGCGGGGCAGCGGACGTTCGAGAAGCACCTCGTCACTCAGATCTACCCGGAGTCACGCGCGCTCGTGAAGGCGCATCAAGAGATGGGCCACACCGTGGCGATCATCACGTCGGCAACGCGCTACCAAGCGGCGCCAGTCGCTCGGGAGCTTGGCATCGAGGATTTCCTGTACACCCGCCTCGAGGTCGAGGATGGCATCCTCACCGGCAAGGTCGTGCGCCCCACCTGTTACGGCGAGGGCAAGGCGACCGCCGGGCGGAGCCTCGCCTCCAAGTACAGTCTCGACCTCGAGCAGACCTACTTTTACTCGGACAGCCACGAAGACCTTCCGCTATTCGATCTGGTTGGGCGTCCGCGCCCTCTCAATCCCAACCGAAAGCTCGCCCAGATCGCAAAGGAGCGGCAGTGGCCGGTGCGTCGCTTCACCAGCCGCGGAACGCCCACGATGGGCGACGTGGTTCGCACTGGACTGCTCTACGGGAGCCTCGTGCCATCGGTGGCGTTCGGTGTGGCGGCAGGACTCCTCAACCGTTCCCAACGCGAAGCGGTCAACGTCATGGGGTCGGTCTGGGGAGACCTTGCGGCGTCGGCGGCGGGGATCGATCTTCGGGTCGAGGGCCAGGAGCACCTGTGGTCGCATCGGCCCGCGGTGTTCATCTTCAACCATCAGAGCGGCCTCGAGCTCGTGCTGATGCTCAAATTGCTCCGCCGAGATTTTACCGGCATCGCCAAGCAGGAGCTTCGTCACAACCCGATTTTTGGTCCCCTGTTCAGGGCGGCTGGAGTCGTTTTCGTCGATCGATCGAACACCGCCAAGGCCATTGACTCCCTCGGGCCCGCAGTGGAAGCACTGAGACACGGACGATCATTGATCATCGCGCCCGAAGGCACACGTTCGACGACCGCGGAGGTAGGTCGCTTCAAGAAGGGTGCGTTTCGTCTGGCCATGGATGCTGACGTCCCCATCGTTCCGGTCGTGTTTCGCAATGTGCTCGACGCACTGCCCAAGGGCGCCCTCGTAGTGCGCCCCGCCGTCATCGAGGCGGTGGTCCTCCCACCAATCGACACCTCCTCTTGGACGCTCGACACACTCGAACAGGAGATACACGGCGTCCGCAACCGCTACATCGATGTCCTCGCTATCGGACATGCCATGGGCTAGCCTCCGTGGCCCATGCTCGAAGACAGCCACTACTACTTCAACAAGGCGGCCGACGTCTTGGGCCTCGGCGACCACATTCGCGAGATTCTCATCACGCCACGCCGCGTGGTGAAGGTCGAGATCGTCACCGAGGATGACGCCGGGGAGCTCATCCACTGCGTGGGCTTTCGCACCCAGCATAATGACGCGCGCGGTCCGTACAAAGGGGGGCTCCGCTTCCACCCGAGCATGGACGAGGACCACGCGACGGCGCTAGCCAACCTGATGACGTGGAAGACTGCGATCGCAGGGGTTCCTTTCGGCGGCGCCAAAGGTGGGATCGACTGCGACCCGCACACCATGACCAAGACCGAGCTCAACCGAGTCACGCGCACCTTCATCGAGCGCATCAAGGAGATCATCGGGCCCACGCTCGACATCCCCGCACCTGATGTGAACACCAACGCCGAAGTGATGGGCTGGATCATGGACGAGTACTCGCGCGACTACGGCTTCTCGCCAGGGGTCGTCACCGGCAAGCCGGTGGACCTGTTCGGTTCGCTCGGCCGTGCCGAAGCAACGGGCCGCGGGGTGATGTACGCGGCGCGCGAAGCCCTGAAAGATCAGGGCAAGAGTCTAAAGGATGTGACTGTAGCTATTCAGGGGTTCGGCAATGTCGGCAGCCACGCGGCTCGCCTGATCGGAGAGCAGGGCGGCAAGATCATTGCCGTGGCCGACCACTTGGGCGCAGTTGAAAACAAGGAAGGACTCGACATCCCGGCGCTTGTCACGTGGACGGCGGAGCATGGCACTGTAAACGGCTTCGCCGGGGGGGGCGCCTTCAACGGCTCAGATGTGATCACTTGGCCAGCCGACCTACTGATACCCGCGGCGCTTGAAGGCGCGATCACGGAAGACAATGCGGCTGACGTGCAAGCCACATTAATCGTCGAGGGTGCCAATGGACCGACCACACCAAGAGCCAACGAGATCCTGCTCGACCGTGGCATCGTCACGGTGCCCGATATCTTGGCCAACGCCGGCGGCGTGACAGTCAGCTATTTCGAGTGGGCCCAGAACATCCAGCAGTTTCGCTGGGAGCTCGATCGGATCACCGGCGAGCTCGAAAAGGTAATGGTCCGGGCCTACGCCGCAGTTCGAGATGTGGCGAACGAGAAGTCTGTGGACTTGAGGACCGCCGCGTTTGTGCTCGGCGTTCGGCGTGTCGGTCGCGCGGCCCTGGCGCGACAGCCCATCCGCAAGACGATCACCTTCGACTAGCCGAGCCGCGATTCGTCGCAACTCATTCAGGCGGCCCGACCAGGATGCGCTCGCCGACCCGGATGTGCCGATAGGCGTCCCCGAAGGTGTCGTTGAACATCGCAATGACCTCGTCGCTACTGTCGTGGCCGCCCACCCCGACCAGCCCCAGATTTCGCCCTTGTAGCTCTCTCATCTGCTCCTCGACGTCGTCCATCGTCACCGGTGAGAACATCCCGGTGCCAGACGCAAGGATCCGTTGAGCGTCCAGCCCGAGCACCTTCAACCGGCCCTCGGGGACCGGCAAATGGAGACCGCCGACGATTCCGTAGAGCGGCGCACTGAAGACCTGGTCATACCGCTCGAGTAGCTTCGGGATGGTCTGGTGGCCGCAGCCCACGATGAGGATCACCCCGCGTTCCGCCACATGCACGACCAGCGCCTGCTCGTCGATCCAACCAAACACCAGCTGCCGTGGGATGGTCCCCGTGGAGGCGATGCCTTTACCGATGCGCGTGGGCTCGCGCGCGTGGATGGGGCTCAGCCCCGGGTAGGTCATCGGGGTCGGGACGAACGCCCGAACGTTCGGCAGAGGCACCTGCTCGAGCCCGACCGAAAACGTCCGGCCTTTCTGACGCGGTTTACCGCCGACGTGGTCGAAGTGGTTGTGTGAGATGAAGACGGTATCGACACTGTCGAGCGCGACGTCCAGCGCCTTCATGTTGAGCTCGAGCGGGGAGGGCGACTCCTGGCTCGTATTCTGCCCTACGTCGAACAGGATTCGATGCTCGTCGGTCTCGATCAGGTACGACACCCCCATCTCGCCCCGCAACTCGGGGCCCGACGTGTGCCAATCGATCAACGGTAGGATCGAAAGCGTCCGCGTGGTCCCAAAGTCGCCGATCGGTGAGGCCACGTGCGCGGCAAATTCTGCATCCGCCTCGCGAACCCCGCTTCGATTTCGGATCTCGACGAACGCGATCGCGGCGATCAGCGCCAGCGCCAAGCCTCCGACTGTCCAAGTGAGGGCACGCTTCATGCGCATTCTTTACCATACAACCAACGAGCGGCGGTAGGGGTCTGGCCGTATGCTATACGCAGCGCGTGGATGACTTGATCCAAAAAGCAGCCACTCTCCAAGAGGCGCTCCCCTACATTCGGGAGTTCCATGGGGACATCTTCGTCATCAAGTACGGCGGCAATGCCATGGTGGACCCGGTGCTGCGGGACAGCTTTGCCCGGGACATCGTCCTGATGAAGTATGTGGGGCTTCATCCGGTCGTCGTGCATGGGGGAGGGCCCCAGATCGACGAGATGCTCAAGTCGCTGGGCGTGGTTTCAGAGCGTTTAGACGGGCTCCGTGTCACCGACGCTCACACGATGGATGTCGTCGAGATGGTGTTGGGCGGCAAGATCAATCAAGAGATCGTGTCCCTCATCGCCAGCCATGGCGGCCGCGCGGTCGGGCTCACCGGCAAGGATGACGCCTTTCTTCGCGCCGAGAAGATCGACAAGATGAAGACCAAGAGCGGCAAGTGGGTCGACCCAGGCCGCGTCGGAGAGGTGACGCAGGTCAATCCAGAGATCGTGCGCCGGCTCGTCGATGACGGCTTCATTCCGGTGATCGCCCCGGTGGCGGTGGACGCCGAAGGCAAGTCGCTGAACGTCAACGCGGACACCGTGGCCGGCAAGGTGGCCGAGGCGCTGCCCGCCCGCAAGTTCGTGCTGCTCACCGACATCGAAGGAGTGCGCCGCAAAGACGGCGAGGTAGCGAGCTCGCTGAACGCCTCGGAGATCGACGCCCTCAAGAGCGATGGGGTCATCGAGGGCGGCATGATTCCGAAAGTCGAATGCGCGTTGAGCGCTTTGGCGGGCGGTGTCCGCAAGGTGCACGTCATCGACGGCCGTGTGCGTCACGCGGTGCTCCTGGAGATCTTCACGGACGAAGGCATCGGCACCGAGATCACGCGCTGAGCCCACCGGACCAGGGTCGACGCCCTCAGGCAATGGTGGTATGCCCCGGGCTTCCCAAAAGGCACACCATGACCAGGCAGGATGACATGCT